>ERZ808252.387-NODE-387-length-44042-cov-61.419806_pt1 | contig 44042 bp, 35 predicted proteins | sample MGYA00521242_ERZ808252 | MGnify/ENA primary metagenome ERZ808252 (study PRJEB31516, sample SAMN03275581) | gut metagenome | biome: mammalia-associated habitat; material: feces | host: Papio cynocephalus | place: Kenya | collected 2012-08-07 ...
CCGGTTCGACTTATCTTGACGAGTCTCTGGGGGCTGGTTCTCCATTTACCCCATTAACGGTGAATATGGCGGATGCTGTGGCTGGACAGTACACTGTGATTGTCTCATTGGATGGGAAGGAGTATAAGTCAAGTATAGTGAAACTTTAATGATTGAAAGACATGAATAAGATTTATACATTACTGCTCGCCGCGGCTATATTCGTAGGTCACGCTTCCGCCCAGACGTTGCCTTCACTTCTGGTCGGTTCAGATGCCTCGACCCTTGGCATGGCGACGACCTCGGTAGGAAAAGTGTCTGGCGCATTCTCATTGGAAGGGAATGTTGCGTCTATGTCTCTTGGCGAGGACAGGTTTGCGGCCGGGGCGTCATTCGGCCTTTGGCAGCCTGACTATGCCAAGGACAAAGTCATCAGCGTTGGCTCCACATACCGTTTGGGCGAAAGATTAGCTTTCGGACTTCAGTACAAAGACTTCCGGCAGCCATCGTATGACATTGTGTCGGAGAGTGGATCTGTCAAGGATTCGTTCACTCCAGGGGAGACTGCAATCGCCTTGGGTGCGGCATATTCAATTACAAACTTCCTTTCTGTCGGTGTGACTGGCCGTATGGTCAAATCGTCCCTTGGTGAGGATGCCGCTGCCAGTGTGTTCGGTGCTGACGCCGCGTTGTTCTACAGGAAAGATGCCTTGAGCGCTGGACTTTCTGTCAACAATCTTGGCGGAAAGGTCAACTATGGCGGGGATGACTACGACCAGCCGATGCTTGTCCGCGTTGGAGCGGCTTACCGGATTGGGGATCCTGAGGCTTCGGCCGTCACCCCATCCGTGGAGGCTGACGTTCTGTTCAAGGGTGGCTTCATGGCCGGAGTGGGAGTTGAATATTCCTACAAGAGCCTGTTGTTCGCACGTGGCGGCTTCCATTATGGAGACAAGGAGAAAGCGGTTCCGACATACGCTTCACTTGGGCTTGGCGTCCGTTTCTTGGGTGTCAGTTTGGACGTAGCTTATCTGACTGCAAGTGACATTCTTGGCAATTCCATCAGCTTTGGCCTCGGCTATCGGTTCTGACAGATTTTGTATATCAAGAAAGTATTCCTTGAAAGTCCATAAAGGACGACTTTGAAAATCACGTTCTTCGGCATGAAAGAAGCCATCGTACCACCTATCGGGCAGAATTCTGTGATAACTTCACGCTGGAAACCGATGCCTTGGGACTTGATGAGGTGGTTGTGACCGACACAGGAACATCTCAAAAGGTGATTGTCAAAGTCAGGAAGAATCATTGCGATAGCGTCTATAATTGCAGCATAAGCATCCGAACATGTGCTTACTTTCAAACCACGGGCACCGTGATGTGTTTCTGACAGCTGTCAGAGGCAGGTCGTTGTGGATGACCCCCTTGTTGTGGAATAGGGTCAGACACACGAATCGGCCTCTCAACCCACCCACGGGCATCCTCCCGTGCCTGTGGGTTGTAAACAACCGGTATCTATAGGATCAGCGACCTGTGGGTAAGCATATAACCTTGATTTTTTTCGACAAAGTTATATCACGCGGAGACAAATAACAGTCATGCTTTGTGCTTTGTCGGATGCTTACGAAAAGTTTTCTTATCTTTGCAGCGAATGAACTAAAGAACAGTCGTATGCTATACCCGATTGGAATACAGAACATTGAGGACATCCGCAGGGGCGGGTATGTCTATGTCGACAAGACTGAGCTTATCTACAAGCTGGCAGCGACAGGGAAATATTACTTCCTGAGCCGTCCGAGGCGGTTCGGCAAGAGCCTGCTGGTGTCGACTATGGAGGCGTACTTTCAGGGTAAAAAGGAACTGTTCGAGGGGTTGGCCATCGCATCGCTGGAGAAGGAATGGACGGAATACCCGGTGCTGCATTTCGACCTGAGCGGAGTGGCCTACAATCATGAGGATGTGATTGAAAAGGTACTTGACAACGCTCTCTGCAAATGGGAAAGGGAATACGGAAGCGAGAACAATTCCGGCATTCCCGGAATCCGCTTCGGCAACGTGATTGAGGCTGCCTGCCAGAAGACCGGCCGCCAGGTTGTCATCCTGATTGATGAATATGACAAACCCGTCATCGACAACCTTGACCGCCCGGAGCTTCAGGACAGGATGCGCGAGACGCTCCGTGGCTTCTACGGTGTGATGAAAGGCCATGGAGGATTCATCCACTTCGCATTCCTCACCGGAGTGACGAAGCTCGGCAAGATGAGCGTGTTCAGTGACCTGAACAACCTGACGGACATCTCGATGGATGCTCGTTACACGGACATCTGCGGGATCTCGGAATCCGACCTCAAGGACTATTTTCCGGAAAGTGTCAAAGAACTTGCCGAGGCCAACGGGCTTTCCGTAGAAGAGTGCCGGCAGAAACTTGCCCTGATGTACGACGGCTATCATTTCCATCAAAATTCCATGGGGGTTTACAACCCGTTCAGCCTTCTGAACACCTTTAACGTTAAGGAATTCAAGGAATACTGGTTCGAGACCGGAACCCCGTCTTTCCTAGTCAAGGTGATGAAGAACACCTCGTACGACATCACGAGCCTGTCGGAGCAGGAGGCCGACTCATCCCTTCTTACGGACCTGGACACCGTGTTTTTGAACCCCGTCCCTTTGCTCTACCAGAGCGGCTACCTCACCATCAAGGGTTACGATGAGGATTTCCAGATGTACCGTCTGGGGTTCCCGAACAGGGAGGTCAAGCACGGTTTCCTGAACTATCTGATGCGGTATTACACCCCGGTCGGATCAGAAACCCCGATGATGCTCATCTCGCGCATGACCAGAGACATCCGCAGCGGCAACCCTGAAAGCTTCATGACCCGCCTGGACGCCCTGTTCGCCAGAACCGACTACCAGATCCAGGCCGACTGCGAGAAGGACTTCCAGTACGCGATGTACATCATCATCGAGCTGATGGGGGAATATGTCGAGACGGAGCGCACGACCTCCAACGGCCGCATCGACATCCTCATCAAGACCAAGGACTACGTCTACGTCATCGAGATCAAGACCGACTCCACCCCGGACGAGGCCCTCGCCCAGATCGAGGAGAAAGGCTACGCCCGCCCGTTCACCGATGACCACAGAAAGATATTCAAAATCGGTGTCAACTTCTCCACCTCCGCCCGTCGCATCGACGGATGGAAGGTTGTCGGATAATGGTTTTGTATTGAAATAGCTTCGACAGGGTCAGCGACCTCCTGCAGAGCGACATGGAAAAGAAAGGGAAATCTCTACAGCGGATTTTGCACGTTACCAAAATCCGCTGTAGAGATTTCCCTTTCATCAAGCCACAATCTGGCAGCAATACTACCGTTCCAGAATCTTGTTCTGTTCTGCGACTGAAGCTTCATGAATGGCGGTAAAAAATGCAGTGATGAAGTCTTCGGAGAGACCATAGTCCTTGCCTTTCTCTATCATTGAGGAAAGGATGCTGTCCCAACGGGAAGCCTGGACGATGGCGATGTTGTGGGCTTTCTTGAACTCACCGATCCTGCGGGAAATCTCCATTCTGGAGCCGAGAGTCATAAGCAGATTCTCGTCAATGACATCGATCTGGGAGCGGAGCTGTTCTATGCCTTCGTTATATTCCTTGTCATTGGTGACTTTCTGGCGGACGGTGAGACTTTCCAACAACTCCTTAAGATCAGCGGGAGCCAATTGCTGTTTGGCATCGCTCAAGGCGCATGAAGGATCGCAATGAGACTCAATCATCAGGCCATCAAGTCCAAGATCCATCGCCCTTTGGGACAGCTCCTTGAGATACTGCCTGGAGCCGCCCATGTGGCTCGGATCCGCAAAGAACGGCAGCTTGGGGTAACGAGTGCGCAGCTCCACAGCGATCTGCCAGCCGGGAAGGTTCCTGTACGGAATCTTCTCCGAGGTGGAGAACCCACGGTGAATCACCCCTAATTTTCTGACTCCTACACGATTAAGTCGTTCAAGGGCTCCTACCCAAAGGTCGATGTCTGGGTTGACAGGATTCTTCACCAGAACAGGAATCTCGGTGTCCCTCAACGCTTCGGCGATCTCCTGCACAAGGAAGGGATTGGCGGTCGTGCGGGCCCCGATCCAAACCATGTCGATGCCGTATTTCAGACATTCGTAGACATGTTTCTCGTTGGCGACCTCAGTGCAGACCTTCATTCCATATTCCTTCTTTACTTTCTGGAGCCATTTCAGCCCCGGTGTGCCGACTCCCTCGAAGGACCCGGGATGGGTGCGGGGTTTCCATATTCCCGCCCGGAAGACATGGATCCCGAATTCATGCAGACCTTTGGCGGTCATCATCACCTGCAGCTCGGACTCAGCGCTGCAAGGGCCAGCGATGACAAGAGGGGGAATGCTCTCGTCGAAGAATCCCCATTCGGAGACGGGGATGATGTCAAGTGATCGTTCCATAACTATCTCAAAATCTTTTTAATTCTATTTGCCTGGTGGATGAGTTCGGTGATCCGCTCGCCGTCATAGTCAGCGATAGCGTCACGGAAAAGCCTCATCTTTTCCAAATAAGTGTCAATGACATGCAGCACATTGTCCCTGTTCTGCTCCAGGATCGGGGTCCACATCTCAGCCGAACTCTTGGCAAGACGCACTGTTGATGAGAAACCACCTGAGGCGAGGTCGAAAATGTGCTTCTCATCCCTTTCCTTGTCAAGAACCGTAAGGGCAAGAGCAAAGGATGTCACATGCGAGATGTGCGACACGTAGGCGGTGTGGACATCGTGGCTGTCAGCGTTCATGAATATCGGCCGCATGTTCAGAGTATCGTACAGTTCCTCCACAACTTTCACAGCCTGTGGATCGGAATCCTCGGTGTTCGCGAATATGCAGGCGCGCCCGTCGAAGAGGTTCGGCATCGCGGCCCACGGACCCGAATATTCAGTCCCGGCCATCGGGTGCGTCGCGACAAAGCGTCCACGCATCGGATGATAGCGCGCCGCCCGAACGATGTTGCTCTTCGTGGAGCAGGTGTCAATCACGATCTTCTTCCCGTTTCCATCTTCCTTGAATATGTCAAGTACCTTTGAAAGCATCTTCACGGCGGAGCCTACCGGAATGGCGATCACAGTGATGTCGCTCCGGCGGACGCAATCCTCGAAGGGAACAATCTCGTTGACAAGCTCCATTTTCCAGGCAGCGGCAGCGTTCACCGGGTCGGACTCAACTCCGAGGACCTTCTGGGCGAAACCCCTTCTCTTCAGGTCAATAGCCATCGAGCCTCCGATCAGGCCCAATCCAATTATTCCTACGGTCATAGCATTCATTCTTTTTATTGTCGCGCGGTGATCGTGTCGATCACTTTTTCTATTTCCTTGTTGGCACGGTCAAGGACCTCCGGCTTGGCGCAAAGCGAAACCCGGATGTAATCATTCCCGTTCCTTCCGAAAATGTAACCAGGAGTGATGAACACACCCGCTTGACGAAGAATACGTTCGGAAAGAACCTCTCCTGCCGTCATTCCGTTCCCGGCATATTCCGAAGCCACCCTTCCCCACAAGAAGAGTCCCGCTGTGTCGTGGTCGTAGACCGCACCGAGAGTGTCAAGAATCCGCCCGGCGGCGACACGTCTGCGGACATATTCAGAGTTAAGCTCCTCGAACCACTCCGGCGGCTGGCCAAGCGCCTGGATCGCCGCAAGCTGCAACGGCTTGAACATCCCCGAGTCCATCTGGCTCTTCACCTTCAGAACCTGGGCGACCAGTTCCGGAGCGCCGCCGACCATGCCGATCCGCCAACCGCTCATGTTGTGAGCCTTGCTGAGAGAATTGAGCTCCAGGCAGCACTTCTCCGCCCCTTCTGCCGCAAGAATGGACAGTGGCTTTCCGCAAAGGATAAAGGAATACGGATTGTCGTTCACTATCAGAATCCTGTGCCTCAATCCGAAATCAACCAGCCTTTGGTACAGTAACGGAGTGGCCTTAGCCCCTGTGGGCATGTTGGGATAATTGGTCCACATCACCTTCACCCCATCCAAATCCATCCTCTCAAGGGCATCGAAATCCGGCCACCAATGGTTCTCCTCCTTAAGACTATAATTGACGGCCTTGGCTCCGACCAGCCTTGAAGCCGAAGTGTAAGTCGGATAGCCGGGATCAGGGATAAGGACCTTGTCACCCGGATTGACATAAGCCATTGAGATCAGAAGGATTCCCTCCTTGGAACCGACAAGAGGCTGGACGCCACCATCAGGATTCAATGTCACTCCATAATAACGTGAGTACCAGTCCGCGAATGCCTGTCTCAATGCAGGAAGCCCCTTGTAGTTCTGATAGGCGTGGTTCCCTGGCTTCCGGGCCGCCTCGACCAAAGCGTCAATCGCAGCCTGAGGCGGCATGCCATCCGGAGCGCCTATTCCTAAATTGATTATTCCGCTCTCCCCGCGCGCGGCGCGTCGCTGGTTCAGAGCATCAAGCTCCTTCTGCTTGCGGGAGAAGTAATATTCCTGGACGCAAGATGTCCTTTCTGCCGGTTCAATGATCATAATTACATCGTAGTTTTATATTCACCTAAAATATTCAGCCCTTCCATAAGGGGCCTTACCGCTCTCAAGGCTTGTCGATAGCGGGAATAGTCCGCGAACTTGATGTCCGCGTAGAAAAAGTACTGCCACTCCTGCCCCGGAATCGGCAAAGACTGGATCCTTGTCAGGTTCATCTCATAGAATGAAAGGATTGTAAGCACCTGAGCAAGAGAACCAGGCTTGTGCGGCAGAGTGAAACAGAGAGACGCCTTGTTTATCTCCCGCCGTGGGACGGTGATTTCCGGGTCAAGAACCAGGAACCGGGTAAAGTTCTGTTTGTAGGTTTCTATGTTCCGGGCAAGGATCTCCAGGCCATTCTGGCTGGCGGCCAACTCTGATGCAACCGCTCCCACTCCGCCCAAGCCTTCAGACGCTATGTCAATAGCGCTTTTGGCCGTGTCCTCAGACTCCACCATAGTGATCCAAGGGCAGTTCCGCTCGAAAAACCGACGGGTCTGGTTGATCGCCATGTAATGCGTCCGCACCTCCTTGATGTCACGGATGTCCTGTCCGGGCAAAGCCATAAGGTTCTGATGAATGGGGATGTACACCTCACCCTTTATCTTATAGGGATTGGATCTCAGGAGCTCAAAGTTAGGAATGAGTCCTCCGGAAATCGTGTTCTCGATAGCCATCACCACAGCCTGGGCCTCGCCTGAGGCGGCAGCCCTGAACAACCCCTCGAATGTAGGGCATTCCAAAATGGAGATCTCCTCCCCTCTCGCAGAATAGAACGCTCTCGCCGCCTGCTCGTGAAAGCAGCCTCTGTAGCCCTGTATGGCGATTTTTGTCATGCTTGCATTGTTCGTTTACCTATCAAAAAAAGCTGCCCGGAAAAGTACCGGACAGCCGTATATTCATCTATCTTTGAATACTCACGTTTACGCTCGTCCGGTCCTCTGCCCGCCGCGGTAGAAGAAATAAAAACCGAAAGAGTAAAATCGTGTGCTCATCATCATAGCGGTGCAAAGATAGCAAAAACAGAAGAAAATGTGCCTAAAAATTTAAGAATATGCAGGAACGCGGTTCGGAATGATCCTTCCCCAACGCCACAAGACACTCATTAGACGGTCATTATCTCCTTTTCTTTTGCCGAGACCAGTTCATCGACCGCCTTGACCTTGGCATCTGTCACCTTCTGGATCTCGTCCTCGCCTTCCTTGCGAACGTCCTCGGAAAAATCTCCGGCCTTCTCGGCCTTCTTCAGCGCGTCAACACCATCGCGGCGGGCATTGCGCACAGCCACCTTGATGTTCTCGCCGGTGGCCCTGGCCTTCTTGATGAGTTCCTTGCGCCTTTCCTCGGTGAGAGGCGGGACAGGACAGCGGATCACCTCTCCATTATTTGAAGGAGTGAATCCCAGGTTGGCGTTGATGATCGCCTTTTCGATTACCGGAATCATGCTCTTCTCCCAAGGCTGGATCGCTATTGTACGGGCATCCGGGACAGTGACAGAAGCCACCTGGGGGACAGGGGTGGGAGTACCGTAGTAATCCACGGTCACATTGTTGAGAATGGACGGGTTGGCCTTTCCGACACGGTAGGTCTTGAGGTCTTCCTCAAGGAACTGCACGGAGTCTTCCATTTTAGTCTTGACTCCACCGATGATTTCTTTAGCTTTGTCTGTAAGCATAGTGTATTGTGTTAATCATTTATTGTTTATCAGCATATTCAATCAGCATCTCCAAGGACATGCCTCAGGTTTCCGGACAGGCAGCCTCTATTTATGGACGAGAGTCCCGACCTTCCCGCCGTTCACCAATTTGATCAGGTTGCCCTCACCGTTCACATCAAAGACGATGATCGGCATGTCGCCGTCATTGCAAAGTGCGTAGGCTGTCTGGTCAAGGACCTTAAGATGCTTCGCCATTGCCTCGTCAAACGTCAGCTCATCGTACTTTACAGCGGCAGGATCCTTCTCTGGGTCAGCAGTGTAGACACCATCCACACGTGTTCCTTTCAGCACAACGTCAGCCTTGATCTCAAGCGCCCTGAGAGCGGCGCCGGAATCAGTCGTGAAAAAAGGACTCCCGGTTCCGCCGGCGATAAGCGCGACTCCACCCTCCTCCAGCACCTTGACGGCGTTGTCCCGGTTGTAATAGCGCACAAGCGGCTCCATAGGGGTTGCGGAAAAGACCTCCGCCTTCACTCCCTCGTCCTTAATGAACTGGCTGAGCGCCAAAGAGTTTATCACTGTGGCAAGCATTCCCATCCTGTCACCCTCGACACGGTCAAAACCCTTGTCCAGCCCCTGGAGGCCCCTGAATATGTTGCCTCCGCCATTGACTATGGCAATCTGCAGCCCGGCTTTCGCAGCCGCGGCGATCTCCTTTGAATATTTCCTTAAACTCTCCGGATCAAGCCCCTTTCCTACGGACCCGCCCAGGCTCTCACCGCTCAATTTAAGCAGAACTCTCTTGTACATAGTGTGTTCCAGAATCATTTTATGGTTAATCAAAATCTCCTCGCCATGACGCCAACGCCACACGAAGCCATCTTATTGACAAATATACAAAAAAGTGATGAATTTATCTCGCCCGACGGTTGTAACGGAGTGACGGGACCGGTTGAGGCGGGCACAAAAAAAAGTGGAGGCCGATCGCCTCCACCTGTTGTGCCCAAAGCCGGGCTCGAACCGGCACGTCTTTAAAGGACATTGGATTTTGAGTCCAACGCGTCTACCAATTCCGCCATTCGGGCATATTCATGTAGACTTTTCCTACGGCTCGCCGCGTTTCCACCGCCATAGGATTGCAAAGTTATTGATTTTACTTCGATATTCCAAACACATTATGATAAAAATGTCGCGATGATTTTGTCAAAAAATAGATCCGCCAGAAGGACACAGTTAAAGAAAAACTGGTTATCTTTGCACGTCCATGTCTACAGAAACATGGCGACCGCGACTTTTGTCACGGCATCCGCAGCCTGACGGCCCGCGGAAAACTACATAGAGCTTTGGCCCGGAAACGGATTACGAAACATATCATATTTAACGAAATTTTAAGCTCAACAAGATGAAACACTTTACTTTACCAAAGTACGGTGGACTGATTGAGGAGACTCTGCCCAAGAGCATCCTCCATTCGTACGAGAAGATCTCCACCGAGATTTTTGATGACGCGACCATCGGCAGCGACCGCGTGGCCGACATCATTGTCAAGGCAATAAAGGATCACGGGAAAGCCGCGCTTCCCCGCCCGTTCAAACTTGGCTTGACCACAGGGAAGACACCTGTTTCGCTCTACAACAACCTCACAAGGCAATTCAATGAGGGCAAGGTTTCCTTCGCCAATGTCGAGGTGTTCTCCATTGATGAATACTACCCTTGCGACCGGGATTCCAAACAAAGCCGCAACAGCAGGCTCCACGCGGAATTTCTGGATCAAGTTGATGTCAAAAAGGAGAACATACATATTCCTGACGGATCGGTCCCCAAAGATCAGATTTCCGACTATTGTGCTGATTTTGATAAGATTGCAAGAGGCATAGACCTTTTGGTGATTGGTGTAGGAGAAGGCGGCCAGGTAGGATTCAACGAGGCAGGATCCACAGAGAAGAGCCTGACGCGTACCGTGCCTCTATCCTACCAATCGAGGAAAAGGCAGGCACATAACTTCAACGGAGACATCTCCGTCACCCCAAAGGCGGCGATAACAATGGGCATCGGGACAATGATGAGCGCCCGCAGAATTATCCTCATGGCATGGGGCGAGGACAAGGCCGAGGTAGTAAGGAAAATCGTAGAAGACGATGCAAGCACATCCTGCCCTGCGTCTTTGCTTCAGGAGCACGACAACATCTCGTTTTACACCGACGAGATGTCCGCCTCACTTCTCACCAGGTCCGTCGCTCCCTGGATGGTGGGGCCTTGCGAATGGGCTCCGAAACTCATCCGCAAGGCTGTTGTCTGGCTTTGCCAGAGAGTCGGCAAGCCTATCCTCAAGCTCACGCAACAGGACTACCTGGAGAATTTCCTTGGAGAGCTGATCGAACTCTACGGACCGTACGACAAGATCAACATTGACGTGTTCAATGAATTCCAGCACACCATCTCAGGATGGCCGGGAGGGAAACCCAACGCGGACGACACCACAAGACCGGTCAAGTCCACTCCATTTCCAAAGACGGTTCTCATCTTCTCCCCGCATCCGGACGATGACGTGATCTCGATGGGAGGCACATTCATCCGCCTTGTCCATCAAGGACACAATGTTCACGTTGCCTATGAGACATCCGGAGACCTGGCAGTCCACGACGACGTCGTGCTTCAGCACATGGACGCGGCCTATCAGCTTGGTTTCGCGGACAAGTTCGATGAGGTAAAGAGAATCATTGACTCCAAGAAGCCTGGAGAGCCAGAGCCAAAGGAGCTTCTCGCCATCAAGGCTGCCATCCGGCGCAGCGAGGCCCGCGGGGCCGACAGAAGCTTCGGTCTGGACGACAACACCAACGTGCACTTTCTCAACCTGCCGTTCTACGAATCAGGCGGAGTGACAAAATTCCCACGCACCCAGAAAGACATTGACATCATAAAGGCCCTGATAGTCAAGATACATCCCGACCAGATCTACATGGCCGGTGACCTGGCCGATCCTCATGGCACGCACAGGGTCTGCACCGAGGCTGCCCTTGAGGCGATTGAGCAGTTGAAGGAAGAGGGCGGCAGCTGGCTTAACGACACCACGATCTGGCTCTACAGAGGAGCGTGGATGGAGTGGGAGCTCTGGAGGGTGGACATGGCCGTCCCGCTCAGTCCCGGCGAACTCATCGAGAAGCGCCACGCCATCTTCCGCCACCTTTCCCAGAAGGACATCGTCCCGTTCCCGGGAGACGACCCAAGAGAGTTCTGGCAGAGGGCCGAAGAGCGCACGGAGAACACAGCAAGGCTTTACGATGAACTCGGAATGGCTGAATATCAAGCCATCGAAGTCTTTCTAAGGTTAAAATAACATCTTAAACGAATATCACATGAAAGTAATCATCAGAGACACAAGGAAGGAAGGCTCCCTCTGGGCCGCACGCCACATCGCGGCAGCCATCAAGACGAAAGCTGACAAGCCGTTCGTTCTTGGACTGCCTACCGGCTCGACTCCACTGGAGACCTACGCCGAACTCGCAAGAATGTGCGCCGCCGGAGAAATCTCATTCAAGAACGTCATAACTTTCAACATGGATGAATATGTCGGGATCCCAGAGAACCATCCTGAGAGCTACCACAGCTTCATGCACAAGAACCTTTTCGACAAGATCGACATCCCGGCCGGCAACATCCACATACTCAACGGCAATGCCGCAGATCTTGACAAAGAGTGCGAGGACTACGAGAAAGCGATAGTAGAGGCTGGCGGGATCGATCTGTTCCTCGGCGGAGTCGGCGAGGACGGCCATCTGGCCTTCAACGAGCCTTTCTCTTCCATCAACTCAAGGACCAGGGTCGTGACCCTGACCCAGGACACAATCGAAGTCAACTCTCGTTTCTTCGGTGGAGATGTCAACTTGGTTCCTAAGCGGGCAATGTCCGTGGGTGTCGCCACCGTCTGCGGAGCCAAAGAGGTCCTCATCCTCGCTTTCGGAAGCAAGAAAGCCAGAGTTGTCAGTCAGGCCATCGAGGGATCAGTCAGCCACTACGTCACCCTTTCCGCACTTCAGCTGCATGAGAACGGAACCGTTGTGCTTGACGAACCAGCTGCCGGTGAGCTCAAAGTCAACTCCTACCGCTATTTCAAGGCTGTCGAAGCCGCCGAGAGCAAATAGAGCGTGGAGATCAACAATCTGTAAATCAAAGCAATGCGCTAGTGTACTCCTACCCGGAACAGGTAGGAGTACATCTATTTAAAAGCCAATCCTTCAACATGTTATCCTCCACGGTTGCCACAACGTGCGGTGACTAAGGACGCGGAGCAGCCCCCCTCTTATTTCAATCGAGCCGTGCGCGTATCGATCAAGCCATCGTGGAGACGCTTGCCACTGGACAGGGAAGCCGCCTCACCCACCGGCGGTTCAGCTATCATGAGATTTTCCCGGCAACGACCAGGCCGTTTTTTTTTGTTTATGTGGGTCGAAAAAGCTAACTTTGCAATAGACAATAAAGAACTTGCAAAGATGTCCAATTACCGCATTTTCGTGGAGAAACACCCGGAGTTCCAGGTGGAGGCGAAAAGTCTTCTTGGGGAACTCAACGAGAACCTGCAGCTGGAGCTGAAAACGCTTCGGCTGCTTAATGTTTATGACCTTTTCGGATTCACGCCGGAACTTCTGGAGAAGAGCCGCTACAGTGTCTTCGGAGAGATTGTGACCGACTCTGTCACAGATTCGATAGACCTGGACGGAGCGAAGTACATCGCCGTGGAGTACCTGCCGGGACAGTTCGACCAGAGAGCGGCCTCGGCTGTGGATTGCGTTCACCTGATCGAGCCATCGGCACAGATCAGCATCAAGAGTTCCAAACTGCTGATCGTTGACACAGACGCCTCCGAGGAGACACTAGAGAAGATCCGCCACTACTACATAAATCCTGTGGAGTCCCGCACTAAAGACCTCAGCAAACTCGCTGACACGGAGCACGCCGCTGTCAAACCGGTTCCGGTGCTGGAAGGATTCAGGAATATGTGCGGGGACGACCTGAAGGCATATTGCAAGAAGATGGGTCTGGCGATGAACGCCGATGACCTCGCCGAGGTTGTCAGGTACTTCACCGATGAGGGCAGGGACCCGAACGAGACCGAACTCAGGATTCTGGACACCTACTGGAGTGACCATTGCCGCCACACGACCTTCACAACGGAGCTGGAAAGCATTGATGTCGAGGACTCCTTCATCAAGGAGGACATTGACGGCACGATGAGCCTGTACATGAAGATGCGCGCGGAGACCGGACGCGACAAGAAGGGGCTGAACCTCATGGACATGGCCACGATAGGCGCGAAGTACCTCAGGAAGCACGGACTGCTGGATGACATGGAGGTCAGCGAGGAGAACAACGCGTGCAGCATATTCATTGACGTGGATGTCGACGGAGAGACAGAGAGATGGCTGCTGATGTTCAAGAACGAGACCCACAACCACCCTACGGAGATCGAGCCGTTCGGGGGAGCGGCAACCTGTCTGGGAGGAGCGATCAGAGATCCGCTTTCCGGCCGCTCATACGTCTATCAGGCGATGCGCGTCACCGGAGCTGGAGACATCTACAAGCCTGTCAGCGAGACACTTCCCGGTAAACTTCCGCAAAAGGTCATCACCAGGAAGGCTGCGCATGGATACTCATCCTACGGCAACCAGATCGGTCTGGCGACTACCCATGTCCGTGAGATCTACCACGAGGGCTACACCGCCAAGAGAATGGAGGTCGGTGCCGTGGTCGGAGCGGTAAAGGCAGAGAATGTCAGAAGGGAAAGCCCAAAGGCCGGAGACGTGGTGCTGATGATCGGAGGCCGCACCGGCCGTGACGGAATCGGAGGAGCGACCGGCTCGTCCAAAGAACACACTGAGGAGTCCCTTGAGACTTGCGGAAGCGAGGTCCAGAAGGGTAACGCTCCGGAGGAGAGAAAGTTGGAGAGACTTTTCAGAAGGCCGGAGGTCACGAGACTGATAAAGAAATCAAACGACTTCGGAGCCGGTGGAGTGAGCGTCGCAATCGGTGAGCTTGCCGACGGGCTGGACATCTACCTGGACCGTGTTCCGGTAAAATACAGCGGAATGAACTCCACGGAGCTGGCCATCAGCGAGTCACAGGAAAGGATGGCAGTTGTTGTGGAGGCCAAAGACGAGGAAGAATTCAAGAAGCTTTGCCATTCAGAGAATATAGAGGTGACTCACGTCGCCGAGATCACCGACACCGCCAGAATGAGAATGTTCTACGGGGACAAGGTAGTCGTGGACCTGAGCCGCGCGTTCATAGACAGCGCCGGAGCGAAACATTATTCAAAGGCCACGGTCGGAGCGGTCGAGGACAGGGATCCGTTCTTTCGTGATGTGCCTGGCAAGAATCTGAAAGAAAGGATGTTCGCCAACCTGCAGGATCCGAACGTGACCTGTCAGAAAGGTCTCATAGAGATGTTCGACTCCACCATCGGCCGCTCAACCGTGCTGATGCCGTTCGGAGGAGAGCTACAGGCTACCGAAACGCAGGTCTCCGTTCAGAAACTGCCTGTCAATGGTTACACTGACACAGCCAGCATGATGGCGTTCGGCTTCAACCCGGATCTCTGCGAATGGAGCCCTTACCACGGTGCGGCATATTCATTCATCGAGGCTTGCAGCAAGGTTGTGGCCGCAGGCGGACATTGGGAGACAATGAGATTCTCCTGTCAGGAATATTTCGAGAGGATGACCGCCGACCCGAAAGTGTGGGGCAAGCCGACCGCCGCCCTGCTCGGAGCGCTGAAGATGCAGAAGGAACTCGGACTTGCCTCAATAGGTGGCAAGGACTCCATGAGCGGATCATTCGAGACAGAGGATGGCAAGACAATCCATGTTCCGCCGACCCTCATCGCGTTCGGAATCACAACGGTAAAGGCCGACAATGTGATCTCTCCGGAACTCAAATGGGAGGGAGACCGCCTATACCTCGTGAAACACACACCGCTCGCGAACAAAATGCCTGACACAGAGCAGCTCAAGAGGAATTGGAATTATATTCAGGAACAGATCGGCGAGGGTACGATCGTGGCCGGCTGGGCCGTTGGATTCGGCGGAGTCGCGGAGGCGCTCTGCAAGATGAGTTTCGGCAACGCTTTCGGCTTCGACGTGAACCTTTCAGAGGACGACTTGTTCAATCTGAACTACGGTTCGATCGTGGTTGAGACCGATGGCAGCGCGCTTGATTTCGAGAACGCCATTGAGATTGGCTCCGTCACCTCCGGAGAGGACGGCAATGTCCGCGTCAACGGAACGAAACTGTCCATCTTCGAGTTGATGGATTTCAACGCGTCGCTCTTCGAGAAGGTCTATCCAGTTGTCAGCAAGCCTGATTTCAAGAGGCTGGCACCTAAGGGAATAGAGGGTGTCAAGCCGTTCAAGGCAAGAAAGGTGGACCTTGAATACAAGGGACCACGGGTCGATGATGTCATCGCCTATCTTCCTGTCTTTCCTGGCACCAACTGTGACTACGACTCCGCGAAGGCGTTCCGCAAGGCGGGCGCCGACATACGCACGTCCGTGTTCCGCAATCTCACAGACAAGGATGTGTTCGAGTCGATAGCGGAGATGAAGAAGAACATCGACAACTGCCATATTCTGATGCTCAGCGGTGGATTCTCCGCCGGTGACGAGCCGGACGGGAGTGGCAAGTTCATCGCGAACGTACTGAACAACAAGGACATCGCGGAGGCCATCGAGGGGCTTCTTTCACGCGGCGGTCTGATTCTTGGAATATGCAACGGCTTCCAGGCGCTTGTGAAGTCGGGTCTGCTGCCTTACGGAAAACTCGGCAAGGTGACCAAAGACTCTCCTACCCTGTTCCGCAACGACATCAACAGACATATCTCGCAGATGGTGACAACCCGTGTCGCCTCAACCAACTCGCCTTGGCTCAAGGGGATGACGATCGGTGATGAATATGCGATCCCGGTGAGCCACGGTGAGGGCAAGTTTGTGGTGAGCGAGGAGCTGGCCCGCGAGTTGTTCGCCAACGGCCAGGTGGCGTTCCAGTACGTTGATCCGCTGACGGACGAGCCTACTATGGAGTCGCCTTACAATCCGAACGGTTCTTACTACGCCATCGAGGGCATCATCAGCCGCGATGGTCAGATTCTTGGCAAGATGGGTCACAGCGAGAGGTACGAGAGGAATCTGTTGAAGAACATCGAGGCCGACCTTGAGCAGCCGCTGTTCGAGAATGCTGTCAGGTATTTTATCGGATAGATTTCGTGTTCTGTCGTTGTGGCCAGGTGCCACCATGGTTCCCTACGCTTCGCGCCCTATCCGGGTGAATGGGAGCCACAGTGGCACCTGACCACCGCGGCAGAACAGCCGCTGGTCACTGAGTTTGTCGAAGTGACAATTGTTGAATAGTATCATTTAGGCCTTGGCGGTAAAGCTCCACCACCGCTCCCTACGCTTCGCGCCCTGTCCGGGTGAATGGCCGCAGCGGTGGAGTTTTACCGCCAAGGCAGGGCAACAACCTGTCACTGAACTTGTCGAAGTGACAATTAGTGCACGAAGAGCGGTTGCTGAATATGGCTTTGGCGACCCTTTACCCGGACAGGGCGCGAAGCGTCGGCCGCCAAAGTCATATTCAGCAATAGCGCCACAACGGAAAGACATACAGACGGAAAAAACACTACAATGGAAAAGAGGAATATAATACACGATGGAGTGTCCATCAAGATTTTCGAGACGGATGATCCCCAGAAGGTGATCATTCACTTCACGGATGACATCACGGCTTTCAACAAGATCAAGAAGGCGGTGATCAAGGACAAGGGGCTGTACTGCAACGGGATCTCGTGCGAGATCTCCAGACTGCTGCAGAAAGGTGGAGTGCCGACCCATTTCATTGAGCAGATCTCTGACACTGAGCAACTTTGCTGGAAGTCAAAAGTGATTCCGATGGAGGTGATCGTGCGGAATGTGATCGCGGGGTCGATGGCCCAGAGGCTGGGACTGGAGGAAGGGATCGTGCCGAAGGAACCGGTCTACGACCTCTGCTACAAATCAGACATTCTCTGCGACCCGATCATCAACGACTACCACGCCGTGGCCCTCGGCCTTGTCAGCAAGGAAGAACTTGAGCGGATATATTCATTGACAAAACAGATCAACGACATCCTGACGCCGGTGTTCAAGGAGATCGGCATCACGCTGGTGGACTTCAAGATCGAGTTCGGCCACCTGCCGGACGGGCGGCTCGTGATGAGCGACGACATCACCCCCGACAGCGCCCGTTTCTGGGACATCGCAACAGGCACCCGCCTCGACAAGGACCGATTCCGCAAGGACTACGGCCACATCGGAGACGCCTACAAGACAGTGTTCGAAAGACTGACCGGCAGGAAGTCCTGATTATGTAAAGGCAGTAATTCAGATGAATATCCAGTGAAATTCATCTGAAAATTTCGGAGATATTCTGCAATAATCAGTATATTTACAATCCCATAAGAAATGAACAACTACACGACCAGTAATATGACCAGAATTTATTTTACATTTTTATGCGCCCTTGCGGTTTCCGCGCTTTCCGCGCTTTCCGCCAAGGCGCAGGACTACCGGTCCAGCATCAGAAAATGGAGTGATGGCCCTCTGACATCACAGGATTTCAGGATAAGAGAAGTTCTCGGCCCTGACGAAAAAGACGCTTCGTGGCTATATTACGGAATCAAAGGCCATCCTGAGAAAAAGAGGTACGGCAACCTTGTCTATCGCAAGATGAGCACCGAAGCCTACATGGACAAGGTCAACTCGTGGGTCAAATCAGGCTATGATTCCGACCAGACCGTCGCTTTCCAGCAGGTATGCTTCGACATGGTGGAACTCACCCGAAGAAAGTTCCAAAGCGAACTGGACACCTCCTCAAACGGCAACTACAACGCCCTCCTTGACTACTATATGAACCTGTGTGACAACTCCCTGAAGGAATTCAAGGCTGTTTCGCAGAACGGCAGGGACACGTCCGTCGTCAACAGGTACAGATCAAATGTTGAGAAGGCCCTGGATGAATACGCCCCTAAGGACACAGTGCCGGAAATACGCCTGAGGAGGGTCGGACTCGGCTATTACATCGGCTATGGAGGGGAGTTCTACACCGGTGAGATCACCGACTATCTTAAATCCCTTAATGGAATGTCATTGGGATGCGAGGTGTCTGTCTCCAAGGCAAGATTCGGCATTGACATGGCGATGGGCGGTTATGGAAGACTGAAAAGAGACGTGCCTTATCCGGAAGGAAAACACGACTGGAAATCCGGTGAAAGGACAAGCGGATGGAACATCAACCTGACTGCCGGCTACGCCCTGGTTGACAAAGACCACTTCAACCTTATCCCATTCGTGGGAATAGGAGCGGGAATGATCTGCAGAGGCTACGACTACCTTGGCGAGGATGTCAGAAGCGAGAATCTGTCAGGGCTGCGGCTCTGCGGAGGCGTGCAGTGGGACTGGAAGATCCGCAGGTACTACAGCAACAACACCAACTCATTCTTCGGGAGGGACTACGAAGAGACAGGTGTCCGCTTCAGGCTCTATGCCGCAAGAACCGGCTATGAGTCTCCTTGCAGCGCATGGAGTGTCAACCTTGGAGTCGCATTCAACATTTACGGAAGATTCGCAAAATAAATTATATTCATTGAATATGAGACCTTTATTTCTGACAAATACTCTAACACGAAGCAAGGAGCTTTTCAAGCCGATCCAGCCGGGGCACGTGGGGATGTACGTCTGCGGGCCGACCGTCTACGGAGAGGCTCACCTTGGACACGCGCGTCCGGGAGTGACTTACGACGTGCTTTTCAAACTGCTCAGGCATCTGGGCTACAAGGTGCGCTATGTGCGCAACATCACCGATGTGGGGCACCTTGAGCACGATGCGGACGAGGGGGAGGACAAGATTGCCAAGAAAGCCAGGCTTGAGCAGCTTGAGCCTATGGAGGTCGTGCAGACCTACACGTTCCGTTACCACGAGGCGATGCGTCAGCTGAACGTGGCGCCGCCTTCAATCGAACCGAGGGCGTCGGGACACATCATCGAGCAGATCGAGACCATAAAGAAGATTCTGGACGCTGGCTACGCCTACATCTCCAACGGCTCCGTTTATTTCGACGTGGAGAAATACAACAAGGACTACCACTATGGTGTCCTCTCGGGACGCACCCTTGACGACACACGCGAGGGCACCAGAGAGCTGGACGGGCAGAGCGACAAGAAGGCCCCGTACGACTTCGCGCTTTGGAAAAAGGCAGAGCCTGAACACATCATGCACTGGCCGAGCCCTTGGAGCGAGGGATTCCCCGGATGGCATCTGGAATGCTCCGTGATGGGCGAGAAATACCTCGGCAACGAGTTCGACATCCACGGCGGCGGAATGGATCTGATGTTCCCCCACCACGAGTGCGAGATCGCCCAGAACGTGGCCAGCCGCCACACACAGGGCGTTCACTACTGGGTGCACAACAACATGATCACGATCAACGGCCAGAAGATGGGCAAGTCTCTGGGCAATTTCATCACCCTGCCTCAGCTTTTCAGCGGACAGCACGAGAAGCTCACCCAGGCATATTCCCCGATGACGGTTAGATTCTTCATCCTTCAGGCCCACTACCGCAGCACGCTGGACTTCAGCAACGAGGCACTTCAGGCGGCAGAGAAGGGACTGAAGAGAGTGATGCAGGCCGCGAAGGATCTGCGCGCGTTGGCTTCGGCCGCCGGAATCACCGACACCGAGAAAGGAACGGAAGGCGATCCGGTGGATGCGATGCAGTACGGAGAGTTCATCACCGCCACCGCGCCTGACACCTGCCCTGCCACTTCCGAGGAGGTCAAAGGAATATTCAATGCTGTCTATGATGCGCTTTGCGATGACCTCAACACACCTATAGCGCTGTCACACATCTTCGATGCGGTGCGGCTGATCAACTCGGCCAAGGCCGGAGAACTGAAACTCAGCAAAGGTGATCTGGAGACTCTGCTTCAGATTTTCGATGACATCGTGTTCGGCGTCCTCGGCCTGAAAGATGAAACGGCGGCGGAATCAGGCAAGGGACAGGAGATCGTGTCCGGCTTGATGGACATGGTTCTGGAGCAACGCGCCAAAGCGAAAGCCGCGAAGGACTGGGCGGCCAGCGATGCTATCAGAGACCACCTCAAAGCCCTCGGCATCACAGTCAAGGACACCAAGGACGGAGCCGAATGGACAATCCAATGATTTTTCCTGTTTGATAACTTTCACTCTATTAAAAAGATAGCACATCACCTTTAGCAAAAATCCGCCATAGGGAAACCAACTTCAAGCTGATTCTGAAATATTTACCCGCCACTCGCTGATAATGAGCAAGTGGCGGGTAAAGCATTATAATCCAAACAGTTATCAAACAGCCTTAGGAATACAGCAACCGAAGGCAATTAGTCATATTTCTAATTTTCAAACACTTAGGCTACACCGATTTCTGTCATAGAAGGTAACAACCGATAAATCAATGCTGAGACGCTTACGATTCGACTGGTGCCGCCGCGGAGGATACCTTGGCGGCGCGGGCGGCCTCAAGGGCGGCGTGCTCGGCTTTGGCCCGCTCCACGGAGACGGACTTCTTCAGGACGAAACCTGAGCCGAGGTATTTGGTGCGGACATCCTCGTCGGCGGCGAGGGACTCCGGAGTGCCCTGCTGGAGGATCGTGCCTTCGTATAGAAGGTACGCGCGGTCGGTAATGGCAAGAGTCTCGCCCACATTATGGTCAGTGATTATGACACCGATGTCCTTGTACTTGAGCTTCGCGATGATGAACTGGATGTCCTCCACGGCGATCGGATCCACTCCGGCGAAAGGTTCATCCAACAGTATGAACTTCGGGTCGATGGCCAACGCACGGGCGATCTCGCAGCGACGCCGTTCACCTCCTGAGAGCTGGATGCCAAGACTTTTGCGGACTTTGGAAAGGTTGAACTCGTTGATCAGGTCCTCCAGCCTTTCCTGTCTCTCGACCTTGGGCATATCAGACATCTCCATCACCGACATGATGTTGTCCTCGACCGACATCTTGCGGAACACGGAAGCCTCCTGCGGCAGGTAGCCGATCCCCTTCTGAGCTCTCTTGTACATAGGAAGTTCCGTAATATCCTCATCATCAAGGAAAACACGACCTCCGTTCGGCACGATCTGACCGGTGATCATGTAGAAGCTGGTTGTCTTCCCGGCTCCGTTAGGACCAAGGAACCCAACAATCTCACCCTGTTTTATCTCCATCGAAACGCCTTTGACGACGGTTCTGATGCCATATTTCTTAACAAGATTCTCGCAGCGAAGTTTCATCTTTAAAATTGATTATCGTTCATTCTTATTTTGTCTCAAGACCAAAATCCTTGACCAAGTTCTGGACCTCACCGTTAATTCCCATCAAGGCCGTAGCCTTTTCCTGATCAGTGTAGGGCTGTTTCTCTTTATCCTCCACAGGCAGAACCCCCACTTCGAGACGGATTCTGGAAGAGCCTACCTTTTTCCGGAGATTCTCCTCCAATGCTTTCAGTCTGTTCTCGCGGATCCATTTTTCTTGGGAGGCATTGCTGACTTTGAATGTCAACGCCTTATAGCCATCCTCAATCTCAACGCTGATCTGGGCGTTGCGGAGAGTGTTCGCAAGACGCGGGCTCGAGGCGTACTCCGCCGGGATTGTCTTCCAAGCCTCCAGCACGGAACTGTCCTCAGGAATCACATCCGCGATCGGAGCGACCTCCTTTACGACTTTCTTATTCTCTTCCTCCTCTATTATCGAGTTGAGCGATAAGGAAGCCCCGGTCTTCACCGGTTTCCTTCTCGCCCTCGGAGCAGGATTTTCCTCCGCAATGGCCTGCGAAACGGCATTCTCTAAAGCCACATCCTTTCCGACCGCTTCCGATTTCCGTACGGTGTCCACCGACTGCGGTTCAGTCAAACCGTGGCCGCCGGTGGCCTCGTGAACGGGTGACACCTGCGAGGCTGATGACGGGATGGAGCGCGAAGCGCGTAAGTCTGGCGAACCGCTGCCGGTGGATGCCGTCCCCGCAGAAACCATCGCCGTCTCAACCACACGTGAAGCGTCCGGAGCCTTCATCAAGAAACTAAGCTTCATCAAGGCGAACTCGATGTGCAGCCGTGGGTTGACAGCCAGCTTGTACCCCGCCTCACAAGCCGTAGTGACATTCAAGGCATCGTACAAGAATTTCAGCGAACAACGGGAAGCCTGCTCAACGTACCTTTTCTTCAACGAATCAGGCAGTTCCAGCAGAGCGTCAAGCCCTCCGTTCTTCGTCACCATCAAATCCCTGAAATGGGAACTGAGCGCAGCGCAGAAATGGAGCGCGTTGAACCCTTTAGACAGAATCTCGTCAAATTTCAGCAAAGCTGTTCCATAGTCCCCTGCCAGAAAAGCGTCAACCAGACAGAAACTATAGTCATAGTCAAGCACATTGAGGTTCTTCAAAACCTCCTCATACTTCACATCAGTCCCACAAAAAGCCACGGTCTGGTCAAAAATAGTCAATGCATCTCGCATCGCACCGTCAGCCTTCTGCGCTATCACGTGCAGAGACTCATCATCGATATTCACTCCCTCCTTCCCCGCTATCATCCTCAGGTTGCTGACGATGTCCGGGACTGAGATTCTGTTGAAATCGTAAGTCTGGCAACGCGAAAGAATCGTCGGCAGGATCTTGTGCTTCTCGGTTGTGGCAAGAATGAATATGGCGTGTGCCGGCGGCTCCTCAAGCGTCTTGAGGAACGCGTTGAACGCGGCTGTGGAAAGCATGTGCACCTCATCGATGATGTACACGCTGTACTTCCCCACCTGCGGCGGAATCTGCACCTGATCCATCAGATTCTTGATGTCATCCACACCATTATTGGACGCGGCGTCCAATTCATGAATGCAATAAGAACGTCCTTCCTGGAAAGAGCGGCACGATTCGCACTCACCGCAAGGCTCCATGTCCGGAGAAGGGTTGGAGCAGTTGATAGCCTTCGCGAATATCCTGGCCGTAGTCGTCTTGCCCACTCCACGCGGTCCGCAGAACAGGTAGGCATGCGCCAGCTTTCCCCTGATGATGGAGTTCTTCAAGGTCTGGGCGATGTTGTCCTGGCCTATGAGTGTCTCAAAAGAGTCAGGACGATATTTTCTTGCTGATACAATGTACTCTGACATAAGGCACAAACTATGGAGAGTGGTTTCCGGGCCAAGTTTGTAAGGCAAATTTACGCATTATTTTGTACATTTGTGTCTCATGGCATAAAGTATGGAGTTTTTTGCCGGTGCCAAGGCACGTTCCGGTAGACGCACGGACAAGAAAACAAAATGGAAAACAAACATATACAAGACATGAAAAGATTCTTTGAAATACTAGTCTGCACCATTGCCGGGCTATTGCTGACAAATGACATCTTCGGCCAAGCGCAGATCACCACAAGAAGAGAGAAGCTTAAAGACTTCACTTCCAAGACGACAAAGGTGGTTCTCACGGGCGATGAGTTTCTTGACGAGGCCATGAAGGAAAGCGTGGCGGTGACATGGACCGCCTCTCCCTACGAGTTCTGCTCCAACGATGAGTTTGAAAAAATCAAGACCAGTCCTGATTTTTATTTCCTTATGGTTGTCAAAGGCCAGTTCCGCAGGGAATCCGAGCCAGGCATCGACATGCTCACACTTGTAAAAGGCGGGGAAGGGGCCGAGAAATCCATCAACGAGATGTACGAGGTTGTCTCATTTCCTCTAAGACCTTCGGAAGATCCAACCGGCCGTGAATTCGTGTTGCTTCCTGCCTTTCTCAAGATCATTCAGGATCACACCATCGGGCTCACGGACACAGAGATGAAAGCCTACGCGAATCTTAGTGCCAAAGACACCAAACAGCTTAAGATCAAAAGAATATTCTTCTGGTCAGAGGACCTTGCCCCACAAGTAGACGAACAGACAAAGCGCTCCTTGGATGAAGACATCATCATAAGTGATGACGAGGACGAGGTTGACGAGATTTTCAATGAAGGCACGTTCAACGCTGTGATCAGCTACATCGTGGCTCCGTCCGAGCCCGTAAACGGCTCTGTCTGCTACAAGATGCTCATTGGCGCCGACAACCACGAACTGTATTATTTCAAGAGGCACAAGATAACGGCAAGGAACGGCAAAGGATTCCTCGCCAGCGATCTCAAGGCCATTAAAGCAATTAGAAAGTAATGATTATCGGAACAGCGGGCTGCGGGTTGAGATATGCGGTCAAGCAAAGTGGCAATGCGGTTGGATATTGTTCATTGACAATTAGATGCGGAACAAGGGACGAAGGAGGCTTCCACAGTGGGATTGCCCATTTCACAGAGCATGCCCTGTTCAAGGGGACCGAGCGAAAAAGCGCAAAGGTAATAAGCAGTTATCTTGACAAGCTTGGCGGCGAGCTGAACGCCTTCACTACCAAAGAGGAGATTGTGATCCACTCCACGGTTCTGAAGGAAGATATCGGCAAGGCGGCAGCGCTGCTTCTCGAACTGGCGACCTGCCCGACATTTCCGGAAGATGAGGTAGCCATCGAAAAAGGCGTGGTGATTGACGAGATCAACTCCTACAAGGATTCTCCTGCTGACGATGTCTACGACAAATTCGAGGAAGCTCTGTTCGCCGGGCATCCTCTCGGACGTCCGATTCTCGGCACGGCGGCCAGCGTCAAGAAGATCACAGGCAAAGAGCTGAGACAATTCTCAAAAGAGCATTTTGTGCCAATGAATATGGCGCTGGCGATTGTGGCCGACATTGACGAAAAAAGGATGGAGGAACATGTGCTCAGGATGGTGGGGAAAGTGTTTGCCAATAATAATCCGGAGACAGGCCATGAGCGCGTTTTCACCACGGTCCCGCTTAAGCCGGCCTTCAACAGGCAGGTCGAGAAAAGAAACCATGAGGTCAACGCCGTCATCGGAAATTTCGCGCCATCGCTGGAGAACACCAAGGAACGCTTCGCTGCCATTCTTATGAGCAATATCTTAGGTGGTCCAGCATCCAATTCTTTGCTGAACAGCCTTCTGCGCGAGAAGAACGGATGGGTTTACGGTGTCGAGTCATCATATTCGCAATACGCCGAGTCCGGCATCATGGCAGTCAGTCTCGGTTGCGAAAGAGGCAACTTGGAGAAATGTCTGGACGCGATCTGGAAAGTGATCAGGAAGATGCAGAATGAGGAATATTCCCCCGTCAGGCTCAAGGCCGCCAAAAAGCAGATCCTCGGCCAGCTCGCCATCAGTTCCGACAACGGCGAGGCCCAGTGCCTCTCAATGGGCAAAAGCCTGATGTCGTTAGGTACCATATTCACAGACAGGCAGAACCGCGAAGCAATCGAGGCCGTCACCTCCGAGGAGATAAGAAATGCGGCGGCAAAGATCTTCGACCCAGAAAGTACCTGCTCTTTGATTTTTCTGTAGGGAAAGGTGCGCCAACAAATTTTATGAATATATGGAATCTCCTGCAGACAAGTACCTCAGGGAACATTCTTCGCGGCAGAGCGAGGCTTTGGACTGGATCGAGAAGCAGACCAACATCCACACTAACTATCCCCGGATGCTTTCGGGGGCGGTGCAGGGGCGGTTGCTGACCATGCTTGTGGAAATTTCGGGGGCAAAGCGCATTCTGGAAATAGGTGCATTCACTGGCTATTCAGCCACCTGTATGGCATACGGTCTTCCGGAAGACGGCCACATCGACACCCTTGAGATCAATGACGAGCTTGAGGATCTGATGCGGGAGGGCTGGTCAAGGGCCGGAGTGGCAGACAAGATCACCCTCCACATCGGGGACGCGTGCGAGACCCTTTCCTCATTGAAAGGCCCTTACGATCTGGTCTACATGGATGCCAACAAGCGGGAATATGTCTCCTACTACAATCTGGTCTTCGACCTTGTGAGGCCCGGTGGCCTCATCCTCGCCGATGATGTCCTTTGGGACGGAAAACTCTGGCAGGATCCCGTCCCGAAAGACAGACAGACCCAAGGCATCATCGCCTTCAACGACCTCGTCGTCTCCGACCCACGTGTCGAATCCGTCCTTCTGCCCATCCGTGACGGCTTGAATGTCATCCGGAAATTATAATGAGGCTTGGGAACCAGGGTTCTCCAAGCCTCAAAACAGATAAAACTTATCACTGGGCACGAAACACAGGTCGCCGGAGTCCTCTCCGGCCGTGTGGACCCGAATAAAATCCTAAGATATTCCTGAAAACTACCTCACGCTGAAAGCAAACACGCAGTGGCTGGTGTAGGTCTCGCCGGGACGGAGAACGGCAGACGGCCACTCAGGCTTGTTCGGGGTGTCAGGATATTTCTGGGACTCAAGGCAGATGGCGGTGCGGTGGCCGTAGACGACGCCCTTCTTGCCGGTGACGGTGCCGTCAAGGAAGTTGCCGGCATAGACCTGCACGCCCGGCTCGTTGGTATATTCCTTAAGCACGATGCCAGTCTCCGGGCAGTAAACCTCGGCGGCCAGGACGGTGTCATCGCCCTTGGTGTCAAGAACCCAGTTGTGGTCGAAGCCGTGACCGTTGCGCACCTGCTCATTGTCTGAGTCGATGTCGTCACCAATGCATTTCATCTTCCTGAAATCGAACGGAGTGCCCTCCACGGAAGCGATCTCGCCGGTGGTCATGAACGTCGAATCCACAGGAGTGTAGTTCGAGGCGTTGATGTACAGAGAGTCAGCCGTGATCTGATGATTAGCGGGGTCTCCTGACAGGTTGAAATAAGAGTGGTTGGTCATGTTGATGATCGTCGGAGCATCGGTCGTGGCCGAGTACCTGATGTCGATCTTGTTGTCATCGGTGAGGGTGAAGGTCACATCGGCTGTCACCTTACCTGGGAAACCAGCGTCCCCGTCAGGAGAGACAAGTTCCAGTTTCAGATGTGAGTCATCCGCTTCCAAGACATTGAAGACCTTGTACTGCCATCCGTCCGGACCACCATGCAGGCAATGGCCATAATTGTTCTGAGGCAGTTGGTAATCAATGCCGTCCAAAGTGAATTCCCCCCCGTTGATACGGTTGGCGTAGCGACCGATCGTGGCGCCGAAATCAGTCTTGTTGTTCTCAGGGAAATAGTCCGAGACCTTGTCGAAACCAAGGACGACATCCTTGTAGTCCCCGTTCCTGTCCGGCACCATCACGGACACGATCCTGCCACCGAAATTGGTGATGCAGACCTCCATTCCGGACTTGTTGGTCAAAGTGTAGAGCGCGGTCTTGGCACCGTCACGCTCGGCGACAAAATTCTTTGGATCCAGCCCTGACTTAGTAAGGGTAGGAGCCTGGACGCAGCCCGTCACAAGGGACGCTGCGATTAATGAAGCAATAATACCTTTCATAATATTAATTATGTGAATATGTTATCCCACAACAGCACCATTGGCGAGAGCCTCGGCCGGGGTGATGAACCGCATCTTGCCATCGCCCTGCTTCGCCATAAGGATCATTCCCCTGGACTCAATGCCACGGATTGTCCTGGGCTGAAGGTTCGCAAGGATGCAGATCTGCTTGCCGACCATCTCCTCAGGTGAGTAGTACTCAGCGATTCCTGAGACGATCGTTCTCGTGTCAATGCCGGTGTCAATGCTGAGTTTCAGCAATTTGTCAGTCTTAGGCACACGCTCGGCAGCAAGAACCGTAGCTGTGCGGATGTCCATTTTCTCAAAATCATCAAAACCGCACTCTTCCTTTTGAGGGACGACCTTCTTGGCGGCCTCGGCCTTTTCGGCGGCTTTCCTCTCGGCACGGATGGCATCAAGACGTGCAAGCTGGGCGTTGACGGCCTCATCCTCGATCTTTGCAAAGAGCAGCTCAGCCGCACCGATCTCGTGTCCGGCGGGAAGAATAGCCTCACATCCAAGAATATCCCAATTCAGGCAAACGCTATTTCCATCGCCAGCACAATCAGCGTGATCCGCCTGGCTTGAGGCCGCAGGTACCGTGTGCAGGGCGGCGCACTCCCCTTCCTTATAAGTGTTAACGGTCTCCTGCTCGCCCTTCCGATGATCGACACCGGCCCACAAGCTGACTCCAAGCATTCTGCGGAGCTTCTCGGCAGCGAACGGAGTGAACGGCTCGAAAGCGACCGCAAGGTCGGCACAAATCTGGAGGCTGACGTTCAGAATGGTGGCGCAGCGCTCCATGTCCGTCTTTGCAACCTTCCAAGGCTCAGTGTCGGAGATATACTTGTTGCCCACACGGGCGATCGACATCGCATCCTTCAATGCCTCACGGAAATGGAACCCGTCCAGGTTCTTCTCAAGCGAAGCCTTGAGGGCGGGAATCTCCGCAAGAGCGGTCCGGTCGATGTCCTGAAGCTCTCCGACGGACGGAACTTTTCCATCAAAGTACTTGTGAGTCAGGACGACAGCCCGGTTTACAAAATTCCCGAATATCGCGACCAACTCACTGTTGTTGCGTGTCTGGAAATCCTTCCAGCTGAAATCATTGTCCTTGGTCTCCGGAGCGTTGGCCGTCAGCACATACCTCAGGACATCCTCCTTGCCCGGAAAGTCCCGGAGATACTCATGGGCCCAGACAGCCCAGTTGCGGGACGTGGAGATCTTCTCACCCTCAAGATTGAGGAATTCGTTGGCAGGAACGTTGTCAGGCAGAATGTAGCCATCGCCGTAGGCCTTGAGCATCGAAGGGAACACGATGCAGTGGAACACGATGTTGTCCTTGCCTATGAAGTGGACAAGACGGGTGTCCCCGCTCTTCCACCACTTCTCCCACGACTGAGGAAGAAGCTCCTGGGTGTTGGAGATATACCCGATAGGGGCATCAAACCAGACATAGAGCACCTTGCCCTCGGCTCCCTCCACAGGGACCGGTACTCCCCAGTCAAGGTCACGGCTCACGGCACGGGGCTGCAAACCGCCGTCTATCCAGCTTTTGCACTGGCCATAGACCGTGCTTCGCCACTCTTTGTGCCGCTCGAGGATCCAATCCCGGAGCCACGGCTCGTATTGGTCAAGAGGAAGGTACCAGTGCGTGGTCTTTCTCTTCACAGGCTGCGCGCCGCTGAGTTTGGACCGAGGATTGATCAGTTCCTCCGGGCTGAGCGTGCTTCCGCATTTCTCGCACTGGTCTCCGTAGGCGTCCGGGTTGCCGCACTTAGGGCATGTGCCTACAATGTAACGGTCTGCCAGAAACTGCTTCGCCTCCGGATCATAGTACTGCTCGGTTTCCTTTGTGATGAATTTTCCGTCATCGTAGAGCTTGCGGAAAAACTCAGACGCGTTCTTTTCATGGACAGGAGATGTCGTTCGGCCATAGATGTCAAAATTGATCCCAAGACCCGTGAACGAATCCCTGATGATCTTGTTGTAACGGTCAACTATGTCCTGAGGAGTACAACCCTCCTTGCGGGCCTTGATTGTGATAGGAACACCATGCTCATCGCTTCCGCAGACATAGAGCACGTCCTCTCCCCTCATTCTCAAGTACCTGACATAGATGTCTGCCGGCACATAGACACCGGCCAGATGCCCTATGTGAACCGGTCCGTTGGCATAAGGCAACGCACTGGTCACAAGGGTTCTCTTGAATTTCTTTTCCATATTCATGAATGTTATTTATCTCTACCCAATCTAATTTTCACAAGCTTTAGAGCTTTCTGCACCCTGAGCATCTCCTGCATTATCTCCATGGTGAGATCCGGATCTGAAGCGTTCTGCGCCGCCCTTAGCCTCTCTTTGAGATCGTTGTCCCTGTTCTCCAAACGACACTGCTGGAAGACAAGGATAGCCTTCGGCACATAAATCGTCAACCATGAGCCTTTGGACATCATTGACTGGCGCAGGTTCTTGATGGACAGATCGTACCTCTCATCGGTTGAAAGCTGCGCCGCCACATAGGCCACTTTCCTGTCCTCCCCGTCCATTAGATGCCTGACAATCTCCTCCTGCGGGTACCCTTCATAATAATCCTTGGAATACGCCTCATAAACATCCTTGAAGACTGTATTGACAAAACTTGACTTGTCTTCTTCCAGAGCCAGATCTATGAAATCAAAGACCGTCCGGGCATCCTCATTCGAGCCGGAATAGAAGTCCGAATCACTCTGAAATTCCAATTTTGTGGTGCCGTAAGTCAGAATGAAGTTCAACAGGTCCCGCTCGGCCGTGGCCATGATGCGATTCTCCACCAAGGCGTCAAGGCCGGTCGGCTGGCCGGACAGCGTTGATGAAGCCTCCTCCGGCACTGGGACTTCAGCACCTGCCACGGAAGACTCCCGCGCATTCACAGCATAATTCTGGTCCCGCCGCCTTTCACGCTCTCTGTCCGCGGCCTTTTTTTCCTCCATAAGTCGCCTGGAGCGTGTGGCGCTGATCCTTTCATCGAGAATGTCCCTACGGATTTCGAACTTGTCGCTAAGGAAATCCACATAGACTGATCTTTTGACAGCATCAGGGATGTCAGCGATCGTGTCAGCGATGTCGTTTATCACCTCCGCACGCTTCAGCGGATCCCCGGCCGTGTCCTTCAACAGCAAAGAGGACTTGAAATCAACAAAATCCATCTCCGCTCCGGCAAGGAACCCCTGCACTTCGGCAAGAGAATGCTTCCTTGAATATGAGTCCGGATCATCCCCGTCCGGAATCAGCACGACCTTCACGTTCATCCCCTCACGCAGGAACATGTCGATCCCTCTCAGGGCCGCATGGACACCGGCGGGATCCCCGTCGTACATGATCGTGACATTCTGGGTGAATCGCTTGATAAGGTCTATTTGGCCTTCTGTCAGCGCCGTGCCGCTGGAAGCCACGACATTGGTGATTCCCAGCTGATGCATCGAAAGGACATCCAGATAACCTTCGACAAGGTAGCACTTGTCCTTACGGGCGATCTCGTTCTTGGCGAACCATATTCCGTAAAGAGACTTGTTCTTGACGTAGATGTCGGATTCCTTAGAGTTCACATACTTTGCATAAGGCTTTCCAGCCTCCTTTGACTTCAAGGTTCTGGCACCGAAAGCGATAACCCTTCCGCTCACAGAATGGATCGGGAACACAACCCTGTCGTAGAACCTGTCGTGCAGGCTATTGTCCGAATCATAGGCAGCGCACAGACCTGTCTCTAGGAGAAACTCATCCTTGTACCCCGCAGCTTTGGCCGCATCCGTGAGGGCATGACGGCTTGAAGGGGCCCAGCCAAGACCGTATTTCTCGATGGTCGTGTCGGTCAGGCCACGCGAATGGAAATATTCAAGACCCACGGTCCTTCCCTCCTCTGTGCGCAGCTGCTCCTTGAAGAAATTTTCAGCATATTCAGAGACAAGCAGCAGGCTCTCGTTCCGCCGGCGGTTCGCTATGTCCTCCGCGGTCTCCTCCTTCTCGACTATCTCAATGTTGTACTTCCTGGCGAGATAGCGCAGCGCCTCCACGTAGGACAGGTGCTCATAGTCCATGACGAACCCGACCGCGGAACCACCTTTGTGGCAACCAAAGCAATAATATTGTCCTTTTGAGGGAATGACATGGAAAGACGGGGTTTTCTCTCCGTGAAACGGACAGCAAGCCCAAAGGTCGGCTCCGCGCTTTCTCAAAGTCACGAAGTCGCCTATCACTTCCTCAACCCGTGCGGTGTCAAGGATCCTCTGCACCGTCTCCTTAGGAATCATCCCTGTTACTCGTCCACCTTTGTGTAGTCCACTTCCTTGGCGTCATCCAAACCGGAAGTCTCGATCACGTCCTGACCGGAACGAGGTTCGTCCGAAGCGCTGAAACGAACCTCATAAACCTCCTTCGCCTTGCGGATCCGCCATAGGGACAAGAGTTCCGACACACCATAAAGGATCAGGAAACACCCGGCGCAGATTGACATGACGGCCTCTCCGAAAGGACTGAAAAGCAGGAACGCCCCGCCGATCACGGCGCATATGGAAAGAATCAATGTCGAGAAACCAGCGCCAAGCAAGGACATGGTGCCTGCAAGCGCGAGCAGCTGAAGGCCTCCGAACAAAATAAGGACAACGCCTATCAACACAACGATGAAGCCGGCGACCCACGCGGGGTTGAAGAACAGCAACAGTCCTAAGATTACATCAACAAAAGCGTTGACCGCCATCAGCGGAAGGATGCCTTCCTTTCTGTTGCGGATGGCGCCATAGACCAACGAGACCAACCCGGAGGCGAAAAGAAAAGCCGCGATGACCTTGACAACCGTCTCTGACGCATTGTTGTCAAGAATCATCACCAAACCCACTCCGATAGCGGCCAGAGCCCTGAGGACACCGCTTATGGAAGTTTTGTAGCCAAATGTAAACATAAACTTATTCCTAATTATAATATATCACAAATTTAAGTAAAAAAATGTTATATTCGTGCCTATGTTTTTCGATACACACAATCATAGCCAATTCTCCTTTGACGGAGGGAAAACAACAGTTGAAAAAAGCGCCTTGGCCGCGGCAAGAAAAGGTTTAGGTGGAATATGTTTCACCGACCATTGCGATTTTTACGTGCCGCGGATGAAAGAGGATTTCGAGCCTGTCGTCTGCGAGGTCTTCGATGTCGAAACCCAGCAGGCGGAGATCGACAGGGTGAACGGGCTCGTCTCTGACGGGGCATTCGGGAAAGAGATCCCAAGGAAATTCAAGGTTTTCAAAGGGATAGAGCTTGGGCTCGGCGAGAAGAACCATGAACAGATCCGGGAACATCTGTCGAAGCACAAGTTCGATCAGATCATAGCCTCTGTCCATTATCTTGAAGACACAGACCCTTATTTCGGACCGTACTACAAAGGAAAGAACTGGAAAGAGGCCTACGGACGTTACCTTGAGACCTTGCTGAAGGAAATGAAATGGCTGGGAGACTTCGATGTCATGGGACACTTCGACTACGTTGCCCGCTACGCTCCGTACCCGAAGGAAAGTGTCATGTACAGAGATTTTCCAGGACTGTTCGATGAAATTCTGCGATACCTTTCGGAAAACGGCAAAGGATTGGAGGTCAACACAAAAAGCTACAAAGCCTACGGGCTTCGCACTCCCGGGCTTGACAGAGACATTCTTATAAGGTACCTTGAGCTTGGCGGCGAGATCATCTGCATGGGATCGGACTCACACTCTCCTGACCAAGTAGGGGACAGGTTCGACTATTTCGCACAGTATGTCAAGATGTTCGGTTACCGGCGCCTCGGACACTTCGAAGGACGGAAACTCAAGATGGTGACAATTTAGGAAGCTATCTCGCAAAGGAACTTGATCCTTACAAGCCTGATTTCCATCTCCTCATAGTCCGAGCCGAGATCCCTAAGCGCATCCTCGACAGAATCCGAGGCAGCCTCGTTCTTAAAATAATCATAGATGTCCTCTACCACCTCATCATCGATCGCCTGGCTGATGTAGTAATTGAGATCCAACTTGGTGCCTGAAGAGACTATACCCTCGATCTCCCCTACCAGCTCATCGAAGTCGAGGCCTTTGGCGTCGGCGATGTCATCCAATGACATACGCCTGTCAACACTTTGGATTATGAATATCTTGTCGGCGCTTTTGGTAGGAGCCGATTTCACAACAAAGTCCTCCGGTCTGGTGATGTCATTCTCATCCACATACCTACGGATCAAATCGATGAACTCCTTCCCGTACTTTCTCGCCTTTCCCTCCCCGACTCCCTGACAGTTGTGAAGCTCATCGTAGGTGATCGGATAGAGGATCGACATGTCCTCAAGGGCAGGATCGCCGAAAATGATCCACGGTTGGAGGCCAAGCCTTCTTGACATGTCCTTGCGGAGGTTCTTCAGCATCGACAGCAAGGCGGGATCGCCTCCTCCGCCCTTGGCGACTGTGGCTGACGGAGAATCCTCGCCATCTTCCCCCACAGTTTTCCTCTTGGAGAACATGTCCTCCACAAGACGGATCTCATAGGGTCTCTCCAAAAAGCTCTCCCCTTTCCCGGTGACATAGATCAACCCGTATGTCTCGATTTCCTTCTCGAGAAGATGAAGGATAAGCCCCTGATGGATGACAGAACACCAGAAATTCACACTGTGGCCGCTTCCGGACCCGAAAACAGGCAAAGTGTCATGACGATAGGACTTGATCAGCGCGCTCGTTTGTCCGGCCAGAATGCAGGCCAGATGCTCAATCTTGAAATGCTCCGGAAGAGACTTGACCAGCATGATGACCAAGCACATTTCCTTGCGTCCGTCAAATGTCGGCTTGGGATTGAGGCAATTGTCGCACATACAGCAGTTTTCTTTCGGATAATCCTCACCAAAATAGTTGAGGAGCATCCGCCTGCGGCACAAGCTTGACTCTGCGTAAGAGACGATGTCCATGAGCAACTGACGGCCGATCTCCTGCTCCGAGACCGGCTTGCCCTGCATGAACTTCTCTAACTTCCTGATGTCCTTGTAGCTGTAGAACGTGATGCATTCAGCATTATTCCCGTCTCTGCCGGCCCTGCCCGTTTCTTGATAATAGCCCTCGATACTCTTCGGTATGTCATAATGGATGACAAATCTGACATCGGGTTTGTCGATTCCCATTCCGAAAGCGATCGTGGCCACTATCACTTCGATGTCCTCCATCAAGAAACGGTCCTGGTTCTCGGTCCGCGTCTTGGCATCGAGTCCGGCATGGTAAGGCAGCACCCTTATTCCGTTAATGCTCAATAATTTCGCAACCTCCTCAACCTTCTTACGGCTCAGACAGTAGATTATTCCCGATTCTCCGGGATGCTGTTTTATGTACCGTATTATGTCCTTGTCAGGATCGGTCTTGTCACGGACTTCATAGAAAAGATTAGGCCTGTTGAACGATGATTTGAAGACCGTCGCGTCCATAATGCCAAGGTTCTTCTGGATGTCATTTTGGACCTTCGGGGTAGCGGTGGCCGTCAGGGCAATGATAGGAGCGCGCCCGATCATCTGCACCATGTCCCTGATCCTTCTGTACTCCGGCCTGAAATCGTGTCCCCACTCAGAAATACAATGAGCCTCATCAACCGCGTAGAAAGAGATTTTCACTTCCTTCAGGAACTCCACATTCTCATCCTTGGTAAGGGATTCGGGAGCCACATAAAGCAATTTGGTCACGCCTGACAGCACGTCAGACCGAACCTCCTGGATCTGGGCCCTGCCCAGTGACGAGTTCAGGAAGTGAGCGATCCCGTTCCGCTCCTCGACGAAACCTCTGATCAAATCGACTTGATTCTTCATCAAAGCTATCAGTGGCGAGATCACGATGGCGGTGCCTTCCATCACTAGTGCGGGCAGCTGAAAGCACAGCGACTTTCCGCCACCGGTAGGCATAAGGACAAAGGTGTCCTTTCCCTCCAACAGATTCCGGATGATCTTCTCCTGATCGCCCTTGAAGGAATCAAAACCGAAAAATTCTTTCAGCTTGGAGTTCAGCAATGATGAGTCTATTCCCATAGAGTTTCCGAATTATTTCTAAAAATAGTGATTGTTTTCGGCATAAACAAGCATTTCGAAAGTTATATGAATATAAAGTCAATATTTTTTGCGATATTTGCAAGACTTTCGGGGTCTTGAGCCCGAAAGAGTTTTGACAACTTATAAAAATGTAATATTATGAAGACAATCAAAATGTTTGCGGCCGCCGCGATGATTCTTTCGACAGTGGCCTGCAATTCCGGCAAAGTCAATGGCAAAGCAGAAGGCGCTGACAGCACAGCCGTTGCCGCCACACCGGCGAAACCTGTAAACGTCAAGGACCTGCTTCCTTCAAAGGCCAGCGTTGACTCAGTCAGCTACCTCCTTGGTATCCAGCTCGGATCGATGATCAAGAACTACAGCCTTGGGGATCTCAACTTCGGGATGATAAAGAAGGGCGCCGCTGATTTTGTCGCTTCCAAGGGATCTCCGCGTGACGAGGACTTCGCCAAACAGTTCAAAGTCAACCCAGAGGACATGAACCGCATCATGACCGAGTTCATCGAGAAGAGGGCTGAATATGTAGGAGCCCTCAACAAGGAGAAAGAGCAGAAGTTCTTCGAGGCCAACCGTAAGAAGGCCGGCGTGCAGGAAACAGAATCCGGCCTCCAGTACATCATCACCGAGGCTGGCAGTGATGTAAAGCCTGGCAAGCAGGACACTGTCTACGTTCACTACAAACTCGCCCTCACCGATGGCACCGTCATCGAGGAGGTGACCGAGGAGAAGCCAGCCGTCATGCTTACCCTCAACAGGGTCATCCCTGGTTGGACAGAAGGTCTCCAGCTTCTGGGTGAGGGCGGAAAGGCCACCCTTTTCGTGCCTGCGGAGCTTGGCTACGGAGAGCGCGGAGCCAATGGAATTGATCCCAACACAACTCTCGTGTTTGATGTCCAGCTTGACTCCATCAAGCAATTTGTAGTTCCTGTGGAGGAATAGTCTTCCGCTCCAGGCAACCAAGACAAAGCCTGCTTCGCGCCACGGGCGCCTAGCAGGTTTAATTTTATCACGGACACAGATTAAGAGCGACCTTCAAAAAAAGCCCGCATCATCTTAAGGAATCTTAATCTGAGGCAATTATTTTCATGTTACTGAACAACCACCAATCAACAAATAAAGAATATGTCAGCATTCGAAATTGAAGGCCGGATCAAGCAGAAACTTGCCAGACAGAGTGGCCAGAGTTCCAAAGGCGCATGGACAAAGCAAGATTTTGTCCTTGAATACCAAGACGGCAACTACCCCGCTGAAATCTGTTTCACGGCATTCGGCAACGACAAGGTCGCTGATCTGGACAAGCACCAAATAGGAGATCAGGTCAAAGTGGCTTTCAACCTAAGGGCAAGGGAGTACAACGGACGCTGGTACAATGACGTGCGCGTCTGGAAGATTTCTCCGGCGGGAAATGAGGCCAAGGCTCCCGAACAGCAGGCTGGACACAAGGCATCCCAGGATTACAGTCCTGCGCCTCAGCCAAATTATGGCGCTCAGCCCCAAGCGGCTCCGGCGCCTACCATTGATGATCTTCCAGCGGATGATCCAGGAAACGACCTTCCGTTCTAAACATCAATCCAACGGATGGAGGGATCCCTGCGCCACCAGGTGAGCTGCTTCTTCGCGTAATGGCGAGTGTTTCTCTGGATGAGACGTATAGCCTCATCCAGAGAAATCTTATTATCAAGATATTCAAAGATTTCCTTATAACCGACGGTCTGAAGCGCCTGGCAATCACGGTACGGCGACAACGACCGGACCTCTTCCACCAGCCCGCCGTCAACCATGTCCAGCACCCTCCGGTCTATCCGCGAATACAATTCCTCCCGCGACCTTGCAAGCCCGACTTTTTCAATCTCGAAGGAGCGTCTGCACCTTCCGCCTGTCTTGAACGAGGAGAACGGCATTCCAGAGACCAGACAAACCTCCAAAGCCCTGATGACTCTCTGGCTGTTGCGGGTGTCAATCTGTGAATATGTCAGCGGATCCTTCAGCCTCAGCTCCTCGGCGAGAGTCCCAACCCCCTCCTTTCCAAGCCTTTCCCACAATTCGGAGCGCAAGGCAGGATCTCCGTCCGGAAGGTTGTCCAGCCCGTTGCACACAGCGTCTATGTAAAACATTGAGCCACCCGTCATCACCAGCGTCTCGTGTCCCTCATCGAAGAGTTTCTCGACAAGGGCCACCGCCTCCTGCTCGTAATCTCCCGCCGTGTAGGAATTGGTGACAGGAACGGTCTGGATGAAATAATGCTTCACGGCGGCAAGCTGCGAAGCACCCGGGACAGCGGTCCCGATCGACATATTCTTAAAAAGTTGGCGGGAGTCGCAGGAAATCACCGGCGAGCCATATTCCAAGGCCTTGCCGACGCTGAAATCAGTCTTGCCGACAGCGGTAGGTCCAAGTATTATGAGAAGCCGCCGTGACATGTTCATTATCAGATGTCCAGATCCTCGGTCCCGTCGAAGACGATCTTTCCGTCCTCGTCGTCATCGTCCTCGTCGTCATCGTCCTCTTCCTCGTCGTCATCATCCGCGTCCTCGTCAGGAAGTGGAGACGGGCCGCCTTCTCCGTCATCATCATCATCTGGTCCCCAGTCCGGCTTCTGCCCTGGAAGATGCCTCTGAGAGTCAGGGAGATCCTCAAAGGCCACATACCCGTTCTCAAACTCAATGGGATTTGGTCCCTTTGACTCCACGATTCTTGGGGTGCATCCAGGCTTATCCTCTGTCCCCTCAAATGTGACCATCACGCTTTTTCGGTTAGGCACATCGTAGAAGTACTGAAACGAGGCCACTCCGGCCTTGACAGTCTGCGCCACCGTGATGTTGTCCACAGTGCCGCTGCCAAGGTCAAAAAGACCATAGCGGGCGACAACACCTAGTCCAGCATCCAAAGCCTTAAACATAATCAGCTGATCCTGAGGAAATTCCATGTCGGCACGCATCTGCTTGTGAAACTCGTAAAGAGTAGTTTCACCTCTCATCTCATAAACCCGGTAGAATCCTTTGATTCCTGTAAGAGTAACCCTGAATTTATATACCATAAATATTTTGATTCAAAACCATTCCAAAATTACAAAATTTCCCGTTCCGTTGCAAAATTATGTGAAAAACGCTATTTTCGTGTTTTAGGAATGGAGGCACCAGAAAACATCATCCGAGACTCCTACAGGAGCATCCCCGGACCGGCTGAAGGGCTGTTCAAAGACAAGGGCAGCCGCTTCATCTCCTTCGCTTTTCCCGTCGAGACAGAAGAGGAGGTCAAAGGAATAGTCAGCGATCTTAAAAAAAAGTACCATGACGCACGCCATCACTGCTACGCCTACCGCCTGGGCTATCTGGGAGACAAGTTCAGGGCGAACGATGACGGAGAGCCGTCCTCCTCAGCGGGCAGGCCGATTCTCGGACAGATAGACTCCAGGGGACTGAGCGATGTGCTTGTGGTCGTCGTGCGCTACTTCGGGGGAATCAAACTCGGAATCCCGGGACTGATAAGAGCCTACAAAACGTCCACAGCGGAAGCGCTTGACAAAGCCGGGAGCATTGAGAAGATAGCCGGAAAATGGTTCACGGTCCGATTCGGCTATGACGAGATGAACAGCGTGATGAAAATTCTCAAGGACATGGAACTAAGGCAGCGCGGACAGGACTTCGGAACAGAGTGTTCGCTCCAGGCCTGGGTCAGGCTTTCCTCCGAGCATGACTTCAGAACAAAAATCGGAAAGATCAACAATTGTAGCGTAAACGAACTTTAAACCAAAAAATTATGCCTAAAAATCTCATTTCGATCCAAGATTTCACAAAGGATGAGATTCTCCACATCCTTGAGGTAGCGAAGGAATTCGAGGCCAACCGGGAGCAAGATTTTCTCGCCGGCAAGGTGGTGGCCTGCCTGTTCTTTGAACCATCGACAAGAACGAGGCTCTCATTCGAGGCGGCGGTCAACAGACTGGGAGCCAGGGTGATCGGATTCCCTGACAACCGCAACACCAGCCAGACGAAGGGTGAGACCCTGGAGGACACCATAAAGATTGTGTCCAACTATGTGGACATGATCGTCATGAGGCATCCTCAGGCCGGAGCCGCGGACATAGCGGCCTCGGTGGCCTCCGTGCCTGTGATCAACGCCGGAGATGGAGCCAACCAGCACCCGACGCAGACTCTTCTTGACCTCTACGCAATCGAAAAGACCCAAGGCAGGCTCAACGGACTGACTGTTGACATGGTCGGAGACCTTAAGTACGGACGCGCCGTCCACTCGCTTGTGGAAGCCCTGCGCTGGTTCGACCCACATTTCATATTCACATCCCCGGAGGAGTTGGACATGCCGAGGAAATACATCGAGATGCTTGACCGCGAGGGTGTCTCCTACCGTCAGACCGACAGGATCGAGGACGGACTGGACACCTGCGATGTTCTTTACATGACCAGGGTCCAGCAGGAGAGGTTCCCCGACATGGATGAATATAATAAAGTCAAGGATGTCTACCGCCTGACCGCATCGATGCTTGGTTCGGTCAAGCCAAACATGAAGATCCTGCACCCGCTGCCTAGGGTCAACGAGATCTCCACCGATGTGGACGGGACACCTTACGCCTACTATTTCCAGCAGGCCGGAGGGGGGATGTACGTCAGAATGGCGATCATCTCCTACCTTTTGGGCTACAGGTAAGTTCCCCGTACGAACATCTACACAAAGCCATCCTGCACAGGCGAAAAAATCGTCAAATGCACTTTATTTTACGGCAAATATTGGGTAAATCCTTTTAATTGTCTATATTTACCGCGAAATTGGTTTCGATTTCAAACCGCGATGTTTATGATACTTTGAAATTAAAATAAAAATGAAGAAAGTACACGTTTTCAACGCCGGCCCTTGCCTGCTTCCGCAGGTGGCCATCGACAATGCCATTGAGGCCTTGAAGGATTTCAAAGGCACGGGGGTTTCCGTTCTGAGCATCTCCCACCGCACGAAAGAGTGGGACGCCACGATGGACGAGTGCCGCGCGCTCTGGAGAGAGCTTTTGAATATTCCTGACACCCATGAGGTTGTGTTCCTTGGTGGTGGCGCGTCATTGCAGTTCCTCTATGTGGCGATGAACTATCTTGAAAAGAAGGCCGCCTACCTTGAGACCGGCGTCTGGGCCAAGAAAGCCCTCAAGGAAGCGAAGGGAATAGGCGAGGCGTACGCTCTCGCAAGCTCGGCAGACAAGAACTACTCTTATATCCCTAAAGGCTACGGGATCCCTACGGACATCGACTACTTCCACATCACCACCAACAACACCATCTACGGCACTGAGATTAAGGAGGACATCGACTGCCCGGTCCCTCTGATCGCCGACATGTCGTCCGACATCATGAGCCGTCCTGTGGACGTGAGCAAGTACGACCTCATCTACGGAGGCGCCCAGAAGAATGTCGGCCCCGCCGGAGTGATCTTCGCCATCATCAGGAAGGATTCCCTGGGAAGGGTTTCAAGATATCTTCCGTCCATGCTCGACTACCGCAACCACATCGAGAAGTTGTCCATGTACAACACCCCTCCTGTGTTCTCGATCTTCGTGATGAACGAGACCCTTAAGTGGCTCAAGAGCATCGGTGGGGTTCCGGCCATCCAGAAGATAAACCAGCGCAAGTCTGACCTGCTATATTCAGAGATCGACCGCAACACTCTGTTTGTCGGCACCGCCGCGAAGGAAGACCGTTCGCTTATGAACGTCTGCTTTGTGATGGCTCCGGGCCGGGAGGCTCTTCAGGACGAGTTCCTGGCCTTCGCCAAGGAGCGCGGAATGATCGGCATCAAGGGACACCGCTCGGTAGGTGGCTTCAGGGCTTCCATCTACAACGCCTGCACGGTAGAGGATGTCCAGGCTCTTGTGGATTGCATGAAGGAATTCGAGGAACTTAAGAAATAACTCATCATGAAGATATTAGTAGCCACACAGAAGCCTTTCTCAGCGGCGGCCGTCGCCGGGATCAAGGAGATTGTCACCGCAGCGGGACACGAATTCGCGACGATTGAGAAATATGCTGACGCTTCGGAGCTCGTCGCGGCTGTCGCTGATGTGGACGCCCTCATCATCCGTTCCGACAAAGTCACCGAGGAAGTGCTTGACGCCGCCAAGAATCTGAAGATCGTTGTGCGTGCCGGAGCCGGCTACGACAATGTGGATCTGGCCGCTGCCACAGCCCATAAAGTGGTCGTGATGAACACTCCCGGGCAGAACTCCAACGCTGTCGCCGAGCTCGCCATCGCGATGATGATCTACATGAGCCGCAACCAATTCACCCCTGCCACAGGCACTGAGATCCAGGGCAAGAAGCTCGGAATCCAGGCTTTCGGCAACGTTGGCCGTCTGGTCGGCAAGAAGGCCGAGGCCCTGGGGATGAGCGTGATGGCCATCGATCCGTTCATCCCTGCGGAGAAGATCCGCGAGGCCGGGGCAGAGCCCGCCGACTCGCTTGAGCACATGTACTCAGAATGCGACTTCATCTCCGTGCATATTCCCGCCACCCCTCAGACCATCGGTACGATCGGCCACGGCCTGATCACCAAAATGCCTAAGGGCGCCTGCCTGGTGAACACCGCACGCAAGGAGGTCATCGACGAGGCCGGTCTGGAAAAAGCCCTTGAGGAAAGGACCGACATTAAGTACGTCACCGACATCGCCCCGGACAACTACGCCGCCCTGAGAGAGAAGTTCGGATTGCGCGTCTTCGCCACTCCGAAAAAGATGGGTGCCCAGACCGCCGAGGCCAACATGAACGCCGGTCTCGCCGCCGCGCGTCAGATTGTCGATTTCTTCGCCACAGGCAACACACGTTTCCAGGTCAACAAGTAATCTCGTGAATATTCAGGCGGTGCCCCTGCCTTGACATCGGCACCGCCTTTTCAAAGCCCTTTTACACTGCCAGAAGGTGGATCTTCAGTACAGCATAGCGTGAGGTTTAACTGCCTGAAGGTTAGCCGACAAGGCACGTGGGTATATTCATTCGACATTTTTTCAAAGAATATTATGGTAAGAGTAAAACCGTTCGCGGCGATCAGGCCGCCAAAAGATATTGTGACAGAAGTGGCAGCACCGCCTTATGACGTGCTTAACTCCGAAGAGGCCAAGGAGATGGCCGGAGAGAAATCACTTCTCCACATAACAAAGCCGGAGATCGACTTCACTCCGACCCTTGAGGAGCACGACCCTAAGGTCTATGACGAGGCCGTGAAGAATTTCAAGGAGTGGCAGGCCAAGGGCTGGCTCAGGCGTGATCCCAAGGAATGCTACTACGTCTACGCCCAGACAATGGACGGCCGCACCCAGTACGGACTCGTTCTCTGCGCCCACACGGATGACTACGCCTCGGGCAAGATCAAGAAACATGAACTCACCCGCAAGGACAAGGAGGATGACAGGATGATCCACGTCCGCATCCAGAACGCCAACATCGAGCCGGTTTTCTTCGCCTACAAGGACAACAACATCCTCAACGAGATTGTCTCCCAGACCGTCAAGAAGGCTCCGGAGTACGATTTCATCGACGAGAACAAGTTCGGACACAAGTTCTGGGTGATTGACGATGACAAGACCATCGACCTGATCACAAGATTGTTCCGGGATGATGTGGACGCTTTCTATGTAGCTGACGGTCATCACCGTACGGCAGCGGCAGCACGTGTCGGAGCCGAGAAGAAAGCACAGAACCCGAACCACACAGGCAACGAGGAGTACAACTTCTTCATGGCCGTGTGCTTCCCTGAGAGCCAATTGAAGATCTTGGACTACAACCGTGTCGTGAAGGATCTCAACGGTCTTTCAAAGGAACAGTTCCTGTCGGCTCTTGAGGAGAACTTCACCGTCCGCGAGATGGGTGAGAAGATCTACCATCCTGACCACCTGCACAACTTCTCTATGTACCTTGACGGAAAGTGGTACTCTCTGGAGGCTCTCCCAGGCAGGTACGATGACAAGGATCCGATCGGAGTTCTGGATGTTACGATCCTCTCGAATCTCGTGCTTGACAAAGTGCTTGGAATCAAGGATCTGCGCACGGACAAGAGAATCGATTTCGTGGGCGGAATCCGAGGTCTCGGCGAGCTGGAGCGCAGGGTTGACAGCGGTGAGATGAAGGTGGCCTTCGCACTCTACCCTGTCTCCATGCAGCAGCTCATCGACATCGCCGACACCGGCAACATCATGCCTCCGAAGACCACATGGTTCGAGCCGAAGCTCCGTTCCGGCCTCGCCATCCACACACTCGACTAGAAGCATCACGACCTTCCAGGCACCTAGTCGCTGAGTCAGTGGTTCGGCAAGCTCACCAACCACCGAAGTGACCTTGACAGAGTCGGAAGGCACTTCGGTCATCGAGCCAGCTGTCCGACAAGCTCACCCGCCACCGAAGTGACCTTGACAGA
>ERZ808252.388-NODE-388-length-43920-cov-4.413997_pt1 | contig 43920 bp, 42 predicted proteins | sample MGYA00521242_ERZ808252 | MGnify/ENA primary metagenome ERZ808252 (study PRJEB31516, sample SAMN03275581) | gut metagenome | biome: mammalia-associated habitat; material: feces | host: Papio cynocephalus | place: Kenya | collected 2012-08-07 ...
GAGCACAACCTTGCCAAGGTTGGGGTCGCGGGTTCGAGTCCCGTCTCGCGCTTTTCTTTTCCGGTTTCGGCTGGATAAATGTTATATTTGATCATGCGCGAGTGGCTCAGTTGGTAGAGCACAACCTTGCCAAGGTTGGGGTCGCGGGTTCGAGTCCCGTCTCGCGCTTTTTTTATTTCCGGCAGTTCCGCCAGAAGTTTCCCTTTTCAATGAAAATAAGAATGACCAGAGGTTGAAAAAAAGTAAGATATATTGTATAATAAATTTGTATATGTAAAAATTTTTGACACAGAATGTCGATATATTTATATAGAGAATAAGGCTTTCGGCGGAAAGGATAAAAGATATGAAAAATAATATGAAAAAAAGGAAAAATAGAATATGGAAATGGAGCAGCATATTTTTTCTGCTTTGTATTTTGATTGCGGGATTTTGTTATTATATGGGGGACAGATCGGATGCTGCTGAGGGACTGTATCTGACTTGCGATGGATATGAGTTAAATGCGCAGACGGCATATCAGATGAAAAACCGGCAGGCAACCTTGATCCTGGGTTCGGAAGATTCTCCGATTTATGCGGATCCGAATCTGTATGAGATCAAATGGACAATAGAAACAGGAAAGGATATCGCAGAGATCCAGCAGGGAAGCAGCCAGATTTATGGTATTGTTACTGCGAAAAATCCAGGTGAAGTAACCGTGCTTGCTACGGTTTATAATAAGGTGGCAAGCGGTCTGGGACCGGTCATTGGTAGTGTTACCTGTAAAATTCAGGTTGTATTTGCGGTAGATACGTCACAAAATGACAATGTATTTAAAAAGCCATATGAGGATTCCCAGGATAAGGCAATCTTTCTTCGTACAACGGACAAACCGGTGCCGCTCTCTTTGAACTACGGTAATTCCAGTGAGGCACAGTGGACCGTGGCAAACTCGGAAGTGGCAGAAGTGTCAGCGGACGGTGTTGTTACGCCTAAGGGAGCCGGTATGACGAAGATCACGGCGACGTATACGCCGAAAGACAGCCCGGAGATCACGTATTCGGCGACGATAGACGTCTATGTGTATCCGAGTATCAGTGAGACGGATTCCAATTATGGCAATCTAAAGACGATTAAAATGGACACCGGCGGTACGATTTACACGGATGCCAATTTTATTAATAATATTGAAGGCATAAAAAATAAGATAGACTGGGTGATCAAACGGGATAACGGTGGATCGGAAGAAGTAATTGCAGATTCCCTGACTAAAAAATCCGATCTGATTGAGATCAGTCCGGAATCCAGCCGATCCAACCAGCTTCGTGTGGATGCAAAGGCCGGTTTGTACCGAGTGTATTTTTATCCGCATGGTGCCTATGAAAGTGAGCAGAAGTACATAGATGAGGACGTGTATGCACCGACTGTACTGAATTTGTATGTCTATGCAAGTCCAAACGATTATAAAGAGACAATTGCTATTGGAGATACCTATGATATCGCAAAGGCATTTAACCTTTCCACGGAAGAATTTTTGAAATATTTCGAAGTTCAGCCTAAAGATTTTAAAAATTATGCTTCTTATAAAGATGGTGTCATTACGGCACTGGATAAGAACAGCCAGGTTACGACAAAAGTAAATGCAGAAGTAAAAGTCCGGTCTGAGTATGAAGCTTATATCCGTTCCCTGCTTCCGGCAAACAGTACAGTTATGGATAAAGGATATTTTAATATCGAGATCACGATTGCCGATGTATTTAAATTGAATCAGAATTACATTACAGTATATAAGGGAAGCGAAACCAATCTGAGTGCCTATTTTAATGATAAACAGGTGCTGGATGTGGAATGGACCTCCAGTGATCCGGAATATGCGACTGTAGATGAGACCGGTAAAGTGACCGCAAAGAAAGTAACAACCGATGATGTTGTTATTACTGCGGTATATCGGAATGGAGCAGGTTCTCCAACAGCCAAATGTATGGTCCGCATCGTAGATACACCAAATAAATTTGACATCGATCCTGCCAATGCCAAATTAAATGTCGGTGAGAGCATTGTTGTAAAGATCAAAGGAAATCCGGACGTTTCACAGGTTCCAACATCCTGGTGGTCTTACGATACAAGATACGTAGATGTGGAATTGGATAATAGTGGTAAGACGGCAACGATCACCGCAAAAGCTCCAACGGGGGATGGTTCTACAACAGAAATTGTATTTAATAACCCGAATACAGATGAAAAGGATGATCCACGTTGTAAGATTACGATCGTGGTTCCTTACGAAAGCATCAAATTAACCGAAGAGAATTTGAAGATGAAAGTGGGATCGACACACCAGTTAAAGTATACCTATACGCCGAATAATGTTACCGATAAGACGCCGGAATGGTCTTCTCTGGATACGAACATTGTTACTGTCGATGAAAATGGTTATCTGACAGCGATCAATCCGGGTACAACGATTGTTATGCTTTCTCCGCAGTACAATCCGAACAAAGTATATTCACAGTGTACGGTAACGGTTGTATCTAAGTGTGAGGGGATTACTTTGACGCCGGACGAACTGACATTAAATGTCGGGGAAACCCAATATGTGGATGTTGCCCTGGCTCCGGCCGGATGTGATTCGGATCTTAAGATTGAGGTGGGCGATGAAGACCTGCTCGATTATGAATATAAGGCAAATAACCGTATTATCAATATTACAGGTAAAAAAGCCGGTGTGACAACCGTTAATGTAGGAGCCGATGATGCTACAAGAAAGGCAATTAAAGTAACCATTTTACAGCCATGCAGTGATCTGGCATTTTCACCGAACGCATATGAAATGATTGCGGGTGAAACGTATACGCCGAAACTTGTCAAGACACCGGAGGATAGTACCGATGAGATTACATGGACATCGTATAATCCGGAAATTGCGGATGTGGATGAAAAGGGAGTGATCACAGCCAAGAAGACAGGTGTTACCTTTATTCAGGCGACCTCATCTTCCGGGCGTGTGGCAGTGATACAGATCACAGTAAAGGAGACGTTGACGGCAGTAACGTTGAAACCGGATAAAGCGACTATTGAAGTAGGGGAAAGTATGACTCTGACACCGGATTTCCTTCCGGCGGCAGCGTTTGATAAATCCATGGATTGGAGCATTGCGGATTCATCCATTGCACAGCTTGACAAACAGGGCGAGTCCAGTGTAAAAGTCACCGGTTTAAAGGGCGGTATTACATTGATCAAAGGTGTTGCTAAAAGTGGTGGTTTTGTTGTAAGCTGCCTGTTGACAGTCACCGAAAAGTCTACATCTGTAGAAGTAGACCCGACTTCCAAATATTTACAAAAAGGAAAGAAATTTACGATTAAGGCAACCGTAACTTCCGCAACGGCGACCGATAAGTCAGTAAAATGGAAAAGTACCAAAAAATCCGTTGCCAGTGTAACTTCACAGGGTGTTGTAAAAGGAAAGAAAGTGGGAACGGCGTACATTGTCGCTACGGCAAAGGACGGTTCCGGTGCTTCTGCCAGATGTAAAGTGCGGGTAGTACGTAAAGTTACAAAAATTACACTGAATAAATATACAGCGAAACTGCTGGTTGGCAAGACGTTAAAATTGAAAGCAAAAGTACAGCCGAAAAATGCTACGATCAAGAGTGTGGCATGGAGTTCGAGCGACAATTCCATCGCGACGGTTGATTCTTCCGGAAGAGTACAGGGGCTTGCAGCGGGAATGGTTAAAATCCGTGCAAAGGCGAAAGACGGTTCCGGAAAATCGGCAGTATGTCTTATCACGGTTTCCGAGCCGATTCCGGCAACCGGAGTGGACGTGACAAACAATGATCTGATCGTGGCAAAAGGACGACAGATCCAGTCCGGTATTACGATCGCACCTGCAAATTCGACCGATAAGATCAAATATTACTCGGATAATAAGGCAGTTGCAAGCATCAATAAACGTGGAAAAATTTATGCAAACCAGGTAGGTCAGGCTACGGTTTACGGAGAGACTTCCAATGGACAGGTCGGATATGCCGATGTCCTTGTTGTTACTCTGAATCGAAGAAGTCTGCCGCTTCGCCTGTATGATACGGAGACACTGCGTGTAAATGAGATTTCGACAGGAGTAACCTGGCATTCACAGAATCCTTTGATCGCATCGGTAGATTCTACAGGAAAAGTTATCGGAAGGCAGCGAGGTGTTACAAGGATTTACGCTACGGTACGAGGATTGAAATTGTCATGTAAAGTAACCGTTTCGGATATTCAATAGAAGATATGACAGGAGGAGTTGTGTGTTAGTAAACTTACATGTTAAAAATTTTGCGATTATTGATGAGATAGATGTGGATTTCGGAGAACATTTGAATATCTTAACCGGAGAAACAGGAGCAGGAAAGTCCATTCTTGTCGGCTCGATAGGAATTGCACTGGGAGCGCGTGTCTCTCCGGAGATGATAGGAAAACGTGCAGATCATGCCATGGTTGAGCTGGTATTTCATACGGAACGGCCGGAAACGATCGAAGCGTTGAAGCAGTTAGATATTGAACCGGAAGACGGTCAGATTGTCATATCGCGAAAAATTACAGCAAATCGAAGTATCAATAAGATAAATGGCGAAAGTGTTTCGGTCAGTTTGATTAAAAAAGTGTCGGCACTTTGTATTGACATTCACGGACAGCATGAGCATCAGTCACTGCTGCATAAAGAATACCACCGCAATGTGGTGGATCGGTTTGCCGGAGAAGCTGCACACAGCTTAAAAGAAGAAATTGCAGAGCAATATGAGGAATACCGCTCCTTATTGTCAAAAATAGAAGAAAATGGTGGATCGGAGCAGGAACGGGCACGGGAACTCTCTTTTCTGGAATATGAAAGAAAAGAGATTGAAGACGCAAAACTCGAAGACGGCGAGGAAGAGAGGCTTGAGGATGAAGTAAGAAAGATGTCCAATGCTTCCAATATTGTCGAATCGATGGGGAAGATATACGAATGCACAGGAGATTCCTATGAGGGATGTGCCAATAAGATATCACAAGCATTGCGCTATTTAGGAGACATTGCAGATCTGGATGAAAATCTGGATGCCATGCAGGGGGAATTGCAGGATATCGAAAATCTGTTATCTGATTTTAACCGGACGGTGGCAGATTATATGGATGATTTTGTTTTTGACGAAGCAGAGCTGCGTCAAAAGGAAGAACGGTTAAACCATATCCGTGGTATTCAGGCAAAATATGGAAATTCTTACGAAGAAGTCATGAGACATTATGTTGAAGTGATTGAAAAGATCGATCAATTAAAGGATTATGAAAATTATTGTAAGCAATGGAAAGCGCAAAAAGAACAATGCGAGAAAAATCTTTCTGAGTTATGTAAAAAACTTACAAAGATCCGAAAAGAAGCGGCGGCAAAATTAGAGCAAAGCATCACGGAGACATTACAGGAATTGAATTTTGAACAGGCCAGGTTTGCTGTAACGGTAAAGGAACTGCCTGATTTTACGATTCATGGAAAAGACGATGTGGAATTTTTGATCGCAACCAATCCGGGTGCGGAATTAAATGCACTCAATAAAATTGCATCCGGTGGAGAATTGTCTCGTATTATGCTTGCCATTAAGACTGTTTTTGCAGATGTGGATCAGATAGAAACGTTGATCTTTGATGAAATTGATGTGGGTATCAGCGGAAGAACGGCACAGAAAGTATCAGAGAAAATGTCAATTCTTGGGAAAAACCACCAGATAATCTGCATTACGCATTTGCCGCAGATCGCAGCGATGGCAGATACGCATTTTGTTATTGAAAAAATATCGTCTGCAGAACAGTCAGAGACACGTATCCGGCCGTTGTCCGGCGAGCAGTCGACAGAAGAACTTGCACGTATGCTCGGTGGCGTTGAGATCACGCAAACGGTTCTGACAAATGCAAAAGAAATGAAAGAATTAGCAAAAAAACAAAAAGATTATTCATAAAATGAAAAAATATGGCAATACTTTTCCTATAGGAGTTTTTATGAGGAGAGTATTGCCATGTTAATTTCAAGAAAAAGGAAAATTTACCGGTATGTATTATTAACTTTTTTAATGCTTGATGTTGTCGTGATCGGAGTCATGTTATGGAATCAGATACAGAATGAAATTCCGGATAAGATCTGGACGTATGTTGGGCGGGAAGAAATATTATCAAACAATAAGATTGTAAGTTATTGTAAGAAAAAGGAAAAGACGGTAGAAGCGCTTCATATTGAACGGTCTTCTGAGAAAACTACGGTTCGGCTTGAGGGCGCGGGGACATACGAAGTGACAGCGAAGCTGTTTGGTTTTCTTCCGGTAAAGGACGTATGTGTACAGGCAATGGAACCGGTACAAGTGGCGCCATCCGGAGAACCCGTCGGAATTTATGTTGCGACAAAAGGCCTGCTGGTGTTATCGACAACAAGTGTGGAAGCACAGAATGGATTGATTTATGAGCCGGCTGCCAATATTGTTATGACGGGAGATTATATTTTAAAAGTGCAGGGGGAAGCGGTAAAAACGATCCGGGAATTTAATCAGGCGGTGCAAAAAAGAAAGGGCGAAAAAATTGAATTGCAGATTCGAAGGGGAAAACAAAAACTTGAAGTAGCGGTTGGGTCTGTGCAGGCAAAAGACGGAACCAATAAACTGGGAATCTGGGTGCGCGAGGATACCCAGGGTATTGGCACTATGACGTATATTACAAAAAATGGAAAATTTGGAGCACTTGGACATGGAATAACAGATGCAGATACGGGCACATTGATGGATCTGCGGGATGGAGAATTGTATCAGACAAAAATACTGGATATCATAAAAGGAAAGTCGGGGGCACCCGGAGAATTGGAAGGGTACATTAATATGGTGGCAAAAGAGTGTATCGGTAAGATTGAAAAAAACACACAGCTTGGTATTTTTGGAACAATTTTAGAAGAAAAAGCGGACAAAAGAGAGTATTACGAAGTGGGATTGCGGCAGGATATAAAGCTGGGAAAGGCATGGATCTATTCAAACATTGAGGGCACACCTCAAAAATATGAAATTCAGATCGAAAAATTGAATCGTACAAGCAAAGATAATAAGGGGATGGTGATCCGTGTCACCGACAGCCGCCTGCTTGCGCTGACCGGCGGGATCGTGCAGGGGATGAGTGGAAGTCCGATCCTGCAGGATGACAAGATCATTGGTGCGGTAACGCATGTGTTTGTCGAAGAACCGACAAAAGGGTATGCTGTGTTTTTAGAAAATATGCTGGAGTATTGACTGTGGCTTTTTTGAAATAAACAATAAAAATAATCTTTCTTATTTCAAAAATATAGTGACTTTTTGAAATATAAGGAGTATAATGGATATAGTTATTTCAAAAAAGGGGTGACAATATATGAATCGAGCAGGAAATTATGTTGACAATTTAAGCGGGGAGGCGTTTTACCAATCTTTTAAGCCAAATCCCTTACCACCGATGCCTGAAATTGAAATGGATGAGGAGATTGTAAAGCTTTTAGTGGATGCCAATAAACAACTTGGAAAACTTGATACGGCATCGCTGTTAATTTCTAATGCGGATTTATTTATATCAATGTATGTTAGAAAAGAAGCATTGCTTTCCTCACAAATAGAAGGAACGCAGTGTACTCTTGATGATGTATTAGATCCGGAAGTGGAAAAAAATGTCAATTTGGATGTTTCGGATGTCATAAATTATGTAAAAGCAACGCAATATGCATTGAAATGTTTGGAGAAGCTGCCTTTATGCTGCAGATTAATTAGAGAAGTGCATGAAGTGTTAATGGAAGGCGTCCGTGGACAAGATAAAACTCCGGGAGAATTCAGACATTCTCAAAACTGGATAGGCTCTGCTAACTGCTCTTTAAAAGATGCCAGATATATACCACCCAATGTAGAGGATATGCAAAATGCGATGTCTGATCTGGAGAAATATATCAATGAAAATGTGGAGTATGATCCATTGATTCGGATTGCGTTGATTCATTATCAGTTTGAAACAATACATCCGTTTTTGGATGGAAACGGAAGAATTGGAAGACTTTTGATCCTGCTTTATCTGATGGAACAAGGATTGATTACCAAACCGGTTATTTATATATCCTATTTTTTAAAGAAGAATCAGGTGGAATATTATGATCGAATTAGTGAAGTCAGAAGAAGTGGAAACTTTGAACAATGGATAAGATTTTTTTTGGAGGCGGTCAGTAAAGCCGCATCGGATTCTTTGGAGTCGATTCGTCTGCTTTCAGATTTACATGATAAAAATGTAGAAAAACTTCCGAAGTCGACTAGAAGCAAAGACAATTTAAGGGCTGTGTTTGATTATATCGAGAAGTATCCGATTATTGATATTAAGAGAACGGCGAAGGAATTGGATGTTAGTTATAATACCGCAGCTACAGCCGTGAACAAACTTGTGGAACTTGGTATTTTAAAGGAAACAACCAATGCAGCAAGAAATAGGGTGTTTGCCTATGAGGAGTATTTGGCGGTACTGAGGAAGGATACGTAAATCATCTCATATGCCGATAATAAAACACAGCCAGCTGTGTGCGGTCACGCAGGTTCAATTTTTCCAAAATAGCACTGAGATAATTTCGCACGGTTCCCTCGCTTAAATACAGGGCAGACGCAATTTCTTTGTTGTTGAGGCCGTCTGCGACCTTTACAATAATTTCCCATTCTTTTTCGGTAATATCATAGGATTCCGGAGAAAAGGAGGGGGAATCCGGTGTGCGCAAAAGCTCCGGCAGTTTCGTCGTAATGGCGTCTCCAAAGACCGTCTGTCCGTTGTGGACGGCAGAAAGGGCAGGGACGATACTTTCAAAGTTCTGCTTTAAGATATAGCCTTTTACACCGAGATTCAGCGCTTTGATGATGTATTCATCGTCGGAAAAGGTCGTAAGCAGAAGGATTTTCCGGGAAGGATCTTCCGAAAGCAGATGTTCCGCTGCTTCTAAGCCGCTCATTTCATTCATCCGAATGTCCATGAGAAGGACATCCGGATGAAAGCGGTGGAAAAGCTCAATGGCATCTTTTCCATTTTCTCCCAGTCCACAGACTTCAATGCCTGCATTTGCCTCTAAAATTGTTTTTAACGACAGGGCAACCAGTTTGTCGTCGTCTACGATACATAGTTTCATTCGTTTTCCCCTTTCCATAAAATAATCTGAATGCGAAAGCCGTCTGTAGTGACAATGTGAAATTCACCGCCTAATTGTTTTACCCGTTCCCGCATATTTTCCAGTCCGATTCCACCGGAAAAATCCTCCCAGATCATAGTGCCGTTATCTTTTAAAATGAGCTGGTAAAAGGCAGGATGTTCGGTGAGATAAATGTCGAACCGCGCAGCATTGCTGTGACGACGCGTATTGGTAAGTGCCTCCTTGGTAATTGCGAGAATGGCGTACTTGAATTCTTTGGGCGGTTCCGTCTGCATTTTATAATGCAGTGAAACGGCAAGATCTGCGGCTTCTTTTTGCAGATCCGACAAGGCGGTCTGCAGATGGATCGACTCGTCGTGAAGGTCGTGGACACTGTTTCGGATACTGGTCATGGCCGTATCCAGAGATTCCTTTAAGGTGTGCAGGGGGGCATCCAGTGCTGTATCGTGATTTATGACCTGCAAAGCGCCGGTCTGCAAAAGAGAGCGGCTGAGAAGATGTCCGACATTGTCGTGAATTTCCCGCGCGATGCGGTTGCGCTCTTTTAATGTAGCCAGATGAATCTCATAATCCTGATTTTGCCGCAAGGCTTTATTTTTTTCCATTAAATCATAAGAATGTTCATAATTTTCATTTCTTGTCCGACGGTATTTCTGCTCCCAGTACTCCTTCTTTTCGGTGGTGTTCTGCAGCTGGAACGCAAGTACAAACAGCAGGAGAAAGTACAGCCACAGGGAGATCGGAAAGAAGTACAAATGAAGCAGTACACAGGCAGACATAAGGACAAACAGATTCCCTTTCTTCGTGGTTTTGCTCTCTATTTCATATAAAATGAACGGATAAAAATAAAAGAGATCCGGCAGCAAAAAGGAAAGGAGTACAATTACTGAAAAAAGCCCATAACAAAATTTGGAAGAATTTGACAATGTTATCAAATTTCCGCATAACAGAACAGAAAGGAATAAAATGACGGTTGCAAAAGAGACTGGTTTGGAAAACCAGAAGGATGCACACAATAAATAAATTATGATTTGGTCAAATAGTGTATTCATGTCCGTTCCTTTCTGTTTGGATTTTTATTTCTCATATCATAGTATCATAAAAGAGAGACGGGGTCAAAAGGGAAATCGAAAATAAGGCAGAATGTGACATTTGTCATTTTCAAAGAGGACGAAATTCACTGGAAGAACCGGTGGAGATATGATAAGATAAAGAAAACGAAACGAAAAGGGAGAGGATTACAATGAATACAGTAATTGAAGTAAAAGATCTGGTAAAACGATATAAAGAATTAGTGGCGTTGGATCATTTTGCATTATCCATTAAAGAAGGGGAGATTTTCGGACTGCTTGGGCCTAACGGGTCGGGCAAGACCACGACAATCCATTGCATCCTGGGCTTGCTTTCCTATGATAAAGGCGAGATCCGGGTGTTTGGAAAGAAAATGAAAAGCAGTGCCTATGATATTAAGCGTGATATTGGAGTCGTAATGCAGAATGTTGCCGTGTTTGATGAGCTGACGGTGTATGAAAATATTGATTATTTCTGTGGATTATATATCAATGACAAACAGAAACGAAAACAGTATGTGGAGGAAGCCATTGCATTTGCAGGACTGGAAGATTATGTAAAATTTTATCCGAAAAAACTTTCCGGTGGTTTGCTGCGCCGGTTAAATATCGCCTGTGGCATTGCCCATAAACCAAAACTGATCTTTTTTGATGAACCGACGGTGGCGGTGGATCCCCAGAGCCGCAATAAAATTTTAGAGGGAATACGCAAGTTAAATGAAGAGGGTGCAACGATTGTCTATACTTCCCATTATATGGAAGAAGTGGAGAGCCTTTGTGAACGGATCGTTATCATGGATCATGGAAAATCGATTGCCTCCGGAACGCCAAATGAATTGAAGGCGATGATCCAGAATAAAGAAACAATACAGGTGGAAATTCCGAAATTAGAACCGGAACAGCGTCGTGTCTTTGCTGATCTGCCGCATGTGTATGAAGACGCTTACGAGGATTCGATTCTTAAACTGTGCTTTGATGGAGGAAACGATAACTTGATCAACGTGTTAAAATGCCTTCAGGAAAACCGGGTGAAGTATGGCAGAATTTATAGTGAACTTCCTACATTAAACGATGTATTTTTGGAAATTACCGGGAAAGAACTGCGCGATTAGGAGGTGGGGAAATGTTTTTACGTTTATTTACTTATCAATGTAAGATTATCTTCCGCGTGAAGGAACTGGTCTTTTGGACCCTGTTGTTTCCGATCGCTTTGTGTACATTTATGTATCTGGCATTCAGTAATATTTTTGAGACCACCGAAAAGGCGGGAAATATACCGGTTGCCGTCGTAGCAGAGCAGGAAAATGCGGCTGCGTCGGTGATGTTTGAAGAACTGTCAAAAGGGGACGAATCCATTTTAAACGTTCGGAATATGACGGCAGAAGAAGCCGACAAAGCATTGGAAAATGGCGATGTGAAGGGAATTTATTACGCCGGTTCATCGCTGCGGTTAAAAGTCAAAGAAACCGGGATGGAGCAGACGATACTGCAGATGATCTCAAAGCAGTATGAACAAAATAAAACACTGCTGATGGATGTGGGAAGCCGTCATCCGGACAGACTTCAGGCGGTAATACAGGCAATCCAAAATCAGCAGAGTGCGGTAAAAGAGGAGGCGATGGGCGGTTCCAATCCGGATAATATAGTAAACTACTTTTATGCCATATTTGCTATGACATGCTTGTTTGCTTCATTTTCCGGATGTAATACGATACATAATATACAACCTTATACTTCCGAACTTGGCAGGCGCAAATCGGTAGCGCCGGTTTCCAAAATAGTAGAGGTCATCAGCGAATTTGCGGCGGCGGAATTGATCCAGTTTGCGCTGGCATGCCTTGTCCTTGTGTACCTGGCCGGGATTTTGAAGATCAATATCGGCGGGCATTATGGGTATGTTCTCCTTCTGTTGTTTGTTGGAACCAGCTTTGGAAATATGATGGGATTGTGTATCGGTTCAACGCGGTTATCGATCGAAGCGAAAACCGGTACGCTCGTTGGTGTTTCCCTTGGATTATGCTTTTTTGCAGATCTTATGATCAGCGGGATCCGGGCATTTATGCAGCAGCACATTCCGTTTTTTAATGCCATCAGTCCGGCAAGTCTGATCGTGGATTCATTTTATGCGTTAAATATGAATTTAACTTCCAGATATTGGCAAAACATAGCGAGCTTGCTGATCTTGACTGCAGTACTGCTTGGAATCAGCGTCTGGCTTGGAAAAGGGGGAAAGAGAAAATGAGAATACTGGTTTGTTTTTTTAAGATTTTAAAAAAGAAACGTGGATATATTATGATGTATCTGGGAATTTTCTTTTCCATTGCGATCGCGATGTCTTTGCAGGGAGGAAATTCGGAAAAAAATTATGAGAATCAAAAAATTGCCTTCTGTGTTTTTGATGAGGACCAATCGGAGATCAGTAAAGGACTTACCGACTATCTGAAAAAAGGAAATGAATGGGTAGACGTCGAAGATGACGAAGAAGTTATTCAGGAAAAAATGTATAACCGTAGTCTGACCTGTGTAATCCGCATTCCCAAAGCATTTGGTGAAACGATGGGCGAGGAAAACGAACAGGAACAGATCACGGTAAAAACCATTCCGGGCACAATGTATGGAACGATCATGGAGCAGAGTATCCAGGGGTTTGTTTCTCTTCTGCGGGGATATCTCACCGGCGGAATGGATGCCTCGGAGGCACTGCAGGAGACAATGCAGTCGGTGGAAAAGGAACCGGAAGTGGAGATGACAGCCAAAAACGGCGGAGTGTCGCACGATTCAGCATATTATTTATTTGCTTATGTTCCTTACCTTTTTCTGGCAATTTTTATCAGTACGCTGACCCCGATTCTGATTATTTTCCGAAAAAAGGAAATTGCGGAAAGGATGGCATGTTCGTCGTATCCGAGAATGAAAGTATACCGTGAATTGTATTTTTCATTTATCATCGCCGGTCTGGTGATCACGGCGCTGCATTTAATCGTTGTATTTGCCATGAAAAGGGAACTTTGGTTTACCGCAAAAGGCGGAATGTATATTGTCAATGAAATCGCCTTTTTGCTTGTCACATTGAGCCTGGTATTTTTGATCAGCCAGCTGGCAACCAAAATCGAAAGTATCAATATGATCTCCAATGTGGTATCCCTCGCCATGTCTTTCCTGTGTGGTATATTTGTTCCTCTTTCATTTCTGGGAGACGGAGTCAAGACAGCAGCGCATTTTCTGCCGGCATACTGGTACATCCGCGCGGCGGAACAGATTGACGCAGGACTCTCAAAGGCAGCCTGTGCGGATATATGGATGTACTGTGGAATCCAGGTATTGTTTGCCATAGTACTGCTAACCACGGCGCTTGTTGTAAAGGAAAAGAGGAGTAGGAGATAAAATTTGTAAATCACTTGCATTTGAGAGTGTAGTATGCTATACTTTCAAAAAGCAAGTGATTTTTAGTCTAGTATAAAATAAGTAAATGAGTCGAATAAGTTGGTATATCATTCTTGCTTTAAAATCCAGAGAAACTTTAAAATTGAATTGATAGAAGATTTGAATTAGAGAATATAAAGTATGATAAAATTAGTAAACAAGGAGATGATGGAAAATGAACAAGATTAATGAATATAAAATGGCAATGATAAGTATTTTTGAGGAAAAATATGGATGGTCAGAAATTCAGGCTCAAAAGGCAATAAAGGATTATGATTTTCAAAATGCAGTAAAAAAATGTAATTATGTGGCTCTGCACGATGATCCCGAAGTTTGGGTAGATGCCATATATGACTGGGTCAATAATAGACATGAGTTGTTAGAGATGTAGCCCCGATAAATTTTAGTTTTATATGAAAAAATAGCCCCACTGTTTGATATGTGCCACAATTCCGGGTACATATCAAGTGGTGGGATTTTTATATAGATAAAATATTTCGTACTACAGACCAAATCACAAGGCCGATCAGATAACCTATGGCAGTTATGTTGATTAGTTTCTTTCGCCAGCGGCTTTTTTCAAATTTGGAAAAGGGAAAATAGTAAACAAGAAATAATCCTAATAGCAGGGGAATCGACCAGAATAAAAAGTAATTTTCCTGACTGGCGCGCTTCCAGTCAAGAAAGGTTAAATGATAAAACATTCTTGTGATTCCACAACCCGGACAGTAGTATCCTGTAATCTTATGAAAAAAGCACGGTATACGAAAGTTCGTATACCGTACCATAATTGCATAAATAATACATCCGATTCCAATAAGAATAACAGGAAACTTTGATTTTTTATGCATCTGCAAATTTGTTGATCTCATTCTGGATCAATGCATAGGCGATGATTCCACCAAATAAGAACAGAATCAGATAAAGTACGCCGCCGTTACCGGATGGCTCGCCATTTTTTTGATGCGCTATATCAATTTTTTCGCCACATTTGTATGCCCAGTAAAAACCATAAATACTACCTGTAACAATAGTAAGAATTAAGGCAACAACACCTGAAGTCCCCTGCTCACCGGAAATTGTATTTGTGTCTTCTGTTAAGCAGACAAACCAATACAATCCATAGATACCACATGTGACTAAGGTTAAAATGATACAAAGCGCAACGTTTCTGTTTTTTACCATTCCTCTTCCTCTTTTCTGCGATGCGTTTTTTTGAATACGGTCCGTATCGCACCGCGGATACAGACTAATGATGTGCATATTACAATACAGCATATGCAAAGAATGCTTAATCAATTCTTAATAAAAAGTTTACTATACCATAATAAGAAAGTCAAGAAATATTGTCGTTTTTTGAGGAAAAAAAGCAGTGAAAATGGGGAAGTGCCTTATTTTCCTAATTCTACAAGTTTAGTACAACTACCATATATTGTATAAACACAAAAAAATACAAAAAAAATCACAAGATATAGTAGACAGAAAAAACCGATAGTGATATAATATTTCCCATAGCCGGCTTTTCGGCTTTTATGAACGACGAGAAGGAAAGAGAAGGAAGGAGAATTGTTGTGAAGGTAGTAAAACGTGACGGAAGAGTTGTGGATTATGACCGCAATAAAATTTTGATTGCAGTACGGAAGGCAAATGCGGAAGTGGATCCATTTGAAAGAGTATCGGAGGATGATATCGATGGGATCATCGCCAGTATTGAGGGGACAAACCGGGAAACCATTCAGGTGGAAGATATCCAGGATATGATCGAACAGAAGCTGATGGCGGCGGGAAAATTTATTTTGGCAAAGACGTACATTATTTACCGCTATACGCGTGAACTGGTTCGTAAAGCGAATACAACCGATGATTCGATCATGAGTCTGATCTCTAACAGCAATAAGGATGTTATGGAAGAAAATTCCAATAAAAATGCATATATTGCTTCGACGCAGAGGGATCTGATTGCGGGAGAAGTGTCAAAAGACCTGACGAAGCGTGTATTATTACCGGAAAAGATCGTAAAAGCGCATGAAGAGGGCGTGATTCATTTTCATGATATGGATTATTTTATACAGCCGATCTTTAACTGCTGCCTGATCAACATTGGGGACATGCTGGAAAACGGAACGGTTATGAATGGAAAACTGATCGAGAGTCCGAAGAGCTTTCAGGTGGCATGTACCGTTGTTACGCAGATCATCTCGGCGGTTGCCAGCAGCCAGTATGGCGGACAGTCGGTGGATATCCGTCATCTGGGAAAATATTTGAGAAAGAGTGCCAACAAATACCGCGACCGTTATCTGGCTGCTTTTGGTGACAGCGTCGAGCCGGAGATCCTTGACCGCATGGTAGAGGAGCGGGTAAAAGATGAACTCCGTTCTGGGGTACAGACCATTCAGTACCAGATCAATACGCTGATGACGACCAATGGCCAGTCGCCGTTTGTCACGCTGTTTTTGAATCTGGACAAAGACGACGAGTACATCGAAGAAAATGCACAGATCATTGAAGAGATTCTCCGCCAGCGTCTGGAGGGAATTAAAAATGAAAAGGGTGTGTATGTTACACCGGCATTCCCGAAACTGATCTATGTTCTGGACGAGCATAACTGCCTCAAAGGCGGAAAATACGATTATATTACGAAATTAGCGGTACAGTGTTCGGCAAAACGTCTGTATCCGGATTACATATCGGCAAAGAAAATGCGCGAAAATTACGAGGGAAATGTATTTAGCTGCATGGGCTGCCGCAGTTTCCTGTCTCCGTGGAAGGATGAGAACGGAAATTATAAATGGGAAGGAAGATTTAACCAGGGCGTTGTCAGTTTGAACCTTCCACAGATCGGTATTTTAGCAAAAGGAAATATGGAATATTTCTGGCAATTATTGGAAGAACGTCTGTCGCTCTGCTTTGAGGCACTGATGTGCCGTCATCATGCCTTGGAGGGCGTGACTTCGGATGTCAGTCCGATCCATTGGCAGTATGGTGCAATCGCACGTCTGAAAAAGGGCGAGAAGATCGACAAACTGCTTCATGACGGTTATTCTACGATTTCATTGGGCTACATTGGTTTGTACGAAGTGACGAAACTGATGGTTGGAGAAAGCCATACAACACCGAAAGGCAGTGATTTTGCCAAGAAGGTGATGAATCGTCTGCGCCGTGCGACCGATACGTGGAAGGAAGAAACCGGACTTGGATTTGGTCTGTACGGAACACCGGCAGAATCGTTGTGTTATCGTTTTGCGGAGATTGACAAAGAACGTTTTGGATCGATCGAAGATGTGACTGACAAAGGATATTATACCAATTCCTATCATGTGGATGTACGTGAGAAGATCGATGCCTTCCATAAATTTGAGTTTGAAAGCCAGTTCCAGACGATTTCCTCCGGTGGTGCGATTTCTTATGTGGAAATTCCAAATATGCAGCATAACCTGCCGGCACTGGAAGAAATTGTAAAATTTATTTATGATAACATTCAGTATGCGGAATTTAATACGAAATCGGATTATTGTCATGTGTGCGGTTTTGACGGCGAGATCAAGATCAACAAAGATCTTGAATGGGAATGCCCGAATTGTGGAAATAAAGACCATAACAAGATGAATGTTACGAGAAGAACGTGTGGATATCTGGGAGAGAATTTCTGGAATGTCGGAAAGACAAAAGAGATCAATGCCCGTGTACTCCATATCTAAGCGGTGAGGAATAAAAACTATGAATTATGCAGATATTAAGCAATATGATGTGGCAAATGGCTTGGGAATCCGCGTCTCGTTGTTTGTCAGCGGCTGTACGCATCATTGTAAAAACTGCTTTAATAAAGAAACCTGGGATTTCCAGTTTGGGAATCCCTTTACCGAAGCAGAGATTGAAAAAATTCTGGAATATTTGAAGCCGTCGTATGTATCGGGGCTGTCATTGCTCGGCGGAGAACCGTTTGAACCGGAAAATCAGCCGGGACTGCTGCCGCTGGTAAAAAAAGCAAAAGAGGTTTATCCGGACAAAAATATCTGGTGTTATACCGGATACCTGTTTGATGAGGATATCTGTGGAAAAATGCTGGATCAGGTGCCGGAAACCAGAGAATTATTGTCTTATATCGATGTTCTGATCGATGGACCATTTATCGAAGAACGAAAAAACCTGAAAATACGTTTTCGCGGTTCCGATAACCAGCGGATCATTGATGTCAAAAAGACGATGGAAGCCGGAGAGATCGTTCTCTGGGAAGAATAAAGAAAAGTGAGGAAAAAAACGTGCAGAAAACCAAAATTGATTTTAAAAAATTACATAAAAATGCGCATATTCCAACCTATGGGACCGAATATGCCGCAGGAGCAGATCTTTATGCGTGTCTCGAACAACCGGTGTGTGTAGCGGCAGGTAAGACAGAATTTATACCGACGGGAATCGCAATGTCGATCCCGGAGGGACTTGTAGGGCTTATCTATGCAAGAAGCGGTATGGCATGTAAAAAAGGTCTTGCACCGGCCAACAAAGTAGGTGTCATTGATTCGGATTACCGCGGAGAAATTATGGTGGCATTACATAATCATTCTACTCAGGATATCGTCGTAGAAAATGAAGAGCGGGTGGCACAAATGGTGATCGCTCCGTATCTTTATGCCGTTTATGAAGAAGTAAACGAACTGGATGAAACGGTACGTGGGGAAGGTGGTTTTGGATCTACCGGAAAATAGGAGGTATTGCGTATGCTTGAACAAGTGGATGTAGACAAAAAGATGTCGAAAGACGAATACGAGAAAAAGATGGAGTCTCTGTCTACGAGACTGGGGGAATTACAGCGAAAATGCCGGGAGCAGAAAATCCCGGTTATGGTGACGTTTGATGGAGTAGATGCCGCAGGAAAAGGCACGATGATCAACCGCGTGATTCAATTTCTGGATCCCCGCGGCTACCGGGTCTTTACAACCGGAAAAGCCGGGGAGGAAGAGAGAATGCGTCCGTATTTTTGGCGCTTCTTTACAAAAACACCGGAAAAAGGAAGAATGCACATCTTTGACCAAAGCTGGTACCGTGGTGTGTATGAGGGCGAGATTGGGGAAAAAGATGCCACGGAGTTTGAAAAAATGCTCATACAGGACGGTACACTGATTGTAAAATTTTTCCTTTTAATCTCAGCAAAAGAGCAGAAAAAACGTCTGGAAAAGATGGAAAAAGATGAAGACACCAGATGGCGCGTGTGTAAGCAGGAAAAAGAAAATAATAAAAATTATGCGGAGTGTCTGAAAAGGCAGGATTCGATCCTGGTGCATTCCGATATCGCAGAGTCACCGTGGGTCATTGTGGAGAGTACCGATAAACTGTATGCTGCATGCAAGATCGTATCCACCTTGGTAACCCGTATGGAAGAAGCGCTTCAGGCCGGGCGGTCGCCTCAAAAAGAAGCTGCCGGACTGCCGGAGACGGAAGAATGTTTCCGCAATGGTGTGCTTCATGGGATTGACCTGTCAAAGTCAATGACAAAAGAAGAGTATCAGGCTGAAAAGAAAAAGCTGCAGAAGAAACTGCGCTCTTTGCACAATCAGATGTATTTGAAACGTCTGCCGGTGGTTCTTGCCTTTGAAGGCTGGGATGCCGGAGGAAAAGGAGGCGCGATCAAACGTCTTACACAGGCAATGGATCCGCGTGGGTATGAAGTGGTTCCGACCGCATCGCCAAATGATATTGAAAAGGCACATCATTATCTGTGGAGATTCTGGGAAAAATTTCCAAAAGCCGGTCACATGGCGATCTTTGACCGTACCTGGTACGGAAGAGTACTGGTCGAACGTGTCGAAGGTTTTGCGACAGAGAGCGAGTGGAAACGGGCTTACCGCGAGATCAATGACATGGAAGAACAGATTACCAATGCGGGAGGAATTTTGCTGAAATTCTGGATGCATATTGATAAAGATGAGCAGGAACGGCGTTTTCACGAAAGAGAACAGACGCCGGAAAAACAGTGGAAGATCACAGACGAGGACTGGAGAAACCGCGCAAGATGGGATGACTATGAAAAAGCCGTAGATGAGATGATCTTACGCACCTCGACAGAGTCTGCACCGTGGATCGTGGTGGAAGGAAACAGTAAGTATTACGCCCGGATCAAGGTGTTGAAAACGGTAGTGGATGCGATTGAACAAAAATTGAAAGAAATGTCATGATAGAAAAAAAGGAACTCTTTGCCAACGTGTTGACAGAGAGTTCCTTTTGGATATTATTCTACCGTTACGGACTTTGCCAGATTTCTTGGCTGATCGACATTCAGTCCTTTTTCCACAGCGGCATAATATGCCAGATATTGTAAAATAACAACCGATACAAATGGAGTAAACAGAGGGGCTGTCTCCGGCAAAATGATCTGATGGTCGCATAAGCTGGCATCTACCGATGCGCTGCTATCTGTGATCAGGATAACTCTGGCTCCCCGCGAGCGGACTTCCTGAACATTGGAAATGACTTTTGCGTACACATCCGGCTGGGTGGCAAGCGCAATGACAGGAATGTGATCGGTAATCAGGGAGATTGTTCCGTGTTTTAATTCTCCGGCAGCGTAGGCTTCTGAATGAATGTAACTGATTTCTTTTAATTTCAATGACCCTTCACAGGAAAGGGCGTAATCCAATCCTCTGCCGATAAAGAAAATATCCGATGCCTTTGCCAGATGGTGTGCGATGCTTTCCGCCTGATTGTCAAAGGAGAGAGCTTCTTCGACGGCATCTGCCACATGATTCAGGGAAGACATATACTGTTTGACTTCTCCTTCGGAACATTTTCCGGTAACATAAGCAAGCCGGAAAGCAATCAGGTACATGACGGCGAGCTGGACGGAATAGGCTTTTGTGCTGGCAACAGCAATCTCCGGGCCGGCATGTGTATATAAGACGTAATCGCTTTCGCGTGCAATCGAAGAGTTTTTAACATTTACTACCGACAGGGTTTTGGCTCCTCGTTCTTTTGCCAGTTTGAGCGCAGCGAGAGTGTCGGCAGTCTCTCCCGACTGGGAAATGGTGATCAAAAGCGTGTTTTCGTCTACAATAGGATCCTGATACCGGAATTCCGAAGCAATTTCCACAGTAACCGGGATGCGTGCCAGTCGTTCGATCAGATTGCGTCCGATCAAGCCGGCGTGCATGGCAGTTCCGCAGGCGGCGATGATAATGCGGTCAATGTCTCTGAAAATTTCGTCGGATACATTATCTGCCGAAAAGTCCGGAAGTCCGTTTTTGACACGCGGTTTGATCGTATTTTGAAGTGCTTCCGGCTGCTCGTGGATTTCTTTCATCATGAAATACTCATAGCCGCCTTTTTTGGCTGCTCCGATGTCCCAGTTGATATGGTGGATCGTTGGCCCGTAGATCTCACCGTGTTCATTTTTTTACAATAATTTCCTCTTTTGTCAATTTGGCAAGATGATTTTCTTTCAAAACAAAGTAATGTTTCGTATGATTGACCAAAGCGACAACATCTGAGGCAATGATCGATCCTTTGTCCGTATGGGCAGCGACCAATGGACTGGCATTCCGGATGGCATAGATCGTATCCGGAATGTCTGAAAACATAATACAGAACCCATAGGCTCCGGTAAATTTGGAAACCGCCTCCCGGATGGCAGCTTCCGGATCTCCGTGATAGCAATCATCCATCACCATGGCGGCAATCTCTGTGTCCGTCTGGGAAACGGGAGATTTTCCTTTTTTTGCCAATTTTTCCTGCAACTCCTGATAATTTTCAATGATCCCATTATGAATCAAAGTAACTTTTCCCGCCGTGTGAGGGTGGGCGTTGGTATGGGAAACACCCCCGTGAGTAGCCCAGCGTGTATGCCCGATACCACACGAGGAATCCCCGGCTGCTGCCTGCTTTTTTACAAGTTCACGCAGAGCAGAGACTTTACCTACGGTTTTTATTGTTTCAATTGTTCCCTTATGAAAATAAGCAATGCCGGCACTGTCGTAGCCGCGGTATTCCAACGTCTGCAATCCGTCTACAATTGCCTTTTTTGCATCAATATCACCAACATATCCTATAATTCCACACATAATCATTCCTCCAGATCAATTAAATTTTGGCAACCAAAAGACAGAACCCGGAAAAAGGTCCTTTTCTTTTAAGGTATTCATTTGGTTCGTTTGGGAATATGATCTGTACGAATTTTGTGTGGCAGTTGCCTGCTGATTTGTATCGTACATAACGTATATCATAGAAATACGGGAGAGTATCCGCCGAATTTTCGATACCTGCGTAATGCAGGATGTGTGAGATGCCACATGCCCTCCAGCCTCGTCAACCCCGTCCGGGGTCTGGCGCTAAGTTTATCGCATTGCGAAAGCATTTCTGCTGTATGCTGTTACTCCTTTCTTATCTCAAAAACAATTGCATGATAGCATACTGGGATAAAAAAGTCAAGAAGCACCAAAGAAAGCAATTGTAAGAGCACAAAAAATATGATAAAATAAAAATACTATGAGCAGGAGGACGACAGATGAGTAATTTTAAAGTAGAGTTGAAAAAAGTAGTGGACGATTCCTATGAGGTACAGATCGGAAAAAATCTGATCCCGGAACTGGTGAAAGATTTAACCGGAGGCCTGGCAGGGAAAATACATAAATTTGCAGTGATCACAGATTCTATCGTGGAGCCGCTGTATGGCAGACAGATATGTGACGGGTTAAATGAGGCGGGTGCGCAGGCAGAGTTGTTTGTGTTTCCTGCGGGAGAAAAAAGCAAGGTAAGAAAGACAAAGGAAATGCTGGAGGACGCTATGCTGGCGAAGGGATTCCGGAGAGACTGCTGTGTCGTAGCCGTTGGCGGAGGCGTGGTTTCGGATCTCGCCGGTTTTGTGGCAGGCACGTTTGGCAGAGGAGTGCCTTTTGTAAATTATGCGACGACACTTCTTGCGGCTGCGGATGCTTCCATCGGTGGAAAAACTGCCGTAGATACGGATCTTGCAACCAATTTGATCGGTTTGATCTATCAGCCGAAAAAGGTTTATGTGGACATTGATACGTGGAAAACACTTCCGAAAAACCACCTCATCAACGGCATGGCAGAGACGATCAAACATGCGTGTCTGGCAGATTTTGAATTATTTGAATATATCGAGAAAAATATTGACAAAATTTTACAGTGCAATCCGGAAGCGTGTGAATATATTTCAGAGAGAAACTGCAATGTAAAATATCAGGTTGTCATGAAGGATGAAAAGGAGAAAAGTCTGCGCGAGATTTTGAATCTCGGACACACGGTAGGACGCGCTATCGAGACGGTGAGCGACTATAAACTGCTTCATGGGGAGGCGCTTTCCATCGGAATGGTGGCACAGGTGACCCTTGGCTGCAAACTTGGATTCTTAACGGAAGAAGAGAGGGACCGCGTGATCGCATTGCAGAAAAAGGTAGGACTGCCGGTAGAAATTCCGGATTATATCGACCGTGAGGCGCTGGTAAAGAAATTGTATACGGATAAGAAGGTGCGGGATGGCAAACTTCGTTTTGTATTCCAGAAGGGCATCGGAGAGGTGATGACATTTGGGGAGGATGTGTATGCGAGACCGGTAGCGGAAGAGGAAATCCGCGAAATTCTTATGAATATGTAAAAATGAGGGACAGGATTGAATAAACGACAGCTGGGAAGCGAAAAAGAAAGGCTTGCGGCAGAGTATTTGCAGGAACGGGAATATGAAATCGTTGCCTGCAATTACCGCTGCCGGCAGGCAGAAATTGACATTATTGCAAAAAAAGAGGAATATTTGATTTTTATTGAAGTAAAATATCGTAAGAACAAACAATGCGGGGGAAGTCTGTATGCGGTTTCCCGTGCAAAGCAGCAGAAGATCTGTTATGCCGCCAGACATTATATTGCGAAGCACAACATTCCTCTTAACCACCCGATGCGGTTTGATGTACTTGCCATTGATGGAGAGGAGATCATGCATATCAAAAATGCGTTTGAGACATACTAGTACTTGATTTTATTCGGAATATTTAGTAAAATATACGGATGGAGGAATTGAAATGAGTAAACCAATTGTAGCAATTGTTGGCCGCCCAAACGTAGGAAAGTCAACATTATTTAATACACTTGCCGGAGAAAAAATATCAATTGTAAAAGATTATCCGGGAGTGACAAGAGATCGAATTTATGCAGATATCACCTGGCTGGATCACAGTCTTTCGCTGATCGATACCGGTGGTATTGAGATGGACAGCAAAGATGCGATGCTTTCCCATATGAGAGAGCAGGCAAATATTGCCATAGAGACAGCAGATGTCATCATGTTTATTACGGATGTCAGACAGGGACTTGTCGATGCGGATTTTAAAGTAGCGGATATGCTTCGTAAATCCGGGAAACCGGTTATCTTAGTCGTAAATAAAGTGGATAATTTTGACAAATTTATGCCGGATGTATATGAGTTTTATAATCTTGGCATCGGAGAGCCGCACCCGGTATCTGCTTCATCCAAACTGGGGCTTGGCGATATGTTAGATGCCGTATGGGAACTTGTAGACGCGGAAAAGTTTGAAGAAGAGGAAGACGAACGCCCGAAGATTGCGATTGTCGGTAAGCCAAATGCCGGAAAATCTTCTCTGATCAACAAATTGATCGGAAAAGACCGTGTGATCGTATCGGATATTGCTGGCACGACAAGAGATGCCATTGATACCGAGGTGGTACGGGATGGCAAAGAATATATCTTTATCGATACGGCAGGACTCCGCCGCAAAAACAAGATCAAAGAGGATCTGGAGCGTTACAGCATCATTCGTACCGTCGCAGCGATCGAACGATCGGATGTCGTCATACTGATGATCGATGCGGTCGAAGGTGTGACGGAGCAGGATGCCAAAATTGCCGGTATCGCACATGAGCGCGGCAAAGGATTGATCATTGCCGTCAACAAATGGGATGCCGTGGAAAAAGACAATCATACGGTAAAAGAGTATACCAATAAAGTAAGAGAAGTACTCTCGTTCGTGCCTTATGCGGAGATCGTATTTATTTCTGCATTGACCGGCCAGAGAACGAATAAATTATTTGAATATATTGAAAAAGTAATTCAATTTCATTCCATGCGCATTCAGACCGGTGTGCTGAACGAAATTCTGATGGAAGCGGTAGCGATGCAGCAGCCGCCGTCAGACAAGGGAAAACGGTTGAAATTGTTTTACATGACGCAGGTGTCTACCAAGCCGCCGACCTTTGTCTTGTTTGTAAACAGCAAAGAACTGATGCACTTTTCGTATCAGCGTTATATTGAAAACCGGATACGCGATACGTTTGGCTTTATTGGTACACCGATACGAATGTTCATTCGTGAACGGAAGGAGAAATAATCGTGAATTATATTGTAACAGGTGTTATTATTTTAATCATAGGATATGCATTCGGCTGTTTTTCTACCGGCTATTTTGTGGGAAAGAAAAATGGACTGGATATCCGTTCGACCGGAAGTGGAAATATCGGTACGACCAACGCCCTGCGCTCGCTGGGCGCCAAAGCAGGAGCAATTACCTTTTTGGGCGATCTGTTAAAGGCGTTTATCCCGACCCTTGTGGTAAAATTTGTCTTTTGTCCGGCGATGGGATATGCGAATGATATCACCTATTTATTTACCCTTTTGGCAGGTCTTGGTGTCGTGATGGGGCATAATTTCCCATTTTATCTGCATTTTAAAGGGGGAAAAGGAATCGCCGTTTCTGCAGCGGTTATTGTGGTGTCAAACCTTCATCCGGTCTTTATCGGAGTCGGACTTGCGATCTTTATTCTCGTTGTGGCAGTGACAAGGTATGTTTCGCTTGGATCGTTGATCGTCGTATGGTACATCCCGATCTTTACGGTATTATATTATCGTGACAGCGAACTTTTTCCATTGATTTTAATCGTAAGCTTATTATTTACGATTTTAGCTTACATAAAACATAAAGCAAACATCATACGTTTGATTCATGGTACAGAAAATAAGTTAGGTGAAAAAAAGGAGAAGAAGAGTGAAGAAAATTAGTTTTTTGGGTGCAGGAAGCTGGGGAACCGCACTGGCAATCTTATGTGCCAATAATGGACACAAAGTAACGATCTGGTCAAAGATCAAATCCGAGACCGATATGCTTCGTGAAAAGAGAGAACATGTAGACCGTCTTCCGGGGGTAAAACTTCCGGACAGCATTGAGATTGAAGACGATCTTGAAAAAGCCTGCACCGGACAGGATATTATCGTATTTGCGGTGGCTTCGCCATTTGTCCGCTCGACGGCAGAACTGGCAAAACCATTTATCCGCGATGGACAGATCATTGTCAATGTCGGAAAGGGCATTGAGGACAAGACGCTGATGACACTTTGTGAAGTGCTGAATGATGTACTTCCGATGGCAGATGTTGCCGTACTTTCCGGACCGAGTCATGCGGAAGAGGTGTCACAGGGTGTGCCTACTACAGTTGTAGTAGGAGCAAAATCCGAGAAAACCGGTGTGTTTATTCAGGATGTATTTATGAGTGAGTGTTTCCGTGTATACATCAGTCCGGATATGATCGGCATTGAACTCGGTGGTTCTTTGAAAAATGTGATCGCACTGGCAGCCGGTATGTTAGACGGTATGGAGCTTGGTGATAATACCAAAGCGGCACTGATGACACGCGGTATCCTGGAGATCAGCCGTCTCGGAGTGGAACTTGGCGGCAAGATGGAGACATTTTTCGGCTTGTCCGGAATCGGAGATCTTATCGTAACGTGTACAAGCAAGCACAGCCGCAATCATAACTGTGGTTATCTTCTCGGAAGGGGAAAGACGCTGGAAGAGGCAAAAGCAGAGATCAAGCAGGTTGTGGAAGGGGTAAACTGCGCGCAGGCGGCGATGGCACTGGCAAACCGTTATCACGTTTCCATGCCGATCGTAGAACAGATCAATGCCGTATTATTCCAGGGGAAGACGACAAAACAGGCATTAAAAGAACTTCTTATGCGTGACCGCGTGAGTGAATACCGTACGCTTGGCTGGTAAAAATTGGAAAAAAGCAGGAACTTCCCGGAGAATAATTGAATAAAAAGAAAGAAAACAGCCATACTATCGAAAAAAAGGAAGGATGGCTGTTTTTTATGTGGGGAATTATTATTGGATTGATATCCGGAGCCTTGATGAGTGTCCAGGGGGTATTTAATGCGGAAGTGACAAAGCAGAGCAGCATCTGGCTGTCGGCAGCATTTGTACAGATCACGGCATTTGTGGTATGTGTTCTGGCATGGTTTATTACCGGAAAAGAGGGGGCGGTGTCGAGTCTGTTTCATGTGCAGCCCAAATATATGCTGTTAGGCGGCGCGATCGGAGCTTTTATCACGTATACGGTAATTCAGGCGATGAATCAATGCGGGCCGGCGAGAGCAGTTATGTTTATTGTTACAGCGCAGCTGATCGTTGCGTATCTGATCGAACTGATGGGTGTCTTTGGCGTTGATAAGCAGCCGTTTGAATGGCGTAAGATCATAGGGCTGGTTGTGATGATCGCGGGCATTATTACCTTTAAATGGAAATGAGAAAAAAACTGAAAATTTTGGTTGTAAAAAACTGATTTCAGTATTACAATAAAGATGTGCATTTTTGTTTGTTGTTCCCGGAAATGAGAGGAATGACCTATGAAACAGAATAAAATAGTGATGCTGCTGGCAATTGCCGGTATCTTTCTTTGTGGTGGAATCTGGCTGTATCAGGGAAAAGGTGTGCAGACGACAGAAACGATCGTGTCAGAGGAGACGAACGATGGTTTGTCCCAGCAAACTGCGGAGAAGGAAGACGGCCGGATTTATATACACATTGTGGGAGCCGTGAAAAAACCCGGTGTATATACATTTCAGAAAAAACCGCGTGTGATCGAAGTGGTGGAAAAAGCCGGCGGTTTTACGAAAGATGCCGTTACCACGGAGGTCAATCAGGCAGAAGTTGTAGAAGACGGTACCCAGCTTACGATCGCTTCGCAGAAAGATCCAAAGGAAAAAGAAGGACAGCAGGCGGAGCAGGTGGAAGCGGGAAAAGTGAATCTGAATACGGCGACGAAAGAACAGTTGATGACATTGTCCGGTATTGGAGAAGCAAAGGCAGTTGCAATCATAGCATATCGGGAAGAAAAGGGGAAATTTCAAAAAACAGAGGATTTGATGAACATTCCGGGAATCAAGGAAGGGGTTTTTGATAAGATCAAATCTCAGATATGTGTATAAAACAGGAATAGAGAAGAATGGAAACGGGAAAGGAAGAAAGCAGATGGCAAAAAAAGTTTTGGTAGTGGATGACGAGAAGATGATTGTCAAAGGACTGCGGTTTAGTCTTGAACAAGACAGTATGGATGTAGATTGTGCTTACGATGGAGAAGAGGCGTTGAATGCGATCAAACAAAATACATATGATGTGGTTTTATTGGATGTCATGCTTCCGAAACTATCAGGGTTTGAGGTGTGCCAGCAGGTTCGGGAGTTTTCTGATGTGCCGATCATCATGCTGACAGCAAAGGGCGAGGATATGGATAAGATTCTTGGACTTGAGTATGGTGCAGACGATTACATTACCAAGCCATTTAATATTCTGGAAGTAAAAGCCCGTATCAAAGCCATTATGCGCCGTAGTTCCAAACGCGAGGCAAAAGAGCAGGAAAATTCTTCGATTCGTATTTTTGGAGATATGAAAGTCGATACGGACAGCAGACGAGTATTTATTGATGAAAAAGAAGTGAATTTAACCGTAAAAGAGTTTGATCTGCTTGAACTTTTGATGAATAATCCGAACAAGGTTTACAGCAGAGAAAAGCTGTTAAATGATGTCTGGGGATATGAATATCTGGGAGATGTCAGAACCGTAGATGTTCATGTAAGACGCTTGCGTGAAAAGATTGAAAAGACACCAAGTGAACCTAAATTTATACATACAAAATGGGGTGTTGGTTATTATTTCCAAGCTTAAAAGTTTTTTTCATCAATTTAAAAGTATGCGAGTTCAGAGCCTGGGCGTATTGGTAATAATTGGAATTATTCCTCTTATCATCTTTTCGATTGTATTTTTGAATGTATACCGCACGCGGAGCATCAGCCAGCGTGTATCAGAGATACAGGTAAGAGGAAACGTGATCTCAAATCTGATCGTTGGTTCCGGGTATTTGACGGCGGCAGGAGAACAGAGTGAAAAAGTGGATACGGAATTGTCACAAGTTTCGGATATGTATGATGGAAGAATTCTCATCATTGATTCGAGACTAAAAGTGGTACGTGATACTTATGGACTGGAAGAGGGAGGCATCGTTGTTTTACCTGAGGTAATTCAGTGTTTTCGCGGGGAAACAACGAAAATTGTAAACCAGCACAAGAACAATGTGGAAATTTATCTCCCGGTGGACAGTGCAGACCATAAGTCAGTTTACGGTGTGATCGTAATGAATTTTTCATTCCAGTCGATTCAAACGCTCTATGATAATATTCGCACGGTAAGCATTTCGATTATCCTGCTTCTGGCAGTAAACATTATTGTCATTTCCTGGATTTATTCCGGGCGGCTTGTAAAACCGTTAAAAGGCGTGATCCGTTCGATCGGACATGTTGAGTCCGGAGATTTCAGCGAGCAGATGGAAGTGCGTGATAATATTGAAGTAGAACAGATCTCGGATGCGATCAATTCGATGCTTACCAAGGTGCAGAATCTGGAAGATTCACGCCAGGAATTTGTCTCTAACGTATCGCATGAATTGAAAACGCCGATTACTTCGATCAAGGTTCTGGCAGAATCGCTGACGATGCAGGAAGATGTTCCGGTGGAATTGTACCGTGAATTTATGGGAGATATCAATCAGGAACTTGACCGTATGAATAAGATTGTCAATGACCTGTTGTCTCTTGTGAAAATGGACAAGTCTGCAGTTCAGATGTCGATTGAAGAAATGAACATCAATGAATTTATTGAGGGCATTTTAAAAGGAATTACACCGATCGCGTCAAAGCGTAATATAGAGATCATCTATGAGAGTGTGCGGCCGGTAAGTGCGCAGATCGACAGTGTGAAACTGGGGATGGCGTTCACCAATATTATTGAAAATGCGGTAAAATATAATTTTGATAACGGCTGGGTTAAAGTTACGTTAAACGCAGACCATAAGTTTTTCTATCTGCGAGTGGCAGATTCCGGAGTAGGTATACCGGAAGAACTTCAGGATCATATTTTTGAACGGTTTTACCGGGTAGATAAAGCGCGGTCGCGGGAAACCGGTGGAAATGGTCTGGGACTTGCCATCACGAGAAATGCGATATTGCTGCACCGCGGTTCGATCAAAGTACATAGTGTGGAAAAGCAGGGAACGACGTTTGCTGTGAGAATTCCATTGATCTATCAGGCGCAAGGAGGAAATTCATGATGAAACCAATTTGTTTTTTGAGTGTGTTAGTATGTGTCCTTGTGTTATGCTGCGGCTGCCAGAGGACGGTAAATCCGGATCAAACCGGTAATATTACGCTGTATCAGATGGCGGAAGACGGTTCTAAGCTTCAGTCCTCCGATTATGAGATCCAGGCAGATAGAGAGGATAATGTTGCGGTTATACAGGAACTCTTAGATTGCTTTAAAAAATGGGTGGCTGTCGATGATTTCCAATTAAAGGAAAAACAACTGACGGTTACATTTTTATCTTCTTATTATAATCAGGATAAGATTGACGAAGTGTTGAACCGCGCTTCGATTGTAAAGACACTATGTCAGTTAAGCGCTGTCGAATACGTCGAATTTTATGTGGGTGAAGATCCCCTTATGATAGACGGGGAGCCGGTAGGGATCATGAGCAAATTATCGTTTCTGGATTCTGTCGGCGGGGAAGGATATACACAGGAAAAATATGTAACCTTGTATTTTTCGTCCAATGATGGGACAAAGATGCAGGAAATTTCAACCAAATTAACACATGATATGACAGTACCGCTGGCTCGTTTGCTCATCGAACAACTGTTAGAAGGGCCTAACGAGATTTCCGATGCCAATACTTCCGAAGTAAGAGATACGATTCCTTCGGGTACAAAATTAAATTCTTTGACAATCCGCGATCATGTATGTTATGTGGATCTTAGTAAAGAATTTATGAATATGCAGGCGGATGTGAGCAGTGGTGTAGTGGTCTACAGTATAGTAAATACGTTATGTGAACTTTCCGATGTAAGCAAAGTGCAGTTTACGATTGATGGAGAGCAGCAGGAGACGTACGGGGATATAAAAAACTTTACAGGCTCTTTTGAACGAAATCTGGACATGGTTCAGGATGCCAGTAAAGGCTGAAAAAAGGGGATGAAACAAATAAGAATCAATCGACCATTGGTGGTTTTCTTTTTCCTGGTCATGCTGGGGATTGTTATCTGGAATCGGTTCCGGGACAACTCCTGGGAGGACTGGAAACAGAAAGCCTTTACATGCAGCGGTGTTGTCGAAATGATACAGAGGACGGCGTCGGGGACAAAAGTACTGACGCTGTCTCAGGTAGAACCGCAGTATACCAAAACAGATAAAACAAGTTCTTTGAGAAAAATACTTCTTTATGAAACATCAGATCAAAAATCAGAGCAGCAGTTATTTTCCCATATCCAAATCGGAAATGAAATCCAGGTAACAGGAGAGGCAGAAAGTTTTGAACGGGCAGGAAATCCCGGACAGTTTGATGCCTTTTCGTATTATGAGGCGATGCAGGTGGATGCACGCATGTTTGTGTCGGACATACAGATACGCGATTCCTCCGGCAACCCGGTCAAACAGTTGCTGTATGAGTGGCGGAATAAGGCGATGCAGCAGCTTGTCACAGCGATGGGGGAAAGAGATGCAGGACTGCTTGGAGCGATGCTTCTTGGTGACAAATCCCGGCTGGATAGCGACATCAAGGAATTGTACCAGCAGACCGGCGTGGCACATATGCTCGCGATATCGGGCTTACATATTTCTCTTTTGGGGATGGTTTTGTTTGACTGGCTGCGCAAATACTTTCTTCCAATGAAAACAGCCGCCATCGTTTCACTGGTGCTTTTGCTTTTGTATGGACAGTTTACGGGATTCCCGGTAGCTACGTCGCGGGCAGTGTGGATGCTGTGCATTCGTCTGGTGGCAAGATATACCGGAAAACCGTACGATGGATTGACGGCACTGGCAATCAGTGGAAGCGTGATCCTGCTGCAAAATCCATTGCAGTTATTTCAGTGCGGTTTCGTCCTGTCATTTGTCGCAGCCGGCGGAATTTTGATTTATCAGGAGATGACAAAGAAGAGACAGAAACAGATGAAAGAATGGCAGAAAACGCTTCTTTCTACCGTCTGGACATTTTTTCTGACACTTCCGGTCATGTTTTGGTATTTTTATGAAATATGTCCGTATGCGGTCATTGCCAATCTCGTCTTACTGCCGTTTTTGTCTGCCTTGCTTGGAATCGGTATTTTTGGCTGTGTACTCTGCTTTGTCATTCCGCCTGCCGGTGGTTTTATACTGGCTTCTGCCCACGGAATCCTGGCATTTTATGAGCTTGTATGCAGGGGCATCAAAGTGCTTCCGGGAAATACTTTGATCATGGGGCGGCCGGAGATCTGGAAGATAATAATATACTATATCTTTTTGTTACTATCCGTGTATGTGTGGGCAATGCATGGCGATAAGATAAAGACCGTTTTTAGTGTGGCGGCGCTCTGTCTGGTTCTTGGTTCTTTCCGCCCGGCATTTGAATTTCTGTACATTCAGATGGATGTCGGACAGGGAGACTGCGCCTGTATTTTTAATGAAGAACAAACGTTCTTAATAGATGGAGGAAGTACTTCGGAAAAAGAGATTGGAAAATACCGGATTGCGAAAATGCTTAAATATTATGGCAGAGATGAGGTTGACGGCGTTTTTATCACGCATGGGGATGAAGACCATGTCAATGGGATAGAAGAATTGGCAGAACGGCAGGAAAAGGAGGGGATCACAATCCGTCAGATCATTGTTCCAAATCTGCAAAAGAAAGAAGAGGGACTGCAAAAGTTTGTACAGACGGTAACTGCCAAAAAGATACCGGTCGCTGCAATCCGCAGGGGACAGCAGATAACAAGCGGAAACATGCAACTGCGCTGCCTGCATCCTGCCTCAGAGTATGAGTGGGAAGATGCCAATGACTGTTCTCTCGTTTTTGACCTTTCCTATGAAAATCTGACCATTTTGACGACAGGAGATCTGGGGGTGCACGGCGAGGAAAATAGTACGTTTCCAAGAAAAAGATATGATATATTGAAAGTGGGACATCACGGCTCAAAAAATTCTTCTTCGGAAGTCTTTTTGCAAAAATGCAGGCCGCGTTATGGCTTTATCTCGGCGGGAGCAGACAACCGGTACGGTCATCCGGCAAAAGAAACACTGCAGCGTTTGGAAAATATTTCCTGTAAAAACTGGAATACTGCGCAGAAAGGGGCATTATTTGCAGAATACAAAAAAGGGCAGAAACGATGCTGGTATTTTAAGCATTGAGAGAATGTGGCAGATGTGTTATACTTAAAAGAGTGAATTTAGGAAGACGAGGTGAAACGATGCTGACAATAGATGCCCAGTTAAAAAACGGCGATCTTTCCCGCTTTCAGCTGGTTTATGGCGAAGAAGCGTATCTGGTCCGCAATTATAAAAACAAATTAAAACAGGCGCTGTCTGTGCCGGGAGACGATATGAATGCCTCTTATTTTGAGGGAGAAAAATTTTCCGTGGAAGAAATGCAGTCGATCGGCAATACGCTTCCGTTTTTTCAGGACAAGCGTCTCATCCTGATCGAAAACAGCCAGGCATTTAAAAAGACAAATGATCTGCCGGAAGTATTGGAGCAGTTCCCGGAGACTACATTTGTAGTCTTTGTGGAAAAACAGATCGATAAGCGGAATCGTTTGTATAAATGGATTCAAAAGCACGGCTGCATTACCGAGTGTACACTGCGCGCAGAAGTCGAACTGGTGCCATGGATCGCGAGATATTTGTCCCAGTACGGAAAGAAAATTTCCAAACATACTGCGGAACTCATTGTGTCGCGGGCAGGGTTCCAGATGGATCTTTTATCCTGCGAACTGGATAAACTGATCGGTTATACCGGAGACAGAGAGGCGGTTACCGCAGAAGATGTGGAGAGTATCTGCTCCGGTCAGACCGTGGGAAAACTATTTGATATGATGGACGCCGTCATTGCGGGACAGCAGGAGAAGGTATTTGCCCTTTACGCCGACCTGCTGGAGTTAAAAGAGCCGCCACTGCGTATCCTGCATATGCTGGGCCGTCATATCAATATTTTATTGCAGGTAAAAGAACTTGGCCCGCGTATGTCGGATCGTGATCTGGCAGCAAAAGCAGGAATCCCTTTCTTTACAGTAAAAAAATACCGCAGCCAGGAAAAGCACTTTAGCCGGGAAAGGCTGATGGAACTCCTGGAACTGCGGGCGGATCTGGAAGAACGGTTTAAGACGGGAAGAATGCAGGAAACTCTTATTGCAGAATTCTTTTTGACAAAAGCATTGACAAATGCTTGAAAAAATGTTATAAATATAGAGGTGCTTTTTTTCAAAAAGCACATTCGGAGACGTATCGAAGTGGTCATAACGAGAACGACTCGAAATCGTTTTGCCTTCACGGGCACGAGGGTTCGAATCCCTCCGTCTCCGCTAAATTGAAAACGTGAAAGTACCGAAAATACGCCGTTTCACGTCGAAAAAACAAACAAGTGTTCTGATTACTTGATGATTACCCCCAAAATTTGGAAAGGAAAATTTTTATTTCTACCTTTCAGAACATAGGAAAAACAGCAAGTTTAGAAGTGGGGGAGACTTGCTGTTTTTATATTGAAAAAAATGAAAAAACTATTAACATAGTAAGTGCCCTATGTTATACTATAAACATAACAAGGAACAAAAATAAAAAAGGAGATAAAACCAATGGAAAAAACAATCATTATTTTACAAATTATTTCAGTGCTGACAATGCTTGCATTGTTAGTTACAACAAAATTTATGTGGCTTGCATTGGCTATAGCAATGACACTGATTTCAATTATTTTAAACGTTGTTGTATTTTTGCAGAAGAAATGAGATGACAATGAAGTAAATTATAGAGAGGAGGCAACCAATGTGGGAAAGCAAAAGAAGTAAAAAGAAAAAGCCAATCCCACAAAGGTATAAAGCATGATTTTAAAATTAGGTATTTTTCTGGTTGCTGTCGGGCTTATTAAGTTCGTCGTGTCGCTTGTGATGCGGCAGAAGCAAGGAGAAGATCAGGTTGGAAAACAAAAATAACCGCCCAAAGCATTTCCAAACTTAGTGGTTATTTCGTTTAAGTTATGAGGGGACTGACCGTCTGCTTAATTGCAGCAGGGAAATAAAGCAACTAAGAAAGGAGAAGACGATAAAGAAAAAACATCGGAGAAAACAAGAGCTATCAACGAAAGATGTGATTGACTTCTCTGATGATACTGCATCGTTTAAAATAAATCAATGAAAAAGAAAGATGAATTGTTTATGTTACTGATAGTTAGTTTTATTATGGCATGTGCACTTGATTGGCCTATTGTTTTGCGGATTGCTGTGATAATCGAATCGGTTTTTATGTTAGCCGTTGTAATATGGACAATGTTCAAAAAATGATTTTGTGAAGAGAAGGTGCCACAATCTGGCACCTTTTAAATATTTAAATAAAGCAGAAACAAAAGCATTTCCTGACAGTTTTCTAAATTTCTAAAAAATGTGTGTGGATTCTGCCCGGATGCTTGACAAGACTTTCGTCTTGATATATAATTCAAGTTATATATAATTCAAATTATGTATGGAGGTGAGAGTATGCCTGCAAAAGCAAAAGTTACAAAAGAAATGATCATTGATGCTGCATTTGCGGTTGCCCGTGAAACAGGAGCGGAAAATATCAACGCAAGGACGGTGTCGGAAAGGCTGAAGTGTTCTACACAGCCCGTTATGTATCATTTTGCGACGATCGAAGAATTGAAACGGACAGTTTATGTGAAGGCAGACCTTTATCATTCGGAATACCTAATGAATATGAAGGGGGCTGCACTGGGGATTGGAATGAATTATATCCGCTTTGCCATCGAGGAACCGCATTTGTTCCGGTTTCTTTTTCAGTCGGATTATTTTAGCGGCAAGACCCTGCTTGAACTGATAGATGCTGAGGAACTCATCCCTGTTCTTTCGGCGATGCAGGCATCCTTAGGAATTGGCAGGGAGCAGACGAAAAAGGTCTTTTTGACTGTTTTTCTGTTTGCCCACGGCTATGCAAGTATGATTGCCAACAATTCGCTGAAATACGATGAAGATATTGTAAATTCCCAGTTGGAGCAGGCATATCGAGGCGCAATATTGGCTGCGAAGGAGAAAACGACATGAAAAAGTTATATGAGAAAAATGAGCTGACTTTTGCGATTGTATGGATTGTGGTTTACTGTGTTCTGCAATCCCTGGCTAACCCATTGAACAAAATAATAGGTGTGGAATACTCTGCAAGTTCTGTTTTTGGTATTTTGCAGGCCATTGCTTTGTGTTGGATTTTTGGAGGAAGTGATCTTCCGAGGGCTTTTGTTTGCAGCCATCGCAAGGGATAACATCAAATCCGCGATTGTCATCTCAAGCGTGACATTCGGTATCGGTCATATTATTAATTTGTTTAACGGAAGTGGCATGAATCCGGTAAATAACCTGTGTCAGATCGTCTTTGCGATTGTCGTCGGTTTCCTGCTGGTCACGATTTTTTATCGCGGCGGAAGCCTTCTCCCGTGCATCATCGTTCATTCTGCAATCAATACGCTCAGCACGTTTGCGAATGATACAGGTCTTACCGTGGAAATGCACTTGCTTCATATGGTAGTTCTGATCATCATAACGGCTGCTTATACCCTGATACTTACAAGAACGCTTCCGGAAAAACAATGGGAACATACAAGAGAAGGATTCTGATTTATGTAAGGAGGACTATACATGAACCAATTGATTGGCTGCTGCGGACTGGACTGCGAAAAATGCGATGCCAGAACTGCAACGATCACAAATGATGATACTCTGCGTGAGAAAACCGCCGCCTTGTGGACAAAGCTCAACGGCGTAATGATCACGCCGGAGATGATTCACTGCACCGGCTGTCGTATAGAGGGTGCCAAAACACCTTTCTGCGACAGGCTCTGTTCTGTACATAACTGCGTTCGGGAAAAGGGAATGGATACTTGTGCAGATTGTCCGCAGATGGACAAATGCCCGACGCTGGGAGCCATTGCCACAAACAATCCGGTGGTTTTGGAAAATCTGAAGCAGCTTCGTGATGAGAAACAGATGAAATAGTATGGAAGTTACTGTGATGTTTGATACATTAAGTATTTCTCTAGGGAGGATATATCATGTCAAAACGAACACGACAATATATTGGTCTGGCAGCGCTTGCTGCCTACTATATTGTTCATGAAGGGACTCATTTGCTATATGCCCTGTTCACGGGCGTATTTAAGCAAATAAACTTTATGGGGCTTGGAGTGCAGATTGACGTTTATGTCGAGCGCATGACAGACATTCAACTTGGCATCTTCTGCCTTGCAGGAGCCATGGCTACCTTTTGCGCAGGCTATCTGCTGACGGTACTTGCAAAGAGGATTTGTCGTGCCAAAAGCAAACTCTTCCGTGCAGTGCTTTACTACATAACGATTGCTTTCCTGTTGCTTGATCCGTTTTACTTAAGCATTCTGTGCGGCTTCTTTGGCGGCGGGGATATGAACGGCATCGCCAATTTCTGCCCTGAATGGACGGCAAGATGTCTTTTTGGTGTGCTTCTATTTGTAAATGGGGTGGTATTCTGGAAACAGGTGCTGCCGGTCTATCGGCAGTCTTTTTATTCGCACGTTGGATGAACAGGTACAAATGAATCGAGGCACTTTTTAAATAAAGAAAAAATAGCAAGAAACGTCGAGAGAAATTTTATACAGTACGGTAGAATGTAAACTGCAGGAGGTGAGAAGAATGAAAGAACAGATATTGGCCGTTCAGCGAATGCAGGACTACATAGAAAAGAATGGAATGGAGGAAATCAGGCTGTCTGATCTTGCAAAGGTTTCATTGTTTTCTCCGTGGTATTCTTATCGGTTGTTTCGAGATGCCCTTGGACTGACACCGACAGAGTATATCCGTAAATACCGGTTGACACAGGCAGCAAAACAGCTTCGGAGTGGAAATGTTAAGGTCATTGATGCCGCCTTTAATGCCGGGTTTTCAAATGTAGATACCTTTACGCGGGCGTTTTACCGTGAATTCGGGTTGAATCCGAGAGAATATATGAGAAATCCAATTCCTGTCAAATTCTTCATCCCTTATGGTGCAAAATACCGTGAATTACGAAAGGAGAATATCGACGTGTCTAACATTCAACCTATTTTTATACAGGTTGTCCGAAAGCCGGAGCGCCTGTGTATTATCAAACGCGGGAAACAAGCAGAGGACTATTTTCCGTACTGCGAAGAAGTCAGCTGCGATGTGTGGGGCATTCTTATGAGCATGAAGTCTCTCTGTGGAGAACCTGTTTCCATGTGGCTGCCTGAGAAGTATAAAAAGCCGGATACTTCTACCTATGTACAAGGGGTGGAGGTCGAAACAGATTATATGGGAATCGTTCCCGAAGGTTTTGATACCATTCATTTGCCGGAGGCAGAATATCTGATGTTCCAAGGACCGGCTTTCCGGGAAGAGGATTACTGCGAAGCGATCCGTACTGTGCAGGCAGCGATGGACAATTATGATCCGTCTGTCATCGGCTGCTGTTGGGATGACGAGAACCCGCGTATCCAGCTGGAACCCCGTCATCAGCGTGGCTATATTGAACTGCGGGCAGTTAGGAGGGTTCCGAAATGAGCGAGGCCATTATTGTTGAAGGACTGACAAAATCTTATGCCGGGAAAATTGTGGTCGATCACCTGGATCTCTCAGTGAAATGCGGTACGGTATTTGGGCTGCTCGGCGCAAATGGTGCCGGAAAAAGCACCTCGATCGAGTGTATGCTCGGTATAAAACAAGCGGATGCGGGAACGGTTTGCCTGCTTGGGCAAGATCCCCAAAAGCACCGCCGCCTGCTTTTTGAACGTATTGGCGTGCAATTTCAAGAAGGCGACTATCAGAAAGACATCAAAGTTTCCGAACTTTGTGAGGAAACGGCAAGTCTTTACCGCAATCCCGCCGACTGGCATATGCTGTGTCAGCAGTTTGGTATCGGTGATAAGGCGGCTGCAGCGGTAAAAGACCTATCGGGTGGCGAACGGCAGCGGCTTTTTATCGTGCTGGCGTTGATTGGACAGCCGGAACTTGTGTTCCTCGACGAGCTGACTACTGGGCTTGATGCTAAAGCACGGCGTAGTGTATGGAAAAAATTAGAAAATCTAAAACGGCAGGGGCTTACGATATTCCTGACTTCTCATTTTATGGATGAAATTGAAGCATTGTGTGATGAAATCTGCATCTTGAAGAAGGGGACTCCCGTTTTCCGCGGAACCGTGGAGCAGGCAAAGCAGCAGTGCGGCTGCGAACGTTTTGAGGACGCTTATTTGCAGCTTTCGGATGAGGAGGTGGACGCATGAAACGCTTTTTTACATTTTTGAAAACGGAGCTGAAGCTCAGTGTGCGAGATATGAATATGGTGATCTTTGCCATAATCATGCCCCTTGTGATCTTTATCATTCTTGGCATCATTTACGGCAAAAAAACCGTCTATGATGGTGCGGATTATACATTTTTGGAGCAGTCTTTCGGAGCTGTCAGCGCAGTTGCTATCTGCGCAAGTGGATTGATGGGGCTGCCGTTGGCCGTATCCGGTCTGCGTGAGATGAAGATTCTCAAGCGGCTGCGTGTTACGCCGGTCAGTCCTGTGTTCATTCTTGGTGTTGAATTGGCAATGTATGTCATCTACTGTGCAGTGTCTCTTGCAACGTTGTCGATTGCAGCGCTTTTGTGGGGCGTGCAGCTGCGCGGTTCGCTTCTGGCTTTCCTTGGAAGCTGGGCGATTACCATGCTCTCAACGCAATCTATCGGTATGCTGGCAGGCGGTGTAGCGAAAGACACCAGGCAGGCCAGCGTCATTGCCTCGATTCTTTATTTTCCTATGCTGATTTTTTCCGGCACAACGCTGCCGATTGAGGTCATGCCAAAGGCAATGCAGAAAATTGTCGGTTTTTTCCCACTGACACAGGGACTTACTATGATGAAAAATACATTTTTAGGCATCAGCACGGAAAGTATTTTGTTACCGATTTGTGTAATGGTTGGAGTTACTGTACTATGCACAACTCTTGCTATCTGCTTCTTCCGCTGGGAATAAGCATTTCTAACAGAAGATTTCTCCCGTGCACTCAAAACGTAAGCGGTACAGGATTTTTCTAAATTTCTAAAAAATCTAGTTGACATTTGAAAAAAAAGTGATATACTAATTTCTAGATATGAAATATATTGAAACCGATGAGCAAGAGTAAGTAAAAGTGAAACATTGTTTTCAGAGAGCTGCAGGTTGGTGCGATGCAGCAGCAATATCATTTTGAATGGACTTGTGAGGGCAGCTTGAAAGAGTATCGAGTAGACGCTGACGGAAACCTGTACCGTTATGAACAGGAGTGCATGGTGGTGCATGATGAGTGGGTTATACCGATTAGCCAATAAGGGTGGTACCGCAGAAGTTGATAGCTTTTGTCCCTGTTCTAGTGATAGAACATGTGACAGAGGCTTTTTTTTATTGCCTCAGGTATCGCACAATCGGACAATCTCTTTTGCACACATCGTAGCAATAAACAAAAAGGAGATGTTTACGATGTTGTTAGAAAAAATTAAAAAATATGTGGCGGATTATGATGTGATCCCGGTAAAAAAAGAAATTTATGCGGATCTTGTGACGCCCATTGCGCTGTTACAGAAAATTGCGGCAAAGAAGAAACGTTTTTACCTTCTGGAAAGTGTAGAAGGTGGAGAAAAATGGGGACGTTATTCTTTTCTTGGTTACGATCCGGTGATGCGGGTGTCCTGCTTCCGGGATAAGGTTGTGATTGAAGAAAAGGGAGAAAAAAAGACGATCACGACAAAGGATTCGTTTCAGGTGATCCGGGATATTTTAAAACAGTACCGTTCGCCAAAGATGGAAGATATGCCGCCATTTACCGGAGGATTTGTCGGATATTTTGCGTATGCGATGATCGAACATGCAGAGCCGGTGTTAAATATCAAGCGCGGCGAATTTAATGATTATGATCTGATGCTTTTTGATAAAGTGATTGCGTACGATCAATTAAAACAAAAGATCATTGTGGTAGGAAATGTAAAGACCAAAGGGGATTTACAGCAGAATCTGCAAAAGGCAGAAAAAGAGATTGATGACATTATCACTATGATTCAGGAGGAGACAAAATTACCGGAATTTCCTTCTTATGACAAAGTAAAATTTGAATGTAATGTATCGGAAAAAGAATATGAAGATATTGTTGAGAAGACCAAAGAGTATATCCGCGATGGAGATATTTTTCAGGCGGTAATCTCCAGACGATTTGTCAGTCCATACGAAGGAAGTTTGATTCAGCCGTACCGTGTGCTTCGGACGACAAATTCTTCCCCTTACATGGTTTATATGAATCTGGACGATGTGGAGATCATGAGTACCTCGCCAGAGACACTGGTTCGCTTGCAGGATGGCAGATTGACGACATTTCCGGTGGCGGGATCCAGACCAAGAGGAAAAGATGAAGCGGAAGATGAAGCACTTGTTAAAGATCTTCTCAGTGATGAAAAAGAATTGTCAGAGCATAATATGCTCGTTGATCTGGGACGAAACGATCTGGGACGTATCGCAGAATTTGGCACGGTGGATGTGACGAAATATATGATGATCCATAAATATTCGAAGATCATGCATATTTGTTCGCAGGTGGAAGCAGATATCCAGAAAGATGCCGATGCACTGGATGCCGTGAAATCGGTACTGCCGGCGGGGACCTTGTCAGGTGCACCGAAGATCCGGGCGTGCGAGATCATTGACGAACTGGAAAGCGAACCGCGTGGAATTTACGGAGGGGCACTTGGATATCTCGATTTCAGCGGCAACTTAGATACCTGTATCGCCATTCGTATGGCGGTAAAGAAGGACGGAAAAGTCTATGTACAGGCAGGAGGCGGCATCGTCGCTGACAGCCGGCCACGATTGGAGTACGAAGAATCCGGCAACAAAGCAAGAGCAGTGATTGACGCAATACAAAATGCAGGAAAAGATATGACAGGAGGTTTGATGATATGATTCTCTTAATTGATAATTATGACAGTTTTTCTTATAACCTCGTTCAGCTGATCGGGGAAATCAATCCGGATATTAAAGTAATCCGAAACGATGAGAAAACCGTGGAGGAGATCCGGGCGATGAAACCAAGTCATATCATTTTGTCACCGGGGCCGGGGTATCCGAAAGATGCCGGTGTGTGTGAAGATGTGATCCGCAGTTTAGGCGGTGAAATCCCGATCCTGGGCGTGTGTCTGGGACATCAGGCAATCTGTGAAGTATTTGGAGCCACCATCTGTCATGCAAAACAATTGATGCATGGAAAAAAGAGCAATGTAAAAATTGATACCGAAGATTTAATTTTCCAAAAGCTTCCAGAACGAATCGACGTGGCAAGATATCATTCTCTGATCGCAGACATTGAGACGATCCCGGAGGAACTCAAAGTCATCTCCGTTGATGACAATCAGGAAGTAATGGCAGTAAAACACAGAGAAAAAAAGATTTATGGATTACAGTTTCATCCGGAATCAATCCTGACACCGGATGGCAGAGTGATCTTAAACAATTTTTTAACTACAATATAATTTCAAGGAGGCATTTATCATGGTAATCAAAGAGGCAATTCATGAAGTAATTAATGGAAAAGATTTAAGTTATGAGATGGCACAGGGTGCGATGAAAGAAATTATGTCCGGGGAAGCATCCCAGATATTGATGGCAACCTATCTTACGGCACTTCGTATGAAAGGCGAAACCATTACCGAGATTACAGCATCTGCACAGGCCATGCGGGATCTTGGTGTACATTTGGCACCGGACTATGATGTCCTTGAAATCGTAGGAACCGGCGGAGATGAAGTGGGAACCTTTAACATTTCCACCACATCCGCATTTGTTATCGCTGCCGCAGGAATCCCGGTGGCAAAACATGGAAACCGAAGCGTCTCCAGCAAAAGCGGTGCCGCAGATGTTCTGGAAAGTTTGGGAGCAAACATTACAATTGATGATAAAAAGAGTAAAGAGGTTCTTGATAAAGTAAAAATGAGTTTCTTGTTTGCACAGTATTATCATTCTTCCATGAAAAATGTCGGCCCGGTTCGAAAAGAAATGGGAGAGCGTACGATATTCAATATCCTTGGCCCGCTTACCAATCCGGCAAACGCAAGCATCCAGCTTCTGGGTGTATATAACAACGATCTGGTTGAAAAACTGGCAGAAGTATTGAAAAATCTTGGTGTAAAACGAGGCATGGCAGTCTGTGGAAACGATGGACTTGACGAAATTACCCTTACCGGTCCGACACATTGCTGTGAGATTCGTGACGGCGGCTTGACATCCTTTGATATCACACCGGAGCAATTCGGGTTTGAAACCTGTGATCTGAAAGAATTGATCGGAGGAACTCCACAGGAAAATGCACAGATCACAAGAGATATCTTATCCGGAAAAGAAACCGGCGCAAAGAGAAATGTGATTTTAATGAATGCCGGAATTGCCATTTATCTTGGAAAAGAGGGCATTACGATGGAAGAAGGAGTCGCTATCGCAAAAGAAATGATCGACAGCGGAAAAGCTCTTGAGAAACTGGAAGAATTTGTAAAAGAAACCAATGCCTGAGTAAGGCGGGGAGGAATCTTATGATTTTAGATGAGATCGCGGCAAAGACAAGAGAGCGAGTGGCGCATTGTAAAGAGAGTGTCAGTTTGGAAGAAATGAAAAACAAGGCACTTTCACTGCCGGCGGAGACGGGCTTTCCTTTTGAAAAGCAATTGAAAAAGAGCGGTGTTTCTTTTATCTGCGAGATAAAAAAAGCGTCTCCTTCCAAAGGCGTGATTGCAGAGGAATTTCCGTATCTTGACATTGCGGCGGAATACGAAAAAATTGGTGCTGACTGCATTTCCGTATTGACAGAACCGGATTATTTTATGGGAAGCACCGAATACTTAAAGCAAATACATGAAGCGGTAAATAT
>ERZ808252.394-NODE-394-length-43605-cov-4.741768_pt1 | contig 43605 bp, 33 predicted proteins | sample MGYA00521242_ERZ808252 | MGnify/ENA primary metagenome ERZ808252 (study PRJEB31516, sample SAMN03275581) | gut metagenome | biome: mammalia-associated habitat; material: feces | host: Papio cynocephalus | place: Kenya | collected 2012-08-07 ...
GTAAAACCAGCAGATTTACAGTCTGCCCCATTTGGCCACTCTGGTACTTGCCCTTTTTGCTGATGAGCCGATGGAGGGAGTCGAACCCACGACCTCGAGATTACAAATCACGCGCTCTCGCCAACTGAGCTACATCGGCATCTTGTATTTCAAAGACCCTCTCACTGAAAGGGATTGCAAAGATAGGGATTATTTGTCATTATGCAAACTTTTTAGTAAAATTTTTTGAAGAAATGCGATAATTCCGTCTTTGTCAAGTCCACATTCGTGAAGTTGCTCCTTCTGTTTGGCCTGCTTTATGAACCTGTCGGGTATTCCAATTCCTCTGACCTTGCATCCAAGTTCCCTGTCATTTACGAATTCACATGCCGCTCCGTAGAGTCCTCCTTTTAGACATCCATCCTCCACGGTTACTATATACTCGTATCTTGACGCGATTTCTTTAAGAAGAGCCTCGTCAAGGGGCTTGATGAATCTGAAGTTATAGACTCCTACTTCCGGGCCAATTTCGCGAGCAGCATCGAGAGCGACCGAAACAGACGGACCAGAGCCAATTACTGCTATCCGTGAGCCTTCGCATAGAGTCTCTGCCTTTCCGACTTCCAGTGTAGTATATTCCGTGTGCCGCCAATCTGCTCCTCTGCCCATCCCTCGTGGATACCTTATTATAAAAGGACCAGATGAATGCTTATATGCCGTGTACATCAGAAGTTTTAGCTCTGTTTCGTCCTTCGGGGATGATATTATTGTGTTCGGAATGCTTCTGTATGCGGCTATGTCAAATGCGCCATGGTGCGTGGCTCCGTCTTCTCCTACAAGCCCTGCGCGGTCGAAGCATAGGACAACTGGTAGCTTCTGAAGGGCAACATCGTGGATGATTTCATCGTAAGCCCTCTGTGAAAAAGCTGAATAAATATTGCAGAATGGTTTCATTCCTCCTGCCGCCAGTCCGGCAGAAAAAGTTACTGCATGTTCTTCTTCTATGCCCACATCGAAAAATTGATCGCTTTTTTTCTCTGCAAGCAGATTCATTCCACAGCCTTGTGCCATGGCTGGGGTTACTCCCACGACCTTCGGGTCTTTCAGTGCAAGGTCTAGCAATACCTCTCCAAATACGTCTTGATATCTGTCGCAGTCATGTACTCCGCCGAGCCTATCTCCTGAATTTATGTCGAAACGTCCTGGAGCGTGCCATGTCACCGGGTCTTCCTCTGCATATTTGTATCCTTTGCCTTTCACTGTCTTGCAGTGGAGAATGCGAGGCCCTTGCATGCCCTTGAGCTTCTGCAGCGCACAGACGACTTCTTCTATATCGTTGCCGTCAATGGGGCCGAAATACCTGAGTCCCAATGACTCGAAAAGGTCTCCGCCTGATTTTTTGACAAACCATGATTTGAGGCTCCTTACCCAGCGCTGTACGAAATATCTGAATGCCCCCTCTCCGAGTATGTTCCACACGCGATCCTTTAGCCTATTGTAAGAATTGCTTGTAGTGACACGTAGAAGGTAGTCATGCATGGCACCGATATTATGATCAATTGACTGGTTGTTGTCATTGAGGATGGTGAGTAGGTCCGCGTGGCTTGCTCCGGCGTTGTTGAGCCCTTCAAAAGCCAGTCCGCCAGTCATGGCTCCATCTCCGATTACTGCTACTGTCTTTCTTCTTAGACCCTGCATTTTTGCCGCTTCGGCAAATCCGAGAGCCGCTGAAATGGAAGTTGATGAATGCCCGACTCCGAAACAGTCATACTCGCTTTCGTTCCTATCCGGGAATCCGCTTAGACCCCCTTTGGTGCGGAGCGTTTTAAAAGAGTTTCGTCGTCCAGTGAGGATTTTGTGCGCGTATGCCTGATGGCCAACGTCAAATACTATTTTATCCTCTGGGGTGTCGAAAACATAATGAAGTCCCACGATTATTTCCACGGCACCAAGACTTGAAGCGAGGTGTCCAGGGTTGACGGAGCAGCACTCCACGATATATGCCCTCAGCTCTGAACACAACTGCTTGAGCTGGGAAATATTGTACCCTCTTATATCGGAAGGGGAGTTGATGCTTTCGAGAAGTTCGTATTTCATTCTCCGCTTTTTTTGTCTATGCCAAGTTCAGGGTGCATGGCGGATGATCTTTTGAGCAGCAATGCGGTAAGTACTGCGACGCATCCCAGGAATATAAAGATGTATTCTGCTCGCGTGGCGGCTTGTACCCCTTGGTACGAATCAAATATTTTACCTACCGCTATTGGAACCAAAAGCATACCAATATTTTGAATCCAATATAGTAACGAATATGCGGTTCCGAGGTTCTTCTCTGGGATTATCCGAGGCACGCTCGGCCACATCGCTGATGGGACAAGGGAATACCCAGTGCCGAGAATGGCGATGGACAGGTAGCCCCAAAATGGAACTCCCTGTGGTGCGAAACATAGAAGCAGATGCGCTGCGAGTACCATTACCGCACCGATGGTCATCCATGTGCTGGCTTTGCCGAACCTATCTACAAGAGAACCAAATAGGGGAGTGAATACCACAGTAAAAAAAGGTATCATGGAAATGACCCATTTGGCACTGTCGAGATTCATTCCGAAACGCGGGATGACGATGGACGTGCCGAATTTCTTGAATGATATGATGCAGCAGTAGAAGAATACGCAAAGCAGTGCAACCAGGATGAATCTTCCGTTGGTAAGCACCTTGAAAATGTCGGAAAACTTGAATTTGTCTTCGTCTTTGACTTTCCCCCGTCCTGTGACTATGCCGTTGACTCTGTCATAACGTGCGTCCATGGCTACGAACAATGCCCAAAGTAGTACTCCGACCATGATAAGTGTCAGTCCTACGATTGCAGGCAAAGACGTTTCGGCGAGTGAATAAACTTCTCCTGCCGCTTTCTGCTTTACAAGAGCCGGGGCAAGTATGAATGCAGTTGCTGTTCCGAGTCGGGCTACAGCTACTTGAGCACCCATGGCAAGGGCAACTCTCCCTCCCTTGAACCATTTGGCAATGGATCTAGTGATGGCTACCCCGGCAATTTCACTGCCGAGCCCAAAGAGCATACATCCTAAATAGGCTATGCTGAGAGAAGTCTGAGGTGGAAGCCCGCTTCGGATAGCCGCCAGAACTATGCTTGCTCCAAGTGCCATCATCCCCACGAAGATGGAGCCGATTATCCTAACCCCGAATATGTCGAGCAATACCCCGCATACTACTAGCCCGCCGCACACACATAGAAAACTATATCCTCCAGCGTAGAAGCCGTAGTCAGCACTATTCCAGCCGAGCTCGAGACACTCTGGATGCTGGAACAACTGAGACAATGTCGAGAACATGTCGTCGAAAAAATACGATGCGAACATCGGTACCATTAGGCACGCGAGTACCGCGACACGTCTTGCTTTCCCCGTAGCGGATTCCATCCTCGGATTAGATTTTATTTTGTGATGTTTGGTAATTCAAGTCCGTATCCTTTCTTCTTGTCCTCGGCCTTAAGGTATATGCTCAATATAAAAGCGAGAACTCCAAAGCATGAGAAGACTAGCATAGGGACGAAGTAACTTCCTGTGGATTCGCGTAGTGAACCGATCATCATTGGCACGAGGCAGAGCCCTATGTTCTGGACCCAGAAGATTAGACAGTAAGCACTTCCGAGAATCTTTTCGTCAATGATTTTAGGTACTGATGGCCATAATGCGGCTGGTACCAGTGAGAAGCTGACTCCGAGCACTACGATGAGCAGCAAGGCAAACCATTTGTGCGGGAAAGCAGGAAGAAGGAAAGCAAAACTTAGATGGCATGCTATCATGATGACTGAGCCGATCATAAGCATGGTGGCGCCTTTGCCCTTGCGATCAAGGAATATTCCAAGGAGAGGGGTCATTGCCATGGCAAGAATAGGGAAACAACTGAAAAGCTTAGCTGCCGAGGCCGCATCGATGGCAAGTGTCTCCTCGAGGAAGTTGGTGGCGTATCTCTGGAATGGGAAGATGGCACTATAGTACAATACGCACAGAAGAGATACAATCCAGAACATCTTGCTTTTGAAGATAGCCTTGAGATCGCTGATGTGAAATTCATCTTCTGGAGATTTCTCTGCAGTGGCAAGGCCAGCCTCTACAAGCTGTGCGTCGAACTTGCGGTCCATGATGCCGAATATGATAAAATTGATTAGTCCTATCACAAGAAGGGCGCCGCAGAATCCTACAGGTGCGAGGATGGAATTGTCAAATTTCTCTGAAATCAGAGGAGCAATCCACATCACTCCAAAAACTCCGAGCCTGGCAATAGCCATTTCGAGGCCCATAGCAAGAGCCATTTCCTTGCCCTTGAACCATTTTGCAAGGATTTTGGAGACGTTCGTGCCTTCCATCTCGCATCCGCATCCGAAAATCATGAATCCCAGGGATGCCATTTTGGCGCTGCCAGGCATCTCTACCCACCAGCTATCAAGCCATCCGCAGAATGCGGTCCCCTGAAACCAGTCGCTAACTGCGATGAACTTCATGCTGGCTCCGAATACCATGAGCCCTGCCGAGAGAATACCGGAGAAGCGCACTCCTAGTTTGTCAAGAATGATACCGGCGAGGATGAGAAAGCCGCAAACGTTAAGTATGTACTCTGAAGCAGCATATTTCCCGAACACTCCGCTATCCCATCCGAGTTTCCCTTCAACGAGGGATTTGAGTGGGGACATTACGTCCACGAACATATACGCGAAGAACATCATCAGTGCTACGAGTATGAGCACTGTCCATCTCGCCAGAGGCGAGTCGTTCATCATCTTCTGGATTTTCTGTGTCATGGTAACTTGAGTTTAGAATGGGAGATCATCTTCCGGCGAATCAACTTCCGGCTTTGGGTCAACTGGCTGGACTGGTGTTGTTGTCCAAGACCCCTGTTGGGTTCTAGGGCTAGCCTGGACTGGAGGAGTGAAAGGCTTGTTATTTGGCGTGGATGAAGATATCGGAGTGCCAATATTTGTGTCATGGACCGGACTATCGTCCTTGCGCCCAAGGAGTTGTATACTGTCAGCGTTTACTTCAGTAGTATAGCGTTTGTTTCCGCTCTGGTCGGTCCATGACCTGTTGCGTAGTTTGCCTTCTACATAGAGCTGGCTACCTTTCTTGACATATTTCTCAACGATATCAGCACTCTGGCCCCATACCACGATGTTGTGCCAGTCTGTGTTTTCTTTGGTTTCGCCATTGCGGTCTCTGTATCTCTCGCTTGTCGCTAAGGTGAAAGATGCTACTTTTCTGCCCTGTCCTGCAGGGGCATTTTGGTCTAGGTAACGAACTTCGGGGTCTTTGCCCACGTTACCGATAAGGATAACTTTATTGATGGACATAATATATATGTTAACGAAACTGCAAGATACAGATTTTTTCGCTAAAAGCGATGAAATTGCCGTATATTTACGGGTACAATCAGGTGGAATTATGCAAAAAAAACTTTCGGTTGTCTGTCTTCTCGGGTTTATGGGATGCGGGAAAAGCACTGTTGGAAAGGAACTTGCTTCTCTTGTGGGAGCAGAGTTTACTGACCTTGATGAGTATGTGGTAGAAAGGGAGGGCCGTAGTATTCCAGATATGTTTCGGGATGGAGAGCAGACGTTCCGTAATGCGGAAATGGCGGCGTTGGAGGACTATCTGACGGAGGAAAATGCTTCTTCGATAAGAGTGCTTGCTCTCGGAGGGGGAACTCCCACTATACCTGGTGCTGTGGAACTTGTTCTTGAAAGAACTTCTTCGGTCTACCTAAGGTGCAATTTCACAACTATTATTTCTCGTATTGGCATAGAGGATCCGTCCCGTCCTTTATCTTCCGATGCTACAAGACTATATGCTTCAAGGCTCCCGCTATATGAGCGGGCTTTTCTGAAAATAGATGTGGATGGCAAGACCCCACGTCAGATAGCTGAAGAAATCAGAGAAGCACTGCTTCCATAGCTTTCGAGTCAGGTGTTTCTCCTGTCATAAGTTCGTAACCTGTGACAGCCTGCATAAGCAGCCATCGTTTTCCACTGATATAGCCGCTATGCCAGTCAAGGCATGGATTCTTGTAATTGGCTTCAAGTAGGATGTCGCATTCAAGGCGGTCTACGCCCTCGGCTTTGCGTGGCAAAGTGTATATTATGATGTCTGCGTTTACACCGTCCGTGATTTCGTCATGGCGGTATAGTCTGCTTTCGAGCTCTAGGTCTCTTGCTGCGGCAAGAGCCGCTTTTCCGGCACCTCCGTATCCGATTACTGCTACGCTACCGCGGCTGCATTCTGATAGAATGGATTTGACTCCGCGGAAATCTGAATTGTATGCTATTATGCCCTCGTCCGTCTTTATACACAAGTTTGACGCTTCGCATTTTCTGACCTCATCACTTATGATGTCTGCGCTCTGAAATGCGTTTGCCTTGAAGGGTGCAGTAATGTTTATGGCTTTATATCCGATTTTGAAATACTCCCATGCGGTAGCAAAGTCATCTGTCTGTATAAGGTCATACTGGTATTTGCCTGAGTAGGCTGCTTTGAAAAGGCTCGGACTCAGAGAGTGCTCAATGGGGAAACCTATGAGCCCAAATCTATCCGTTGCGCTGTCGGACTGCTTCATATAGTAATATTGCTGCTGACACTGAGACGTTGAGGGAATCCAGACGCCCGAGCATTGGGATGCGTATATGTGCGTCTGCTGCATGTCTCCATTCGTTGGAGAGCCCTGTGGATTCGGTGCCCATTACTATTGCCGTGCCTTCTTTCATAGGGCAGTCATAGTAGAGAGCCGAGTCCTGGAGTTGTGCTGTGAGTATCTGTATGTTTTGCTTCTTGAGGAAGTCTATAGCCTCGGATGTGGAGCAGACTGCTGTGGGAACTGTGAAAACGGCTCCGATGGAGGCCCGTATGAGGTTGGGGTTATAGAGATCCGTGCGTGGATCACAGATGATAAGTGCATCTGCCCCAGCGGCGTCACAAGTTCTGAGCACTGCTCCGAGATTGCCCGGCTTTTCTACACTTTCTAGTACTGCAACCAAAGGTGTCTTCCCAAGATGCAGGTTCGAAAGGGGATGCTCTTTCGTATGGAACACTCCTATTGCTCCTTCGGTGCCTTCGCGATATGCGGCCTTGGCGTAAAGATCTCGACTTAAGGCGAAATGACGGCACTCTGGGAGTTCTTCCTCGTCTGTAATCTCTGGGCAGAAAAAGATGCACTCCTGCTGGTATCCAGCTTCGTTGCAATGTGTGATCTCTCGTATCCCTTCTACTGTGAACAAAGCGCTCTCGCGCCGCTCAGAAGATTTCTGGAGCAGCGCGAGAAGCCGTTTGAATTTCGGATTTGAGAAAGATGTGATGTGTTCCGTCACTGCTTCTCTTCTTTCTTGAGATTCTTCTCTGGCTTCATCTGCGGGAAGAACAATACATCCTGAATGGTGGTCTGCCCGGTCATGAACATAGTGAGACGGTCAATTCCCATTCCGAGTCCTGATGTTGGCGGCATTCCATATTCGAGTGCGCGTACGAAATCGTAGTCGATGAACATGGCCTCGTCGTCACCATTGCTCTTGAGCCGTGCCTGTTCTTCGAATCTTTCAAGCTGGTCAATAGGGTCATTGAGCTCAGAGTATGCGTTGGCAAGTTCCTTTCCGCATACGAACAACTCGAATCTTTCGGTGAGTTGAGGGTTGTTGCGGTGGCGCTTGGTCAGAGGTGACATTTCCACCGGATAGTCAGTTACGAAAGTAGGCTGGATAAGTTTGTCTTCGCAGTATTCTCCGAAAATGGCATCGATGAGCTTGCCTTTACCCATGGACGGCTCTGTGCGGACCTCAAGTCTGTCGCAGACTGCTCTCAGTTCGTCTTCGTTCATGCCGCTCACATCTACTCCTGCATACTCTTTTATGGCCTCGAGGATAGGAAGTCTGCGGTAGCCCGCTGCGAAGTCAACTTCGTTGTCTCCGATTTTGACCTTGGTGGTACCATTTACCGCTGTGGATACTTTTGCAAGCATCTTCTCCACAAACTCCATCATCCAATTGTAGTCTTTATAGGCTACATATATCTCCATACATGTGAACTCCGGATTGTGGGTCTTGTCCATACCTTCATTGCGGAAGTCTTTGGCGAACTCGTATACACCGTTGAATCCGCCCACGATGAGTCTTTTAAGATAGAGTTCGTTGGCGATTCTCAGGTAGAGAGGAATATCCAGGGCATTGTGATGTGTGATGAATGGCCTTGCGGTGGCGCCTCCGGGAATGCTTTGGAGAATAGGCGTCTCGACTTCGAGGCATCCGGCTTCGTTGAAGTACTGCCTCATGGTCGCAATGATCTTGGCCCTCTTTACGAATACGTCCTTGACCTGCGGATTGACGATGAGGTCAACATATCTTTGGCGGTAGCGTAATTCAGGGTCTGTGAATGCGTCGAACACCTGTCCGTCAAGTTCCTTGACGATAGGCAGAACCTTGAGGGATTTGCTGAGTAGGGTCAGTTCCTTGGCGTGTATGCTAAGCTGGCCGGTCTGTGTGATGAACGCGAATCCTCGTATTCCGATGATATCTCCTATGTCCAGAAGTTTCTTCCAGACAGTGTTGTACATGGTCTTGTCTTCACCGGGACAGATTTCATCTCTCTTGACGTAAATCTGGATGCGTCCTGTCTCATCTTGAATCTCTCCGAAAGAGGCTGCTCCCATGATTCGTCTGCTCATGAGCCTTCCGGCGATGCAGACCTCCTGAAAATTGCCCTTCTCGGCATCGAAACCAGACTTTATCTCGGCGGCATTAGTGTTGACCGGATAAAGGGCTGCTGGATAAGGCTCTATGCCGAGTTCTCTGAACTTGGACAGAGACTCCCTGCGCAAAAGTTCTTGTTCGCTGTATTCCATATTGTTATATATCTTTTTCCCAAAGTCTGCAAAATTACTATTTTTATAGAATTTTACCAAATGTCGAAATAATTGACTAACTTTGTGAAGATATGGTTCAAGGCAGGGATAGTAAATGGATACTCCGCGAGCCGTCAGATCCTGAGAAGGTAGATAGGCTGGCAGCAGAGGTCGGTATCGATAAGGTGCTGGCTGATTTGCTTATCAAACGTGGTGTGGAGACATTTTCTCAGGCACGCTCTTTCTTCCGTCCTAGCCTTGACAATCTTCACGATCCTTTCTTGATGAAGGATATGGATGTTGCTGTGGAGCGGCTTCGCCAGGCGATTGCTGGTGGGGAGAATATCCTCGTGTATGGTGATTATGACGTGGACGGAACTACCGCTGTCGCATTGGTCTATTCATTTATCCATAGGTATACGGAAAATGTTGATTTCTATATTCCTGATAGGTACGACGAAGGGTATGGAGTGTCTTTCAAGGGGATAGATTATGCGCATGAGCATGGTACACGGCTCATTATTACGCTTGACTGTGGTATTAAGGCTATTGACAAGGTGGAGTATGCCTCTTCCAAGGGTATTGATGTGATCGTTTGTGATCATCATCTTCCTGAGGACTCCTTGCCTGCTGCGGTGGCAGTACTTGACCCGAAAAGGGAAGATTGCAACTATCCTTTTGATGACCTTTCGGGGTGCGGTGTGGGATTCAAGCTTGTGCAGGCCTATTCTGCGAGGTATGGGATTGCATTTGAGACTTTGGTCCCTCTGCTTGATCTGCTAGTGGTTAGCATTGCTTCTGATCTTGTGACAATGGTTGGAGAGAACCGTATTCTTGCCCATTTCGGCTTGAAACAGCTCAATGAAAGTCCTTGTGAGGGGCTTCAGGCCATGATTAGCCTGTCAAGCCTTGAGCCGGGGCATGTGTCCATAGATGACATTGTCTTTAAGATTGGTCCGCGTATCAATGCTGCTGGTCGAATGGAGACTGGACGAATGGCGGTTGAACTGCTCACTTCACGGAATCTCTCCGCAGCCATGCAGATAGGCGAGAAGATCAACGAGAGCAACAACGAGAGGAAGAATATCGATAGGGAAATCACTCAGGAAGCGCTTACAATGGTGCAGACAGGAAGTTGCGTTTGCAATGGAAGCGCCATGATAGTCTACAATCCGCAGTGGAATAAAGGTGTGGTGGGTATTGTGGCGTCGCGGCTTGTAGAGGCGTATTATAAGCCTACTGTTGTGCTCGCCAAGTCAAATGGTTTCGTTAGCGGATCTGCGAGGAGCATTGCCGGATTTGATCTCTATGGCGCAATAGAGAGTTGTGCGGATATTCTTGAAAATTTCGGTGGACATGTGTATGCGGCTGGACTGACTCTAAAGGAAGAAAACCTACCAGAGTTTGCACGACGCATGGACGAGTACATCTCTTCCAAGATCAAGACTGAGATGATGACTCCCGTGATAGAAGTGGATAGTAAACTTAATTTTGCCCAGATTACACCTAAGTTCTTCCGGATCCTCAAGCAGTTCCAGCCTTTTGGCCCTGGCAATCACAATCCTGTGTTCCTAACCGAAAATGTCTACGATGCTGGGACTGGCCGGAAAGTGGGTGCTGGCGGAGTACACATGAAACTTGACCTTATACAAGAAGACCAACCGTATCATCAGATATCGTCGATCGCTTTCAATATGGCCGAACATTACGACTATATCAAGGAAGGCAACCCGTTTGATATCTGCTACTCTATAGTCGAAAACTATTATCGCGGTAACTCTTCAATACAACTGAGAATCAAGGATCTCAGGGAGAGAAACCTTGATTTCATATAATCATTACCTCCTTTAGAACAAGGTCGGCTCTTCGTATGTCTCTTCTTCAGAGTCTTCGATTATGGCTTCAGGTTCTTCTGCAGAAGAACTCTGAGGGGTCTCGTCATCTTCAGAAGGGATCTCGTTATCGTCTTCTTTGACGAGTGGCTCTATGAAGCGGACCGACTTGACGTCATTTCTGGATGAGCATTTCTTTCCTTTGGCGGCGATACCCTTCTTAGCTATCCATTCTTCTGCATCTACTGCCTCTGCCGGCTTGTCTTCGAGCGCCCATATCACCTCGTACTGTGGATGCCTGTCTGAAGATAACTCTACGAGATATGATTTAGGATGGTCGGAGATGAAGCATATCGGCGTGTTGTCACTGACAATGAAAGAGAACCGTTTTACATAGAAACTCTTGGATGCCCCATCAAAGTATAGTGCAGTATATGTCTTATTCGGATCAAATTTCTCTACGAATAGGACATCTCCCTGGTATCGGTTGACGAGGTCGAATGAAGTGGTATAGAAAGTACCGTTCCGGAATACGGCCAACACCTTGTCCCCGTCTTCGAATTTTCCTAGATATAGTCCGTGCTCTTCATCATTGAGCCTTTGTATGTCTGTGTCGTACCAGATGTCTTTCCCCTCAATAGTACTTATTCCTTTACTCTTGAGACTGATACGCTGGATTACGTTCTTGGTGACAAGATTGCCTCTTGAGGCTTTGCCCTTGATAGCCAGGGAGGAGAAATCATAGTCAAGCACACTCTTCTTGAGTTTTGCTCTGGCCCTGAGCTGGATTTTTACGACCTCTGCTTCTCCGTTGTGGTTGGCAGAGAACCATTCGATTCTTGAGCCTTCTGTTCCGGAGGTGATATCGTATTCCTTATCCCTTGTCACGGAAGTGATGGCAAAACGCTTTGCATAGTATATGGAAGTCTTGCCCTCACGGTAAATTATGTTGTATATGGTGCGAGAGTCCCCTCTGTTGAAAACATTCACGTAGAGCAGGTCTTTTCCGAAGAAGTCTTTGTCTTTAACCTTGGTTATGCGGTATTTGCCATCTTTACTTATGACGATTATCTCGGAGAGATCCGAGCAGTCGCAGATGAACTCACCGCCATCGTCTTTCTTCAGCCCGATACCCACAAATCCTTCAGCAAGGTTGGCCATGAGTTTGGCGTTGTTGTTGACGACTTTGGTAGCAGCAATGGTTTCAAACCCGGTGATTTCCGTCTGCCGAGGGAAAGCGCTGCCATATTTGCTCTTCAGGGACTTGAACCAATTGATGGTATAGGCATTGATGTTTTCTATGTCGGACTTTATTTCCTTCATCTTGTCTTCGATGCCTAGAATCTTCTCGTCCATCGCCTTGGTGTCGAACTTGGAGATTTTCCTTACCGGTTTTTCTACAAGTGTTAGGATGTCATCCATAACGATTTCCCTATGGAAGAGTTCCTGGTATTCTTTCATTTTTGTGAATACCTCAGCTATCTGGGTGTCCCAGTCTGTCTGGTTCTGCTCAAGCACCTTATAGATCCTGTTCTCGAAGAAAATCCTCTCGAGCGAGCAGTTGTGCCACTCGTCCTCGAGTTCCGAAAGCTTGATATTGAGCTCCTGAAGAAGGATGTCCCTTGTGTGATAGGTGCTGTATTCAAGGATGTCTCTTACGGATACGAATGCAGGTTTGTTGTCCTTGATGACGCAAGCGTTAGGTGCAATTGTATATTCACAGTCAGTGAATGCGTAAAGCGCATCAATAGTCTTGTCTGGAGATACGTCACTTGGAAGATGTATGAGAATATTCACCTTGTCTGTGGTCATATCCTCTATCTTCTTGATTTTTATCTTGCCAGTTTTCTTGGCTTTCAGGATGGACTCTATGAGGTTCTTGGTGTACTTGCCATAAGGGGTTTCTGTGATGGCGATGGTGCTCTTGTCGATTTTCTCGATTCGCGCCCTTACCTTCACGGAGCCGCCTCTGCGTCCGTCCATGTATTTGCTGCAATCTGCAAATCCTCCGGTCGGGAAGTCAGGGAACAGTTCGTATTCCTTACCTTCAAGGATATTGACAGAAGCGTCAAGTAATTCATTGAAGTTGTGCGGGAGGATCTTGGATGCGAGCCCGACTCCGATTCCCTCGGTGCCCTGGGCCAAAAGCAGCGGAAATCTAACAGGGAGTTCCGTAGGCTCCAGATTCCTTCCATCGTATGAGGTCATCCAATGGGTGACTTTAGGGTCGAATACTACCTCTTTGGCGAATTTGCTGAGCCTTGCCTCTATGTAACGAGGCGCAGCATTTGAGTCACCGGTAAGAATGTTTCCCCAGTTCCCCTGGCAGTCCACAGTAAATCCTTTCTGGCCTAGCTGCACGAGCGTTCCTAGGATGGACTGGTCTCCGTGCGGATGATACTGCATGGCCTGACCAACGATGTTGGCTACTTTGGTAAACTTGCCGTCATCCATGCGGAACATGGCGTGTAGAACTCTTCGTTGTACAGGCTTGAGTCCGTCTATGATGTGAGGTACGGCGCGGTGCAGGATTACGTATGAAGCATAATCCAGATACCAATCCTTAAACATGCCGGAGAGCTTGAACTTGTGCCCTTCCCCTGCAAGCATCTTGTCGAATTTGTTGCTTTCAGGACCCTCGTCCACTATGACATCGTTGTCGTCCTCGGCTATATCTTCTATGGTGTTGATATTTTCCTCTTCCATACCTTTTGTCGTTTACTCTTCGTATCCGAATCTTCTCAGTTCCTTGCGGCTTTCTCTCCAGTCAGGATCTGTCTTGACATATATGCTCAGGAATACTTTCTTCTGGAAAAAGTCCTCCATCTCTATCCTGGCTTGTGTTCCTACCTTCTTCAGGGCAGCGCCCTGCTTGCCGATAATGATCCCCTTTTGGGATTCACGCATTACATATATTACGGCACCGATGTCGTAACGTTCCGACCCCTCCTTGAAAGTCTCTATGCCTACTTCGCAGCAGTACGGAATCTCTTCCTTATAGTTGAGGAGGATTTTCTCTCGTATGATCTCAGAAGCGAAGAATCTAAGACTCTTGTCCGTAAATGCATCTTTGTCGAACCATGGCGGGCACTCCGGCAATTTGGCAACTACCGTGTCAAGGATACTTTCCAGATTGAATTTTTCACTTGCGGATGCAGGTATGACGGTGGCGGCAGGAATCTGCTCCTGCCACCATGCCATAAGTTCCTTTACCTTGGCCTGGTCACTGATGTCTATCTTGTTGATGACAACTATGACCGGACATTCAAGGCTGTTGAGTCGGCTCACGTAGTCTCCGTTCTTATCAGGGGTTTCCACAGTGTCAGTGACATATAAGATGACATCGGCATCTCCGATAGCCCCATCCACGAATTTCATCATGTTTTCCTGAAGCCTATAATTGGGCTTTAGGATACCTGGGGTGTCAGAGTAGACTATTTGCCAGTCTTCTCCGTTTACTATACCCATGATGCGATGCCTTGTGGTCTGGGCCTTGGCCGTGACGATGGAGAGTTTCTCTCCCACCAAAGCATTCATAAGAGTGGATTTCCCGACATTCGGGTTCCCTATGATATTAACGAATCCTGAACGGTGCGCCATTATACGTATGCTCCTATCTTCAAAATATTGATTTCTCCCTCTGTTAGGTATCTCCATTCGCCTTTCTTGAGTCCCTTCTTGGTCAAGCCGGCGAAATATACTCTGTCAAGAGCCTTGACATTATATCCGAGAGAGTCGAAAATTCTGCGGACAATCCTATTCTTTCCGGAATGGATCTCGATGCCGACCTTCCTCCTGTCTCCAGCATCAATAAACTCAAGCTCGTCTGCCTTGACATCTCCGTCGGTGAGGGTGATTCCGTCCAGAATCTTGTGGTAATCCTCATCTGAAAGTTCCTTGTCCAGCGATACCTGATAGATTTTCTTCTTGTCGTATGATGGATGTGTGAGACGTTCTGCAATTTCTCCGTCGTTAGTGAGGAGCAGTACTCCGGTAGTGTTCTTGTCTAACCTACCTACAGGGTATACCCTTGAGGAGCAGCCTTTGAGAAGGTCAATTACGGTCTTCTCGGCGTGTGGGTCACTTGCTGTTGTTACATAGCCTTTAGGCTTGTTCATGATGAGGTAGACTTTCTCTTCTCCCTTGAGGCGCTCTCCGTTGAATCGGATGTCGTCCGTGTGGATATTAACCTTGGTACCGAGCTCGGTGACAACCTCTCCGTTGACAGTAACTACGCCAGCCTGGATGAGTGTGTCTGCCTCACGTCTTGAGCAGACTCCGGAGTTGGCAATGAACCTGTTGAGGCGTACTACATCCTTTATTTCAGGTACAAATACGTCTTCGCTCTCGCTTCCGTTCACTACTGGGCGACGATTGATCATTCTCTTGATTCCTTCGTAAGAGTCTTTACTGAAGGAGGCTTTGTTGACTTTCTTTGGCCCTTTTCCTGTGGATTTTCTCTTCATTCCTGCGCCGAAACCATTGCCCTGACTGCTTCCTGGGCGGCTTGCCTTGAATCCAGGACGTGAGTTCTGGCGTGGTCCGCGTGAAGGCCTTCCTTCACCCCACTGTCTGCGTCCCTCTGAAAAAGAGCGGTTTTTACCAAAACTACGGCTCTCGCCGTATGACTGGCGCTCCTCTCCCTGCTGGTAATTACTGTCGCCATATTGGCGACGTCCTTCTCCGAAAGAACGGCTTTCTCCATACGAGCGTCTCTGCCCACCGTAGTTACGATTCTCACCGTAACTGCGGCGTTCCCCGTATGATCTTTTCTCGCCCCACTGGCGGCGCTCACCATTCTGGCGGTATTCGCTGCTCTGTCGTGGAGTCTCTTCTGATGATCGGTAGTCAACCTTCTCGGCACTAACCGATGGATTTGCCGTTTTTCTCGGCCTAAGTTTGCGACCTTCCTTTGTAAACTGGTCCATTTCTACTTGAGATTAAAATAATATGTAATTGTGCCTTCTTGCATGGCCGGGGCATCCGTACTCATGTTAAAATGAGTCTCGAGTGCCGCATTTCTCGCGGCGGCAAGAAGTGCTTTGTTCATAACTGTTGTGCCGTCCCCTCCTGGTACGGCTTTTACTACGTTACCGTAGTTGTCAACCCATATATCCACGACCACGATGCCGCTTTCCTGCTCGTTGTACACGGGCCGCGGAATGTTGCCGTTGACTCTCCGCCCCTTGATGTGTGCGTTGGGCTTGCCGTCAGTGCGTCCTTTGTCGGTGTTGCCGTCTGGCTGTCCCCCTTTGAACTTGTCAGAACTCTCCGTGGCGCTGTGGGCTGCCGTTAGGGTTGTGTCCTTTTTTGACATTCCGGGAAAAGAAGCGCGCGGGTCAAGTGCGGGTTTTTCCTTTGTCTCTATTTCGGGTACCGGCACGTCTCCAAAAGTATCAGGAGCGGTCTGTGGGGTAAGGTTCGGCTTGTCGTTGACCATCGGAGATTCGCTACGTTGGGCAAGTTCTACGGGTTTGTCTTTGTCGGGGTTCTCCGATACCGGTGCATCCCCATAAAACTGTTCCTGCGATTCGCTTTCTTCGGTGAAGTCTATCAGTATGGATTTCTCCTCTGGTGGCGGATATATATATTTCAAACTTGAGAAAGACACGAGGACGAATACGAGAGCATGCAGTGTTACTGTCAATATAACACCGCTGAGCCTTGAATAGCGCTCGCTCTTGCTTTCGTCGCTTCTGTGGTCCTTCATCCTTTTATTCAGGCTGTGTGGCCAATATCACTTTATAATGATTCCTCTTGGCAATGTTCATCACCTGCACAACCTCCCCGACCGGAACGCTCTCGTCAGCGTAGATGGAGAATGTCGGATCCTCTTCCGTCTGTAGAAGGTCTACTAACTCGTTTTCTGCTTCCTGCAGTGTTACAGGCTGCTGATCACCGTTGATGTGAAAAGTATATTTGTCATCTCCCCAGTCCTTGATGGATACGCTCACCGTAGCCTTGGCGCCTACCTGGCCGGTGCTTTTAGGGAGCAGGAGCTTGAGTGCGTTAGGATTGACAAGTGTCGATGTCACGAGGAAGAATATCAGCAGCAGGAATACTATGTCCGTCATAGAGGACATGGAGAAACTTGCATCCGCTTTCGTGATCCTTTTAAGTGCCATTATTCTTCTGATTTAGATGTGCTTCCGACTGGCTCTCCGAGCGCGTCCATAAGCTCGATGGTCGCGCTCTCCATGCTATAGACAAGAGAGGAAATCTTGGCGGAGAGGAAATTGTATCCGAAATAGGCGAGAATACCGACTATAAGACCACCTACTGTGGTAATCATGGCTGTGTAAATACCGCTTGAGAGGAGTGTGATATCGATGTTGTTACCAGCATTGGACATATTGAAGAATGCCTGAACCATACCGAGAACCGTACCGAGGAATCCTATCATAGGGGCTCCTCCTGATATTGTGGCTAGATAAGGCAGTCCTTTTTCGAGCCTTGCAACTTCTACATTGCCGACGTTCTCAACAGCTGTCTGTATGTCGCTCAGTGACTTGCCTTCTCTTGCGAGCCCAGCCTCCACCATACGCGCCACAGGAGTGTCGTACTTGGAGCAGAGTGTCATGGCTGACTTTAGCTTGCCTTCGTGGATGTAGTCGCGGATATCTTTCATGAAGTCCTTGTCAATCTTTCCGGCGCGACGTATTGACCACCATTTCTTCCCGAAGATATATATGGCTACAATTGAAAGGGCGAGAAGAACAATCATCAGAGGTCCGCCCTTGGCGGCCATCTCTAGCAGAGAATAAGACATTTCTGTCTGAAGTAACGTGAAGAGCATATTTATAAAGCCTATTTTACGAAATAGATAATACACATATAGGGCCAACAAACCCAATCACGCAAATATACGAATTATTTTTTATAATCAACGCTTGTAAGGAATAATGCATGGCCAGGGACGCTCTCTCCTGCGTTACTGCGCATTACGCTTTTGACGGGACTGAATCCATCTTCAAGAATCAGGCTGCTGAAAGATTCTGCCGTCCGCTTGCCTCTTCCTACTTCAAGAAGTGTTCCCACCAAGGCCCTTACCATGTTCCTAAGGAACCTATCTGCGCAGACTGTGAATTTCCAGTAGTCCTCTGACAATGTGCCGTCGGCAAGTATTCGCCTTTTGGCGCATAGTGTAGGCTCATAACTCTCCCATAGTGCCTTATGGATGGTACAGATGGATGTTCTGCTATCGGCTCCAGCCTTTTCGAAACATCTGAAGTCGTGTCTTCCGCACAACTCCGCTGCTGATATGTTCATCTTATTGAAATCGAGGACCGGATATGTATATCTGTAGGAGAATGATTCAACGAAAGGGTCTTTGACCCTATGCAGAAAATATGTATATTCGCGTCTGTTTGCATCGAATCTCGCATGGAAGTCTGGGGCTTCCGGAACGATGTCGTGGACGACTATGGATGTCGGGAGAATGGCATTTAATTTGTAGGCGATAAGCCCGGTGTCAAAGGCGGTGCTGCAATCAAAATGGGCAGTGTATCCTATTGCATTGACACCAGTATCTGTCCTTCCTGCACCGGTGAGGCAGACTTGCTCCTTTAGTAAGACTGAAAGTGCTGATTCCAAAGCGCCTTGTACGCTTGGCGCGTCTGGCTGCACTTGCCAGCCGTGAAAGGTAGCCCCGCAGTATGACAGATTGATGGAATAACGCATAACTGACTGCAAAAATATTAAAAATATATGGAAAGTGTAAACATCAAGGAACTCAATGACCGTATTCAGAAAGAGAGCGCGTTCGTGGATATTCTCTCTATGGAGATGGGAAAGGTCATCGTGGGGCAGAAGCATCTTGTGGAGAATCTGATGATAGCGATGCTCGCAGGTGGACATATCCTGCTTGAGGGCGTGCCAGGACTTGCGAAGACATTGGCTATAAGTACATTGGCCAGTGCTGTCAACGCGAAGTTTAGTCGTATCCAGTTTACTCCAGATCTACTGCCGGCCGATGTTACCGGTACTCTGATCTATTCCCAGAAGAAAGAGGAGTTTGAAGTTCACAAGGGACCTATCTTTGCTAATTTCGTGCTTGCTGATGAGATTAACCGAGCACCAGCCAAGGTGCAATCTGCACTTCTTGAGGCTATGCAAGAGCATCAGGTAACTCTCGGAGACAATACCTACCCGCTTCCAGAGCCTTTCCTTGTGATGGCCACACAGAACCCGATTGAGCAGGAGGGGACTTATCCGCTTCCAGAGGCGCAGGTGGACCGTTTTATGCTCAAGGTGGTTGTAGGTTATCCAAAGAAGGACGAGGAAAAGCAGATTATTCGCATGAACAATAGTGGCGTTTTCCCAAAGGCTTCAGCGGTGGTGACTCCGCAGGAGATAATCAAGGCTAGAGAGGTTGTCAGGGAAGTCTATATGGATGAAAAGATAGAGAGATATATAGTCGATATTGTCTATGCTACACGTACTCCAGAAGATTATTCACTCTCTTCAATAAAGGATTTTATATCGTACGGCGCATCTCCGCGTGCGAGCATTAGTTTGTCAATGGCTGCCAAGGCTTATGCGTTTATAAAGCGTCGCGGCTACGTCATACCAGAAGATGTCCGTGCCGTATGTCCTGAGGTGCTTCGCCATAGAATCGGGCTCAGTTACGAGGCGGAAGCAGAGAATGTGACAACTGAGCAGATTATTGAGCAGATTATAAATGCCGTCATTGTCCCATAGTGCCACATCGGATCTTCTCCGTAAGGTCAGGAAGATCGAGATAAGGACGAAGGCTCTCTCGCATCAGATTTTTGCTGGAGAGTACCATTCGGCTTTCAAGGGGCGTGGTATGGCCTTTAGTGAAGTGCGCGAGTATCAATGGGGTGACGACGTGCGCTCTATGGATTGGAATGTCACAGCTAGGTTGCGCTCCCCGTATGTCAAAGTCTTCGAGGAAGAAAGGGAGCTTACCGTGGTTCTTCTTGTGGATGTCAGTCGCTCAGGACTTTTCGGCACTGTGGTGCAGACCAAGAGGGAAAGGTTAGCTGAGGTGGCTGCGGTGCTGACATACAGTGCTATTCTCAATAACGATAAGGTGGGAGTGCTTTTCTTTTCCGACAAGGTGGAGAAGTTTATTCCTCCATCCAAGGGGCGTTCTCATCTGCTTCGTATAATCAGGGAGATGCTTGAGCTTCAGCCGTCCTCTGACGGAACTGATATAGGTGTGGCTTTGCGTTATCTGACCAATGCGATAAAGAAGAAGTGCACTGCTTTTCTCCTGAGTGATCTTGTTGATGTGGATGGTGATGGCAAGCCTCGTTATGAGGATGCTCTCAAGGTGGCTGCCGGCCGCCATGACCTGAGTGTCATAAAGGTGCATGATCCTCGCGAGGGAAAGTTGGTCCCTATGGGACTGGTCCACGTCAAGGATAGCGAGAGCGGACGTTGTGCATGGATTAATACCGATAGCAAGCGTATGCGTGAGCAGTACATGAGGTGGTACTCGCATCTTGCTGAAAAGGAATCAGCGATGTTCAACAAATATGGGATTGACAATGTGGATATAGCCACAGACTCTGACTATGTCAAGGGCCTGATGACTTTGTTTGGTAGAAGATGAAACTGTTGTTCGTATTCATAGTTGCTTTTCTGGATATTATTCCTCAAGGAAAAGCTTTTCTTTCTCCTGTTCAGAAGCGGGACTCTATTTTGATTGCAGACCAGTTAAAGTACGGATTTGAACTGAATGGAATAGAGCGTGGCACTGCGCTAGCGTTTCCTGATTTCTCTACTCTTCCGGAGGATACACTGGCACTTGCCTCTGAATGGAAAGTGGATACTCTCAAGACTGATCGCAAATCAGGTGCTATGGATATCCGTGCCTATGTGACGGTGGCTCCATTTGAAGAGGGTGATTTCCATCTTCCTCCTATTTCGGTGCTTCGTAGGGCTTCGGACGGAAAACTGGATACTCTTGTATTTGAACCGGTGTCATTCCAGGCATACTCTATGCCTGTGGATACAGCGACATTCTCCGCCCATGACATTAAGGGGCAGATCAGATATCCTGTGTCATTTGGGGAAGTGGCGATGTACGTAGGTGTGGTGTTTGGCATTTTAGCTCTTGTGGCGCTAGTGGTATGGCTAGTTATTAGGGCTCGGAGGAAACGTTTTGGACTTGTTGAGGAGCCGAAAGAGAAGGAGTCTGCGTATGTGGTGGCACTTCGACGACTGGATAAGTTTAGGGGTAACAAGTATTGGGCATCGGACAAGCAGAAGTTGTTCTATTCCGGTATAACTGATGCCCTCAAGTTCTATATGGAAGACAGGTTCGGCGTAGATGCACCGGAGATGACGACATCCGAGTTGTTTGGGGCACTGAAGGACAGAGGGGATATCCCACAGGACCTTCTTTCCGATGTGAGGAACCTATTTGAGTGTGCGGACTATGTTAAGTTCGCCAAGCATGTGGCTTCGGATGAAGAGAATGTTTCAGCCCTGCCTTTGGCCATTAAGTTCGTTATGAGTACATACAATACGGGGCTTGCGGAGGAGCCTGAGAAGTAATATGTTCTTCGAATATCCTTATCTGCTCTGGCTGCTTGCTATTCCCATCCTTTTGGTGGTGTTGTACATCTTCCGGGAGGTTAAGGAGCGGCGGCCTCACATGCGAGTTCCTGTGCTTCAGCCGTGGACTGCATCAGGGAAGTCTGCCCTTTCTTTACTTAGACATGCTCCTTTTGTACTTCGCACGGTTGCGCTTGTTATGATCATAATAGCAATAGCGCGTCCGAGGTCGTCTTCCGAGATGGAGAAGACAGACACCGAGGGTATTGATATAGTGCTTGCCATGGATGTCTCTACGAGTATGCTCGCGCGGGATTTTACTCCTGATCGTATCAGTGCAGCCAAGGATATAGCCATTGAGTTTATTGCTCAGAGGCCAAGTGATCGTATGGGTATTGTGGTGTTTGCTGGCGAGAGTTATACTCAATGTCCGCTTACCACGGATCGAGCCACGCTCATAAACCTTATGAAAGAGGTTCAGACTGATCTTATAGAAGATGGTACTGCTATAGGGAATGGGCTTGCTACCGCTGTGGCGAGGATAATGGATTCTGATGCAGTAAGCAGGGTAGTGATACTTCTCACCGATGGTGTGAACAACTGCGGAGAGGTGTCTCCGCTTACTGCAGCTGAGATAGCCAAGACTTACGGGATTCGAGTCTATACTATAGGTGTCGGCGCCAATGGGACAGCACCATATCCTGTGATGACACCATGGGGGATAGAGACTCAGAATATCAAAGTTGAGATAGACGAGGATCTGCTTAAGCAGATTTCCGAAACGACAGGAGGACGTTATTTCAGGGCTACGGACAATACCAAGCTTGCAGAGATCTATTCTGAAATCAACAGGATGGAAAAGTCCAAGACCACTGTCGACAGTTTCCCTGTATACAAGGAACTTTTCGGGAATTATGCGATAGCTGCACTTGTGTGTATGCTACTTGAACTTTTGATTAGATTGTTGTTGAGGAGGATGCCATAATGCTATATTTTGCCAATCCGATTTTCTTGTGGCTACTGCTGCTTGTGCCGGTGATTCCGGTGGTGTATGCCGTGATGTCTGCTCTAAAAAAGAAGCGTATCAGGGAATTTGGTGATCCTCGTCTTGTGGAGGCACTTATGCCTTCGCGCTCAGTGTCTAAAGGATGGTGGAGAATAATACTTTTCGATCTTGCCCTTGCCTTTTTTATAGTCGGCCTATCACGGCCATTGATAGGCGCTAAACTTACGGAGCATGAGACCAAGGGGGCGGAAATAATGATTTGCCTTGATGTCTCCAATTCTATGCTGGCACAGGATTATACGCCAGACAGGCTTTCCCGTGCAAAACTTGCCATATCAAGGCTTGTGGACAAACTGCAGGACGACAGAATAGGTCTTGTGGTATTTGCTGGAACATCATTTGTCCAGCTCCCGATCACCACGGATTATGTGTCTGCCAAACTTTTTCTCGCCAATATCGACACTAAGTCTGTTCCAGTCCAAGGAACGGCCATAGGTGATGCCATATTGACTGCAGCCAAGAGTTTCAGCGCTCAAAGTGAGAGAAGCAGAGCAATTATTGTCATTACGGATGGGGAGAACCATGAGGATGATGCCGTGGAGGCTGCCAAGGAGGTTGCTAAGACTGGCATAAAAGTGTATACGATAGGTGTCGGCTCGCTCAGCGGACAGCCTATTACCACGTCTTCCGGACTTCTTAAGGATAAGGATGGCGAAATAGTCGTCAGCAGACTTGATGAAGAAACCCTGAAGGAGATTGCCAGGGAGGGCAACGGCATTTATGTCCATGCAGGGAAGGAAGATTTCGGACTTGAGCCGATTATTGACCAGATAAGCAAGTTCGAAGATGAACGATTTAATTCCATCGTTTTTGAGGAGTATGACGAACAATATATGTACTTTTTCGCTATTGCTTTTGTGCTTCTTGTAATAGAAATGCTGATAGGGGATAGGCGTGCCAAAAGGAGGTTATTCAGATGAAAAGGTTGATTTTTATTATATTGGCGGTAATTTATGCAGTCTCGGCTTCCGCGCAAACGGATAAGAAAGAAGTTCGTGCTGGAAATCGTGCCTTCAAGAAAGGAAATTTCAGAGAAAGTGAGATAGATTATCGTAAGGCGGTGCTTAAGGACTCTGTCTCTATCGCTGCGCAGTATAATCTTGCTTCATCGCTATATAGGCAGGAGGATTTTGACGGTGCTTCGAAAGCACTTTCGTCCATCTCTGATGTTATCCCTAGTGAGAGTCTGGATGTCAAGGCTGATTATTATTTTAATCAGGGAGATGTTGCGCTTGCTTCTAAAGACTATGCGTCAGCCGTGAAAAGTTTTCGCCAGTCTCTGCTCCTGCGCCCAGATGACATGGATGCCAAAGAAAACTATGCCTACGCCAAGAAGATGCTTCAGAATCAGGAAAATCAGGGTGGCCAGAATGGAGACAACAACCAGCAAGACAATCAGGACAATCAGAGCAATGATGACTCCAAGAATAATCAGGATAATCAGAATGACCAGAGCAATCAGAATCAGCCTGGATCCAATGATGATAAAAACGACCAGAATGGAGACCCTCAGGAAGGCAGCATATCTAGGCAGCAGGCCCGTCAGATGCTGAACGCTATACAGGCTAAAGAGAAGGAGACACAAGATAAGGTACGGAAGGAAAAAGCCGAAATGATGAAGTCAAGACAGAAAGAAAAGAATTGGTGATGAGGAAATTAATGATTCTTGTGGCGCTGATGACAACCTATGTGTTCGCATCTGCGCAAGATATAAAGGTTCAGGCTCCAGAACTTGTGGGGGTTGACGAGCAGTTTAATGTTACATTTACTGTGGAAGGAGAGTCTTCTAATGTGGACTGCAGTTGGGACGCCGGAAGTGATTTTCAACTTGTATGGGGACCGTCGCGCGGTTCATCGTCTTCTACGACCATTATCAATGGCAAGCGAAGTCGGAGTGTACAGATGAGTTTTACTTACGTATTGATGCCGAAAAAGGCTGGACAGTATACTCTTCCCCAAGCTGATATAACTATAAAAGGAAAGTCATATAAGTCTCCCGCCCATAAGATAGAGGTGGTCTCTGACAAGTCTTCCGGCAATTCTTCTGCAAGTTCATCGTCATCTGGAGGCTCTTCTGCTTCCAGTGGCACTATATCCTCTTCCGACTTATATATGAAACTCCTGCTCAGCAAGCGCAATGTGGTTGTAGGGGAGCCTGTGAAAGCCGTGCTGAAGATATATCAGCGAGCTAATATCAGAGGCTATGAGAACGCGTCTTTCCCTGATTTTCATGGGTTTTGGAGTCAGGAGACGTATGCTCCGAACACTATTGAATTCCATAGGGAAAATGTCAGTGATCAGATTTTTAATGTGGCAACTCTACGTGAGTGGACGCTTATCCCACAGCAGCCCGGGGAGTTGACAATAGACCCAGCGGAACTTGTATGTCTGGTGAGCATACGTGCCCAAAGACAGTCCACTGGAAGTATTTTTGATGATTTCTTCCAGGATGACTATCAGACTATCAGGAAACGTGTGAGCACTGATCCTATAAAGATTAACGTTTCAAAGCTTCCGTCCGGTGCTCCTTCTTCGTTTTCTGGTGGTGTGGGTAAATTTACCATGAGTGCGTCACTTTCCAAGGATTCTCTTGCTGTTCATGATGCTGCGTCTCTTGTAGTGACTATAAAGGGTAGTGGAAATACTGCTCTTGTAGAGGCTCCGGCAGTTAGTTTCCCTCCCGATTTCGAAGCGTATGATGTGAGGACTACAGATGTAAAGGATGGAAAGGTATTTGAATATCCTTTTATTCCGAGAAGTTACGGAGTCTTTAATATTCCGTCTGTAGAGTTCTCCTATTATGATATTGAAGGAAAGAAATATGTCACTCTTTCAAGTGGGTCTATGCCACTGAAAGTAGGTAAAGGCAGTGGAAACGCGTCTGATTCCGTGCGAGTGGTGACTATGGCGGGAAGCCGTGGAAAAGATGTGAAGACTCTTTCGAGCGATATAAGATATATTTCAGTGAAAGCCCCTGCGCTTAATGGTGCTCCTTCTTTCTTTATTGGCACTGTCGGATTCTATGTCCTTTTAGTATTAATGTTCCTTTCGGCAGCCGCCATATTCTTTGTCGTTCGTTTTGCCAGGGCTAGAAGGGATGACGTTGTAGGTACCAAGACGAGAACCGCTACCAAGATGGCAAGAAAGCGACTTGCACAGGCGGAGTCTTTCATGAAGAAAGGACTTCAGTCTGCATTTTATGAAGAACTTCACAAGGCGCTTCTCGGCTATGTATCAGACAAATTTGTGCTTGATGCTTCAGACCTGGGGAAAGATAGCATATCCACAAGGCTTTCTGAAAAGGGCGTTTCGGACGCTGTAACTGCGGAGTTTGTAGCTCTACTTGACGAGTGTGAATATGCGCGGTACGCACCTGATACCATAAATACTGATATGAGTTCTACTTTTGAGAAAGCTGTGAGTGTTATTTCAAGAATTGATGAGTGTATGAAAAAGCATAAGAAAGGGTCTGCCGTGGCCTCTATGTTGGCAGTTTTTCTGATAGCTGGTGCTGGTACGATGTCTTTGGGCGCTGCGGAGTATCCTGATTCATTATGGAACGTGGGTGTAAATGCCTATTCTGAAGGACATTGGTCTGATGCCGTGGAAGCATGGTCATCCATACTTAATATCGGAGTTGAAAATGCTCCGCTGTATTATAATATCGGCAATGCATGGTACAAGGAGAACGATATGGCCCATGCTATACTTTATTATGAGAGGGCATTGAAGATAGATCCATCATATTCGGATGCGGCCTACAATCTAGAATTTGCGCGTGCTGGAATCCAAGATAAAATAGAAGAAGTCCCAAGTTTCTTCCTGAAGAGATGGTTTGACTCGTTCTGCCGTTTGATGCCGTCCAATGTCTGGGCTGTCATAGCATTCGTGTTCCTTGCGCTATGTCTCGGAATGGTGCTGATGTTTCTTTTGGCGAGGTCAAATTCTGCATCCAAGGCTGGTTTTATCACTGCTATAGTGACATTGGTCATTTCTGTATGTGCATTTGCCATGTCTGCCGTTCAGAAGTCTGACTATGGGCGGGAGGATTCTGCCATTGTCATGAGTCCGGTATGCTCCGTCAAGAGCGCGCCTTCAGGCTCCAACGCCAAAGATTTATTCGTGCTGCACGAAGGCACGAAAGTGATTATAGTCGACCGGGTAGGAGACTGGTTTAATATCGAACTTTCGGACGGACGTCAAGGCTGGTTGCTGTCCTCAGACATGGAAATTATCTAAAACTGATGACTTCTGCCGGCTCGAACCCGCCATTGGCTCGGTAATGGTCTGAATAAAGGGATACAACTTCAGGTACGGCTGTCTGGAACGTTCCGGCGCGGACGACATGAAGTTCTTCAGTCAGTACAAGCCGACCTTCAGGGAGAGTATCTATCCAGTACTCGGTGGTGTCTGAAGTGACATTACGGTATATTGGCCCCTTGTTATATATTGCTCCTGACGTATTTTCTATTGGGGTTAGCGAGGCGTTCCTTGGGATGGTGATGCGTACAAAATCCCTGGTCTGCTCAGTGGTAATGGTATAAACAGCCTTGACACTATCTCCAACTTTAAGGTGACTGACTTCTGAGAGTCTCTGCCCATTGGCATAATACTCCCTTGTAATGCTCATCCCATTGCCGGAAGCCTTGATCTTGTCGAAAGGAAGTGCAGATGATGCCTTCAATGAGAGTACTTTGGTCTGGAGAGTTGTTTGGTCTCCATTCAGCACGCAGTCAAGTGCTCTGATATAAGCGAAATCGTTTTCCCAATGCCTTGATTCCTTTTGTACCATTATCCATAGCCTTATACCTTCGGCTATGTCTTTGTGCCCATGGTGGCCCATCAGGTCACAGAGTATGGTATGTGCATAGAGGTCGCTTTCTAGAAGACTTCCCCAAGGACTTGCGGCGTTAGGGAAATAATAACCTCCTGATCCATGCTCAACTGCATATTGGCTTAGAGACTCTACGTCTTTGGCTATAGACTTGCGAAGCTCGGCGTTAGCGAAGAGACCTAGTTGCAGACTTCTGGCAAATGCATTGTCTTCCGAACTGTAGAGATTGTCAAGTGTGGACAGCCTTCTCGCCTTGGCGATTATCTGCCCTTGAAGGCCGCGTGAGTCTTTTGGAAGAAGGTAGTCCTTTGCCTGAATGCGGAGGCTTTTTAGCCTTTCTGAATCCGCTCCTTCAGTATATAATGCTAACGATGGATAAAATGAGCGCGCGTAAAGATACTGGGATAATGACAACCTCTGTCTCCAGATGCCTGGCTCTTGACGGCTTGTCATATACCTGTCAAGATAACTTATAGTCGATGGAATTATGCTTCGCAGACTGCTGTCGCATCCGTCACCCATCATAGCACACCATTCCACTACAAGAGCCGTTATCGATGGGGAGGACTGCATATCTGGCATCCATGAGAATCCGCCATCTGAGTTGTGGCAGGCAAGAATCTTGTCTATGAGCCCCCCTCTTTCTGAATCTGACAGGCCTTTTATACGCCAGTCCTGAGGAAGTCGGGATGCAAGCACATCAGCATAAATGGTCTCAAGCATCTTGTCAACACTGCCATTCCGCACGGAAATTTTTTCTGGAAGAGCATCAGATAGCATTTGAAGAATGGATATTTCTTCAACCTTTGCTTTGTTAGACGCAATATTTACAAACTCCTTCCTAAGATTCCTTATGATCGATGCCCTTGATGCTTCGTCTTTTAAAATGGCCGAATGGGCCTCTGTGATAGTCTGGAATGGAACTTTTACCGGTACTTTTACAAATACGGCATCGGAGCAATTTCCACCTTTGTCGGGGGTGAAACTGACTAATATACCTAGAGTGCTGATGTCCGGTATTGACAGTTCGCAGTCTGCTGAAGCGTTGCCGTGTTCTGGTACGATCACTTCCATGGATTTTTCCCTGATTACGTTTTTCCTGTTATTGTAATCACTTCCATTTATGAATCGTACGCGTACCTTTCCGCTGATCTTCTCTGAGGTACTATTGGAAAGTCCGACCCTAAGTGAATATTTGTCTCCGTAATATAGGTATGAAGGCTGTATGAGAGATATGGTGACAGGAAGTGTTACCGTCATCTCTTTGGAAATGACGGCGTTGTGAAATGTCTTATCGTGAGCGAATACTTGCACTACGTAAGTGGTGAGTTTGTCCGAAGTCTTGAAGGAGAAGTCCAGATTCCCGTCAGCATCGCTTCGTACCATCGGCTCCCAAGCAAGGGTTTTATTGAATTCCTGCCTGATTGTGGCTTCTTCCATCTGGTCAGAACTGCCTACGGAGTCCTCAAACTCTTCGCTCTGCGCACTTTCTGCATAGTCTATGCTCATGTTGTTGGCCAGCATCATTCTAGAAGAGGACTTGAATAACGGCCTCATATATATGTCTGACATGGAATTAAAGCTTCCGTTGATGAAGTCAATACTTGCCGGAATCATATCGTGTGCCTGGGCCGGCGTTCTTGTGGACCAACGGTTGTTTCTGACAGTCTCCGAAGCCTTGTCATATATCCCTATGGCGTATTGGGCTTCAGTCGGGCCATGCAGACTGAATCGGTATCCTGTGCCTGGTGCAGTGGTGTCAAGGAATCGTGTGAAGGCCATGGCCCAATTGTCTTGTGGCGCTGCATCTGAAGGGCGTGTGTATAGATATGTATATGATGCTGCATCTTTAAAGAAGAGCATTCTTATGCTTAAGTTGTCTTTGGAACTGTTCCATGCTGAAAATGAAACTGCTTCAAGGTGTCCTCTATCTATTTTCGTAAGCTTGCTTTCGACAGGGACTGAATCAGAATATAATACGGAAACCACCCATATCGGCGCATCTCCAGAGCCGACTGATATAGAGAGGCTTTCATCTATACTCTCGCAAAAACAGGTCTTTACATTCTCTGGAAGAGCCTTGGCCTCACCGTCCTTTAATACCATGAAAATGTCTTTCCGGCTGCTTTTGAGCTCTTTTCCGCTATCCGTGTATACCGATGTCTCAGTGAGGAGAGTGTAGACTCCGTAGGACAGGCTGCTAATATCGAATGAGTTCCTTCCCAACCTTGAGTCTTGGACAAGAACAGTATCTCTGTCCCTAAGGATAGAACTTCTGATGGCGAGTCCTGGCCTTAGTTTCTGCTCAGACCATGAACTGATACTATAATCTACGATAAGTTTGCTCCCTGGGATAAAGGTGGTGCCTGATGATCCGTCTGTAAGAGTGAAACGCCCTTTTCCAGAGCCAGGAAACTCTGCATTCATGCGGTATTCACTCTGGCAGTTTATGTGTTTGCTGAATGATAATGTCTCTCCTGAAACGTCTGTGACGCTAAGTTTGATCACAAAGTTTCCATATCTGAACTCCTCTCCGCTGTCAAATCTGATGTCGAATCTCCCATTGTCATGTATGGTCAGTTCACCAGACTGTATGACGTCTGAAAAGTGGGAAACCTTATATTTGACATGCGCCCCAGAGAGCTTGTGCGAGTTGAAACTCTGGATGCTGCCGCTTACGCAAATTTTATCGCCGAAGAAATACATCTTCTCATCATTATCCCATATTACCTCAAATGAAGGAAGTTCAAATTCATCTACGGTTATGCTGGCAAGCCCGATTGTCTTTCCGGACTCTCTCGCTGAAATGTTGTATGTTCCTCCCATGTGCCCTTTCTCAAGAAAGAAACAGCCGCTCGCGGCACCGAACTCATCCGTTTTGAGAGAAATGTTGGAGATGTTTCTTCCTTCTGGGTCAGATAATGACATTTCCAACTCAGTGCCTGCCGGGGCGGTAGCGAATTCATGGACGCCGGAATATGCAATAACTTTGAAGCGGACCGTGTCCCCAGGGTTGAAGGCACTTCTGTCTAGAAGAATCATGCATGAAACTTTGGACGCGTCAGAAAAATCACGAGGTCTTTTCGGGGTTAGCCTTATCAGGTCACTTGAATGAAGCCTCCCTTTCGCGTCCTTGTATTTGGCCTGTGCAAATATATTCCGCTTGCATCTGTCAATATAAAGATGCTCAGGAGTCTCAAATCCGTTTGAGGCACTCATGCTGCCTGATCCAATTGCCTTTCCGCCTCCGTCAGACAGTGTAAGAGTATATGAGTCTATTGGCTCTCCTGACATAAAATCGGCAGCATAGAATCGTAAGCCGGAATCAGAGTCCTCCATGGCTAGGGAAATGCTATGCTTTCGGTACGTGATGGAGGTCTGAAGTTTGCTGCCGCTGCACTCCAAATTGTAGTTGCCGTCTTCCAGGACGCCGAGGGGGAGAATGATGGAATCCGTCACATGGAAACTCCGTTTCTCATTCTTAAGCTGTTTGGAAAGGATAGCAGATTTGTCACCGTCGCGGAAGATTTCCACTTTAACGGTGCTGATATTGATAAGGTTGATGTATAGAGTGTCTTTTTTTACTACTGCTGATATGTCCTTGTCTCTCAGCGCATTCTTTATCTCTGATGCGGCTTTGCAGGCCTTTGCAATAATCCTATCTGCTGCATTGCCCGATTTTCTAAAGAAAGCAGTGCGGCCGATAATGCTATCACATTCGTGATCTAGCTGTAGGAACTGCTCTTCTGACCCGTTGTTCTGGTCGAGAGTGTTTAATTTTATCCGCGCGAGATCTTGAGCAGCCATGAGTGAAACAGCTCTGTCTGCGTGTTTTCGCGCGAAACTTTCTAAAGAGCTGATTCTCTCATGTACGTCAAGGTTATTTGCCTCTAAGTTCAAATCATAGTATTCAAGCAGACTGTCGAAAGGATATTGTGAGGTGAACCGTCTATGTATCAATGTGCTTGTCTTCTCGTCCAGACTCTGGGTATAGAGACACCATAGGACGTAATCATAGTCATTGCCAATAAGTTGAGGGAGGATATCTGGCATCCCTGGAAAAATGTAGTCAAGGCCGTTGCGATAGAACTTCTGGTTGTGTGAACTCTGAAGCAGAGCCTCGTTCTGTAGAAGAAATGCTACTTTCCCTTCGATGCTCATTTCATAGCGCTTGTGGTAGAAGAGCATGATAGGACTTCCAAACTGCTCCACTTCTCTGTCCATCTGAGCTTGTAGTTCTTGCCTGCGTGTATATTGGAGAGAGGAACAAACCCGTACATACTCTATTGAGGCTTCATAGAAGTCCCATGCTGAATCGATTTTCCTTGCATCGGTTTTGATCTTTAGAAGTGTCTCTGCCTGATCTTTGGGCCTATCAAGTTTCTCGTACTTGTGGTATTCGTCCCAAAGTTTTTCTAGTGTGCTGCGTGTCTTGCAAAAACCTGTGGTAGCTGATATAACAACTGCCACAATGATGAGGAATATCTGTTTGCGCATAACTACTGTCTGTTTATGTTGTCAAATGTCAAGATGCATTCCGATACAAGATAGTTGCTTCCCCCTATGTATACGATGGGGTCCTTGGCTTTGGAGGCGTCTGAGATAGCAGCGTCTACTGCCTCTTTTACACTGTGATAACAAGATAGTTGCAGTCCGGCCATGTGCACGGCAAGTTTTTCTACCGGTAATGCCCGTTCGATTGCCGGAGCTGCAAGGTAATATCTGGCGTTAGCTGGCATTAAAGGTCTTATGGCGTCGATGTCTTTGTCGGCCATGATGCCATAAACTATATAAAGGGGCCGTCCACTACGTTCAAGCCTTCTGAAATTTAGCTCAAGAGCTGCTGCGTTGTGCCCTATGTCGCAGATGGTTTCAGGCGAATCGAGAAGTTTCTCCCATCTGCCTCTGAATCCTGTGATGTGTGCCGTATGCTCCAAGGCGGTTTTTGAGGGCGAGATGCCGATTGTGTCAAGAGCGCATAGTGCCGTGCGCAGGTTCTCCCTCTGGTGAGGGCCTGTTAGATCCGTGTCAAACAGAGGGCCTTCGAAATCCTCCGCGAAAATGAGCGGACTGCCAGTCTCGGCGGCTTTCTTCTCGAATACAGGCTGGGTTTGAGGATCTCTTGCGCCGACAACGGCTGGAACTCCCGGCTTGAATATCCCGGCTTTCTCGAATGCTATCTCTGCCCTTGTGTTGCCAAGCAGTGCGCAGTGGTCAAGACCTATGCTGGTCACAACGCTCACTTCGGGCGTGATGATATTGGTGCTGTCAAGCCGACCTCCGAGTCCTGTCTCTATTACCGCGAAGTCTACTTTCCTGTCAGCAAACCATTTGAATGCCATGCCTGTAGTGATTTCAAAAAATGATAGCCCGTCAAGACTATGTTTCTGAAGAAAATCCATCACCTCTTCTTCGCTCGGCATCTCCCATGTGTCCCCTGAGATTATTTTCATCCTTTCCCTAAAGTCCACGAGATGCGGGGATGTATATAACCCCACGCGCAGTCCGGTAGAGGCTAGGCCGGCTGCAATCATGGAACTGACTGACCCTTTCCCGTTGGTGCCGGCGACGTGGATGCACTTGTACTGCTTCCACGGGTCTCCAGTTGCACTGCTGAATGATAACATTCCGTTGAGCCCCGGTTTATAAGCTCCAGCGGTAAATCCGGCATTCTGTATGCTTGGGTGTCTATTGAAAAGGTCGTTTATGGCTTTTTTGTATGATAACTCTGAATATTCCATGTTTATGATATTTGCATCTGAAGTCAAATTTAACTATTTTTACGACCCGATATATTAAAATGACTGAAAAAGCTTCCGCTCTTTTTTCTGCATACGTGATTGATGGTATTCAGCAGGAACTGACTCCGGCCCGGCTTCTTGAAGCTGTGTCAGGAGATGGTGTATTGGTTCAGCATGAGGATGAGAAGCCTTCGCTGGTGGTGGATGAGTCCATTGATTCGATTGGAAGCTCGGTGGTTCCTGATTCTTCTAGCCCGCTTTCATTTCTGGATGGGGTCAAAAGGTGCCTTGGTGATATCCCCCTGCATTATGCTGCGGCTTGCACCCGTGTCAGAATAGCTTCCGCTGTGATTGACTCGTTGTGGAAGGACGGGCGGTTTTCTATCGGCAACCTTAGCCTTGAAGCCAAATGGCTAGTGAATCGGGAGAAAGTCGGTTCCATGGCAGCATTTTATGAATCGGTGCAGTCGGCTTCGGAGTATGTAGATGCTCTCTGCATGCATTTTTCACGATGTGATACGGCCGAGTCAGACAGTTTCGGGATGGAGTTTCTGGCAGTGCTCTCTGGAGCGGATAGAAGTGAGGATGAGCCTTTTGTAGCGGAGCCATTCGTGAGTCCAGACCCTTGGATGCGACAAGATCGTATATGTGGGGGCAAGATGATTCCTGATTGCAAAAGTTGGGTAGTATACATTCCTTTTGATACTGCTGATTTCCGCCTTGGCGGGTCGGCTTTCGCCTCTGCTGAAGGGGTTGCTGCGGCACCGCCGAGGATAGAGGATGCCGATTATTTCATGGATTGCTTTGAGGTTGTCAGGGAGTTTGCTGAAGATGGCGTGCTTCTCTCGGCTGCTACGGTTGGCAGGGGAGGGCTTCTGAAAGCGGTGGATGACATGATTAGCGGATCTGGCTGCGGATTGGAGATGAATGTGTCTGATATCATGAGGGCCTATCAGGAAAGCAGTCCCATTGATGTGCTTTTCTCTGAGGTTCCTGGCGTGGTAATCCAGATAAGAGATAGTGATTTTGACTATCTTGATGCGGAACTATTGCTTCAGGATGTAGCTTATTATCCGCTCGGTCATCCAGTGCATGGTGCTGGTATTGGCGTGTGTGCAACCAGAAAGCCGGGAATAGAAACGATACTTGACTCCTTGATGCAGAATGCGGAAGGAGAGGATTGATACCACTTAATTGATATATCAACAGATGGGAAAACCCAAAATTTTCGTGTTGGATACCAATGTTATCCTGCACGACCACAAGGCTATAAGGCACTTCCAGGACAATAATCTTGTGATTCCGATAGCCGTTGTTGAGGAACTAGACAAATTTAAGAAAGGCAACGACTCGCTGGCCTTCAATGCCCGTGGCTTTATGAGAGACATAGACCGTATTACCGAAGGGAAATCTTTCGGTAAGGACGGCCTTCCGATAGGCCCGAGGTTAGGACTTATAAAGGTGGAACCGAATCACCCTTTCTCTGGAGAATATGCGGATATGTTCAAGGATGACATCCAGGATCACCGCATTCTTTCCACAGCCATGTGGGTGAGAGATCATAATCCGGGGACGTTCGTGGCTCTTGTGACCAAGGATGTGAATCTTCGTCTGAAAGCCAAAGCAGCCGGAATGGCTGTGCAGGACTATCTGACAGACAAGGTGGAGGAAGCAAGGATAGAGAACTCCCAGAGGGAGGTCCAGCAGTTTACCCTCTCGTCAGATAAGATGCAGAAATTGCTGTATGGTCCGGACAACGCTCTGGAATGGAGAGAAGTCTGCACTTCAAAGCCTGCTCCCAACCAGTTCTTCCGGTTCCGTTGGGAAAGCGGAAATGAAGATGATGTATGTGCAAGGTATGACGCTGCCCGTGACAGGGTCGTACTTATCAAAATGAAAGAGGCATACGGAATACGTCCGCGCAATGACGAGCAGATGATGGCGATGGATGCCTTGTTGAACCGTCGCACGGAACTTGTGTCTCTTACGGGAGGTGCCGGTACTGGAAAGACACTTCTTGCTCTCGCAGCGGCGCTTGAGCAAGAGCGTGATTATGAGCAGATTATCCTTTCGAGGCCGACTGTGGTTCTCGGCGCGCAGGATATAGGATTCCTGCCTGGAGACCAGAAGGCGAAGATGAGCCCATTCCTTCAGCCGCTCATGGATAATCTCAATGTCATCAAAGGTCAGTTTAAGCCTAATTCCAGGGAAGCCCTCCGTATCGAGAGCATGCTTGCGCAAGACAAACTTGTGATTGAGCCGCTTGCGTACATAAGAGGCCGAAGTCTAGGAAAATGCTATTTTATCATCGATGAGGCCCAGAATCTTACGCCTCATGAGGTCAAAACCATAATCACCCGTGCCGGAGAAGGTACTAAGATGGTTTTTACCGGTGATATTTTCCAGATTGATCAGCCTTACCTAGACCAATGGTCCAACGGACTTACCCATTTGGGAGAAAAGATGGCCGGACAGCCGATATTCCAGCACGTATTCTTGAAAAAGGGTGAGCGAAGTAGGCTCTCGGAGTTGGCGGCCAAGTTGCTTTAATTCCAAAGAATAAGTATATTTGCACTTTTATTTAGGGAAAAAGAAATATTAAAATATTTATCCTATGTTTGAAAGTAAAAAACGCGTGTATTGTTTTGGTGGAAAGACCGCGGAGGGAGACGGCTCAATGCGTGAGCTTCTCGGCGGTAAAGGTGCCAACCTTGCTGAGATGAGCAAACTTGGTATGCCTGTTCCTGCTGGATTCACCATTACTACAGAATGCTGTGCCGAGTACTATGAGCTTGGTGGCGGCTACACTGATTCTCTGAAAGCCGAAGTAAAGGCTGCACTTGAAGCTACTGAAAAGAAGATGGGAAAGAAATTCGGCGATCCGAAGGATCCGCTTCTTGTAAGCTGCCGTTCTGGTGCTAGAAGTTCTATGCCAGGAATGATGGATACCATCTTGAATATTGGATTGTGCTCTGAGACTATCCCTGGAATGATAGCAAAAACAGGAAATCCTCGCTTTGTTTACGATGCCTATCGCCGTCTTATTATGATGTATTCTGATGTCGTGATGGAGAAGGCAGAGGGTATTGAGCCTGCAGATGGGCAGGGTATCCGCCAGCAGCTTGACCGTATGATGAACGAGCTCAAGGAGTCAAAGGGATATGCTTCAGATACGGATATTACTGCTGATGAACTTAAGGAACTCTGTGAGAAGTTCAAGGTTAAGGTGAAGGAAGTACTCGGCGTCGAGTTCCCTGACAGTGCAAGCGCACAACTCTGGGGCTCCATCGGAGGCGTATTTAAATCATGGAATGGAAAGCGCGCTATCGCATACCGTCGTATTGAGAAGATTCCAGATGACTGGGGAACTGCCGTAAATGTGCAGTCTATGGTCTTCGGTAATATGGGTAATACATCCGCAACTGGTGTGGCATTCTCCCGCAACCCGGCCAATGGCGATAATAAGTTCTATGGTGAATGGCTCATCAACGCCCAGGGTGAGGATGTTGTAGCCGGTATTCGCACACCTAACCCTCTCAATGAGGCTACCAAGAATGATCACAACAAGAATCTTGAGTCTCTTGAGACTGCGATGCCTGAGGTATATAAGGAACTTGACGAGATTCGCAAGAAGCTTGAGAACCACTTCCATGATATGCAGGATATCGAGTTTACCATCCAGGAGGGTAAGCTCTGGATGCTCCAGTGCCGTATTGGTAAACGAACCGGCCTGGCTGCATTGCAGATGGCCATGGATATGCTCTCAGAAGGAATGATTGATGAGAAGACTGCCGTTATGAGGGTCGCTCCATCGCAGCTTGATGAAATTCTCCACCCTATTCTTCAGCCAGCTTCAGAGAAGGCTGCCAAAGTAGTTGGGCGCGGACTTCCTGCTTCTCCAGGTGGAGCTGTAGGTATGCTTGTGTTTGACTCCGAGTCAGCGATGGCTGCCGCCAAGGATGGCAAGAAAGTGATTCTGGTTCGTGAAGAAACCTCTCCTGAAGATATCGAGGGAATGAGAGCTTCGGCTGGCATCCTTACCATGCGTGGAGGTATGACTTCTCATGCCGCTCTCGTAGCCCGTGGATGGGGTAAGTGCTGTATCGTAGGATGTGACTCGCTTAAGATCAATCTTGATGACAAGACCGTCACATTCGCAGGCAGTGACAAGGTATATAAGGAAGGTGACTGGTTCTCTCTCAATGGAGGTAAAGGACTTGTCTATGATACCAAGATTGAAACAATGGATGCAAGTGAGAACCCTCTCTTCATCAAGTTCATGAGTATTGTAGATAAGTATCGTCGTCTTGGTATTCGTACCAATGCCGATACTCCAGAGGATGCACAAAAGGCGCTTTCTTTTGGTGCCGAGGGTATTGGACTCTTCCGTATTGAGCACATGTTCTACGGAAAGAATTCAGAAGTTCCTCTTTCTAAGTTGCGTAAGATGATTCTCTGCAACACTGACGATGAGCGTAGGGCCGCTCTCGCTGAGCTTGAGCCATTTATCAAGGCATCTGTTAAGAGTACGCTTAAGATTATGGATGGCAAGCCTGTGGTCTTCCGTCTTCTTGATCCTCCTCTTCATGAGTTTGTTCCTAAGACCATCGAGAAGGAGCAGGAACTTGCCAATGAACTTGGCATCAAGGTTGAGGAAGTCATCAAGAGAGGAGAGAGCCTTCATGAGGTCAATCCTATGATGGGACTTCGTGGCGTTCGTCTTCATGTGGCATATCCTCTTATTGCAGAGACACAGTACAGAGCTATATTTACTGCAGTGGCTGAACTCCAGAAAGATGGATTCCATCCTCAGGCAGAGATTATGATCCCTGTGACAGTATCTGCACGTGAGCTCAGTTTCCAGAAAGCTATTTGTGATAGGATAAAGGCTGAAGTAGAGGCTCATTCTGAGCAAAGCATTGAATATCATTTCGGTACTATGATTGAGATCCCTCGCGCAGCGCTTACCGGAGAGAGGATGGCGCGTACTGCGGAGTTCTTCTCTTTCGGTACCAATGACCTTACTCAGATGACTTTTGGCTTCTCTCGTGATGACGTCGGCACCTTTATGGGTGATTATCTTGGGCACAAGATTCTTGATGCGGATCCGTTCCAGACCATTGATACCAAGGGCGTTGGTAAGCTCGTTGAGTATGGTATCCAGGCTGGACGTGGACGTAGAGCTGACCTCAAGTGCGGTGTCTGCGGAGAGCACGGCGGAGATCCTGATTCCATCAAGTTCTTCAATAGTATTGGCGTCGATTATGTAAGCTGCTCACCTTTCCGTGTGCCTATTGCGCGCCTTGCCGCAGCGCAGGCCGCCATTGCACAAGCAAGGTAGAACTGATCTGAATCTATAGAATACGAGGCATGAACTCATAAAAAGTTCTTGCCTCGTGTTTTTTTACTATATTTGTGAGAACCAATAAATAATAATCAAATTGCGAATATGCCAAAGGTTATAACTTTCGGAGAGATTATGCTCCGGCTTTCTACTCCTGGATACTTGAGGTTTGGTCAAGCCAAACAATACGATGCTACTTTTGGAGGAGGGGAGGCTAACGTGGCAGTGTCCCTCGCCAATTATGGAGTGGATGCCAAATTTATCACAAGGCTTCCAGACAACGATATAGCAAGAGCTTGCATTAAGGATTTGCGCTCTTATGGAGTGGATACTTCCGGAATCATCTATGGTGGAGACCGTGTGGGGATCTATTTCCTTGAGACCGGAGCCGTGTCAAGGCCAAGCAAGGTGGTTTATGATAGGGCTGGTTCGTCTATTGCTACTATCGAAAAAGGCATGATTGACTGGAAGGAAGTTCTCAAAGGAGCGGATTGGTTCCATTGGACAGGAATCACTCCTGCTATTAGTCTTGGTGCGGCGGAAGTGTGTCTTGAGGCTGTTCGTGCAGCAAATGAGATGGGTATTACTGTATCTTGTGATCTTAACTATAGGAAGAACCTCTGGAAATACGGTAAGAAGGCTTCTGAAGTCATGCCTTCACTTGTAGAATGCAGTGATATTATTCTTGGCAATGAAGAGGACGCTGAAAAAGTTTTCGGCATTAAACCGGAGGGTTTCGATGTGAGCAGCACTGGCGGCAATATTGATCAGTCGCGTTTCAAAAGTGTGGGTGAGCAACTTATGAAGAGATTCCCTCGTGCACGGAAGGTCATCATTACACTTCGTGGCTCCATCAATGCTAACCACAACACATGGGGCGGTGTCCTCTGGGACGGAAATAGACTCTTTGAGTCTCGTCGATACGACATTACCCATATTGTAGATAGGGTCGGTGGTGGAGATTCCTTTATGGGCGGCCTTATATATGGGCTGCTGACATACACTGGGGATGACCAGAAAGCTCTTGACTTTGCCGTGGCGGCATCTTGTCTTAAACATACTGTATTCGGTGATTTTAATCAAGTGACCGTAGAGGAAGTCGAGAAACTCATGAGCGGAGATGGTTCTGGTCGTGTATCAAGATAGTTTTTAGAGATAATATGGCACAATACGATAAACTTCAGGTCCTTCTCACTTTTAGAGATACGGGAATGGTACCTGTATTTTACCACTCCGATGTTGAAGTGGCGAAGAATGTTCTCCGCGCCTGCTATGACGGCGGTGTGCGGGCTTTTGAATTTACGAACAGAGGTGATTTTGCACAAGAAGTGTTCGGGGAACTGGTTAAGTATGCGGCTCGGGAACTCCCTGGGATGATCTTGGGAGTTGGCTCTGTGGTGGATTCAGCCACTGCGGCTATGTATATACAGCTTGGTGCCAATTTCGTTGTTGGCCCAGTCTTCAACCCGTCCGTTGCACCAGTATGCAACCGTAGACTCATTCCGTATTGCCCTGGCTGTGGCACGGTGAGTGAGATCAGTGCAGCGCAGGAGTCTGGGTGTGACATCTGTAAGGTCTTTCCTGGAGATGTACTTGGTCCGGCGTTTGTTAAGGATCTTAGAGGGCCGATGCCGTGGAGTCGGATAATGGTGACTGGCGGTGTGAAGCCTGAGAAGACAAATCTTGAGGCCTGGTTCAAAGCTGGGGTTACCTGTGTGGGTATGGGATCAAACCTATTTCCGAAAGAGGTGCTTGCGAGCGGCGAATGGAATCGGATTACGGCATTGTGCCGTGAGGCTCTTGATATTATTAAAAACTGCAGATAAAATTTACCACACACATAATGAATACACAAAAGAAGCTGATGACCAATTGGCGTTGGTGGATGGTGGCACTGATGTTCCTTGCCACTACTGTCAACTATATGGATAGGCAGGTCCTGTCTCTTACATGGAAGGATTTTATAGCACCGGAGTTCCATTGGACTGATGATGACTATGGTACAATCACGGCGCTTTTCTCAATAATATATGCTGTCTGCATGCTATTTGCAGGTAAGTTTGTGGACTGGATCGGCACGAAGAAAGGGTACTTATGGGCTATCGGAATATGGTCGACTGGTGCTTGCCTGCATGCCGTCTGTGGATTCCTGACATGTAGGATAGAGGGGTTTGCCGATATTCCTGCAATGCAGGCGCTTGAGACAGGTTCTGCTGCAGCATTGGCCGTGGCTTCCACGAGTGTGTGGCTGTTTGTTGCAGCGAGAGCGGTGCTTGCCCTTGGTGAGGCAGGCAACTTTCCTGCAGCCATAAAGACCACAGCTGAGTATTTTCCGAAAAAGGATAGGGCTTTTGCCACTTCTATATTCAATGCTGGCGCTTCCATTGGGGCACTTATCGCTCCGGCCACGATTCCTCTTATTGCTCAATTCTTCAAAGAGAGGGGAGTAGGGAGTGGATGGGAGATGGCTTTTCTTATTATTGGTGCGCTCGGCTATCTATGGATGGGACTTTGGTTCTTTATGTACGACAAGCCGGAGAAAAGCCGTCATGTCAATGCTGCGGAACTTGCATATATCCATCAAGATGATAAAGACTCTGGCGCTTGCAAGACACCTGCTGGAGGTTCTGACACGTCCGATAGCGGTGTCTCTTTATGGCAGTGTTTTAAGTATAGGCAGACTTGGGCCTTTATTGCGGGAAAATTCTTTACTGACGGTGTTTGGTGGTTCTTCCTTTTCTGGGCGCCGGCATACTTTTCGGACCAGTTCGGGTATTATTCATATACCAAAGAAGGGATATTGCTGATTACCGTGTTGTATGCCATCGTGACCGTTATATCTATATATGGAGGTTATCTTCCGAGGTATTTCGTGGACAAGAGAGGAATGCATCCATATAGTGGACGTATGCTTTCGATGCTGATTTTTGCCTTTTTCCCACTGGCGGCACTGTTCGCTCAGCCTTTGGGCGCTCACTCTGCGTGGTGGCCGGCTATTCTTATAGGTCTTGCTGGTGCGGGACATCAGGCTTGGTCTGCCAATCTCTTCAGTACCATAGGTGATATGTTCCCTAAAAAGGCGGTCGCAACCATTACCGGCATTGGTGGAATGGCGGGCGGTATCGGCTCTTTTATCGTTCAGAAAACTGCTGGCCTTCTGTTTACTAAAACTGGAAGCATGGGCGCGGCATTTAGTTTCCTTGGATTTGAAGGAAAACAGGGCGGATACTTCATTATGTTCTGCTGCTGTGGCGTTGCATATATTCTTGCATGGACCATAATGAAACTTCTTGTGCCAAGGTATAAGCCAGTGGAAATGTAGTACTGGTTTGTGTTGGAAAAGAAAAGTAGAATAACTACTTTTACCAAAATTTCATAATATGGAAAAGTTACAAGATAGATTTTTGAGGTATGTGGCTGTGGATACCATGTCCAACGAAGAGAGTGAGTCTCAACCATCTGCAGAGAAGGAGTTGAATCTTCTAAGAATGCTCCGTGACGAACTTCTGGCTTTTGGAGTGGAGGCTACTCTTGATAAATGGGGGTATGTTATGGCTACTATCCCTTCCAATATTGAAAAAACGGTACCTTCTGTCGGTTTTATAGCTCATGTGGATACGTCTCCAGATGCGAGTGGGGCGAATGTAAAGCCGCAGATAATTAGAAATTATGACGGCAAAGACATCCCTCTTCTTGGAGTAAGTGGCCTTGCTCTTACTACTGAAGCGTTTCCGGAGTTGCTCTCGCACAAGGGGGAGACTCTTATTACCACTGACGGAACTACTCTTCTTGGGGCAGATGACAAGGCTGGAGTGGCGGAGATTATGGATGCTGTGCAGTATATCGTGAGTCATCCTGAGTTTAAGCATGGAAAGATCTGCATCGGCTTTACTCCAGACGAGGAGATAGGTAGGGGCGTTGTAAAGTTTGATGTCAAGAAATTCGGAGCCGACTATGCCTATACTATGGATGGTGGAGAGGTTGGTGAACTTGAGTTTGAGAATTTCAATGCTGCTTCCGCAACTCTTCATATTCAAGGACGTAATGTCCATCCTGGTTATGCTAAGGGGAAAATGTTGAACGCCATTAGGATTGCTGAAGAGTTTGACTCTCTTCTTCCGTCTTCTCAGAAGCCTGAATATACGGAAGGGTACGAAGGTTTCCTTCATGTGATTGGGTTTAAGGGAACTGTTGAGGAAAGTGATGTTACCTATATAATAAGGGATCATGACAGTGCCAAGTTTGAGCTGTTGAAGCAGACTATGCGTGACTGTGTGCGCTTTATCAATGAGAGATATGGTGTGGGAACGGCTACTCTTACGATAAAAGACCAGTATCGCAATATGCGCGAGCAGGTGGAGCCGCATTATCACATAGTGGAGAAAGCTGTCAAGGCCATGGAGATGGCTGGTGTCAAACCGCATATCCAGCCTATTAGAGGCGGAACAGATGGAGCAAACCTTTCGTTTAAGGGACTCCCATGCCCAAATATCTTCGCTGGAGGCCTTAATTTTCATGGCAAATTTGAGTGGGTGACTGTCGAAAACATGGAGAAAGCGACATCTGTTATATTGAATATTGTATCCCTTTATGCGGAGTAATCTGCTAGTGGGTGGAATAAGAATCTAAGTTATATGGAAAAGGAAGTATTTGTTTTTGTGTCGTTTGTGATGTTGCTTGTTGGCAGCGTCTGCTCTAAAGCTGAAGAGACCCGATCCGAAGTTGGAAAGAACCTTCCTCTACTCTCAGAGATTGCAATGTCGCGTGCTGAAATGCAACAGCTTGGCAATAGGGATTTTATCATCAGCTCTTTCCTGATCAATAATGCGCGAAAGTTTTTTCCTGAGGATTTGGCTTATGTAAATCAATGTCTGCGAGAGGCAAGTGATGATGAAATCCTGAGTCTCACTAGCCAGAGTTATCTTGACCCGATGCTCATGGAATTCGTATCTGTGTTTGTCGGCGGATTTGGAATAGATAGGTTTATGCTTGGACAGGTTGGTGCAGGTGTACTAAAACTTATCACGGGTGGCGGCCTGGGTATATGGTGGCTGATAGATCTCTTCCAGGTTCAAAGCCTTACTAAGGAGCGCAATATTGAGCTATTTGACGAGGTCCGGAATATCAATTCCTTGGCATATGGGTATTGATGTGAGTGTAAGTGATTGTGTAGCAATCGTTTATCTTGCATATATTGCGACTCTGTAGTGTTAATGTGCTGATTTATAGGGCAGTGAATGAAAATGATGAAATTTTCTTAAAAAAATCCGAAAAAAGTTTGTGGATTAAAAAATAATGTCTACCTTTGCACTCCCCTTCCGAGGGGATACAAAACAAAGATCATTGACAATACTGAGAGAGATAACGAGGTAAAGAAGTAAAGAGATTAA
>ERZ808252.396-NODE-396-length-43552-cov-7.939490_pt1 | contig 43552 bp, 48 predicted proteins | sample MGYA00521242_ERZ808252 | MGnify/ENA primary metagenome ERZ808252 (study PRJEB31516, sample SAMN03275581) | gut metagenome | biome: mammalia-associated habitat; material: feces | host: Papio cynocephalus | place: Kenya | collected 2012-08-07 ...
TAAGATTGGTTCAAGCGGTTACTATGCTCAGATTGGTTCAAGCGGTGACTATGCTCAGATAAATAGCACTGGCGAAGATTCTGTAATCATGTGTGCAGGTAATGATTCCATTGCAAAAGCGAAAGTTGGTTCTTGGATAACACTTGCTGAGTGGGTATGGGATGATAAGAAAAAACGAAGCGTTCCTAAGTGTGTAAAGACAGAGTATGTTGATGGTGAACGTATCAAGGCAGATACTTGGTATCAACTTAAAAATGGGAAGTTTAAAGAAATAACAGATTAACTAACCACCTCTCCTTGGTGACAGCAGGGAGATGGTTATAAAGAAAGAAATATGCATATTTCAATATCACAATGCAATGGAGAAACTATAGTAGATGGATTTCCAATGCGCAAGCATAGTAAAGAAGTAGTTTATGAGGCATTAAGAATAGCAGCAGATGCTATTAAAGATGCTCAGAAAGATTTATATTTAAGATGGTGCGAGGAGGACAAACAATGACACGTAAAGAAGTTAAGAATTTAGTGCCTATCTTACAAGCGTTTGCAGAAGGCAGAGTAATACAATATAAAGACCAAGGTGTTTGGAGAGATATTACGACAGAGGAAGGATTGTTTATTGAGAATGCCTTTGTTAATGTAAATGACTACCGCATCAAGCCAGAGCTAACATACAGACCCTTTGCCAACGCAGAGGAGTGCTGGGAGGAAATGCAGAAGCATCAACCGTTTGGGTGGTTGAAGTCAAAAGCCACCAAGGATAATATCCTGATAACGGCAGTTTCCAATAGTTGTTGTGTTGTTAATGGAGGTAATTGTGGGTTTGATTTTCTTTTAGAGAAGTTTACCTTTTTTGACGATGGTAGTGCTGTAGGCATAAAAGCAGAAAGCGAGGGTTAAGTATGGACTGGATTGATAAAGAACTAAAGGCTCGTACACCTCATACTTGCTGTATGTGTGGATGCAAGATAGAGGTGGGTACAAATTACATTCGTCAGTTTGTACCTCAATACAGAAGTGTCTTGTTAATGCACAAGGAATGTCAAGAACTCCTTGGGTATGAGGGTTTCTATGATGATAATAGTTGCGAGGGAACGAGTGGCGATTATTTTAGAAGTTGTATAAGCGATTATGTATGGCAACACCACCAGCATGACGATGATACCATTGATGAAGGATGGGATGGCTCGATGTATGAGCAAGTGCAAATGATACTAAAGGAAAAGGAGGATTGAATATGGGCATCGAAGATATAAAGAATTGTGAATGTATATATTTTGAAACACATGAACCAATGGATAAGTATGAAGGTACAGAATGGTTTAAAGAGAACATCCTACCAAAAGAAGTTGAAATCACCTATGAGGGCAACGGCTATTTTGAAGTCAATGTAGATGGTAAAATCTATTCATGTTCTATTTATTCGGATGGTGACTTCTATCATAGTGTTGCAGACTTTAATCTATTGAAGGAATAGTTATGGATAAAAGAGGAATAATATTTAACAGATGGCTTGCCGTTGATTATAATGGTATAGAAAAGATGTTCTATTACAAGCCAAAACGATGTGAGAAGCATGGTGAATGGTGGGGAGAATGTATGATACTTCCTTATGGCAGCATCAAAAAGCTAATAGGAAGAGAACTGACCTTTAATAGTTCTCCTGTAGAAATAAAATAATTAAACAATATGGAAGAAACGTATAACGGTTATGGCTTTATTGATGCAAGACTTCCAAACGCATTAGATATTATAGCAGAAGAGTTCTATACTCAAATGAGCTATTATATGCTACCAAAAGAAGTATGGTATTCTTAATTGTAAAAATATGAAAATCAGACTAGCAAGAAAAATTCTTCGCAACTCACCATTTCACAAGCATCATAAGACAACATCTGAATACTGGTGGGTCAAGTGCATCATGTACCCAGTGCAATGCGACCACCGCATCACCAAGGCGATAAGTATAATAAGAAAGAGAGGCAGGAAATGAGACCGTTTACAGAATATCACGGAAACCTATGGTGGCGTGACGAGAAAGAAGGAGGTCGTATGAAGCAGATATTCATCAACGACCGCAACGGAATTTTCATCCACGCCGCCGAACTTGCAAAAGGCAAGAAGGAGGTGAAGCTACAATTAGTTATCTCTCACTATGACAAGAACGCATACAACGATGATAATCAGTACGAGTGGTATGACTTCAAGGATGGTGAGTTCGTTAAAGACAAATCAAAATACGATTAGCTTATGGTTAGGCGAGATAGCATTTTCGGCAAGATTAACTATTGGTTTCGTGTCAATCAGCTCGGGCTGAGTGGCAAGAAACGAAAGTATCAAGATACCTTGTGGTGGAAGCGAATAGGAAACGCCGACAGGCGCAAGGCGATTAAGGAACTAGATAAAGCATTGAGTGTATGAAAGAAAAGAAAGTATTAAACCTATCACTCACTAAGGAGTGGTACGAGAAGGTAGCTTCGGGAGAAAAGACCGAGGAATATAGGGAGATAAAAGACTATTGGATGGTTCGTTTGTTCCCAAATCACTTTAAGAAGAAGTGCGATGGACGACCATCTAGTTGCGTTAACTGCATGAAGGCAACTTTGCAAAGAATAGACAATGACTTATGTGACGATAAGTTTACCCATGTCCGCTTCACCAACGGCTACCCAAAGGGTGGTGAGCCGTATATCGAGAAGGAAATCGTTAGTATCACCATCGGAAAGCCTAAGAAAGGGCTTTGCCCAGACAAGTGGTTGGATAAGGATTTTTTTGTTATTAAGTTCAAATAATATATGACAAACGAAGAATTTTGTAGGGTACATATTGGTGAGCCAGTTCTTTACAAAGGAAAGGATATTGGTGCTTATGTGGCAGGGTACTTGGAAAAGAAATACATCATCCTTGGGTTTGATACCTATAATGGCTGTATTTCTGACTTCACTCCAAGAGTGAGAACAGTAGCGAGAATTTGGCAATCATACCGATTCGCAAAGTTGAAGTATCTTTCGTTTGACGAACATAAAACAAAGTAATATGGAAAAGAAAGATATAATCGAAGCACAGCGCAAGGCTTTCGATGAAGGTTGCGTGTTGTTTAACACTTGCGAGGGTGTCGTGAAGATGAAATTGAAGGATATTGTTAATCAGCCAACAGATGGCTTACTGTACGACCTCAACAGAGACGAGGCAACCGTAACGACTATATTCGACGAGCAGAAGCTAATGAATGAGTTGGCGACAATCAATGTGCTCAAATTCCTGCACGGACAGTATGGAAATAAAAAGTAATTTTTAAATCATAATAAGAAATGGAGAATAAGAAAGAATTGACTCTTAATGAGTATCAGAAGTTGGCGATGAAAACTTGTATGCCGACTTGCGACAACTTTAGCTACATGACTCTCAACCTTATGGGTGAACTTGGCGAGTTTACATCCAAGATAGGTAAGCTCATTCGCAAGGGAAAGGCTTTCATTAATAACAACCAGGTTTATTTCAACAACGATGTATCAGAGGAGGAGATTACTGCTATCAGAGCCGAGCTTGGCGATTGCTTCTGGCAGCTTAATGGACTTGTTTTCGCAATGGGGTGGGATAGCAATAGTATCTGCCAGGAGAATTTGGATAAGCTCGCTTCTCGTCAGCAGAGAGGTAAGATTGATGGTAATGGCGATTTTCGATAATGCCTGCATCTCAAAAGACACCAAAGGAAATCGAGGACTATGTGATAGCTCACATTAACGACAGACCACGGACAAAGGTTGCTGAACACTGCGGAATATCATTGGGAACAGTCTATCGAATAGTCCGAAAAAACGGAGGTGAGATAAAGAGTGAGCTAACGAAGAAGCGAGACGGAATCGAGGAACAAATAGTAAATATGTACCCTACGATGTCTTCTTCAGAGATAGCTAAGGAGTTGGGAATAGGCAAGACTACCGTTGCTCGTTGGGCACGAAGGCTTGGGGTGCATCATACGCAAGAAACCATTATGAGTCTTCAAGATAAGACTTCCTGGAGATTGGATTATGCAAGAAGACAGCTAGATTATAAGGCTATTCACAAGAAACGTTCTCGAACAAGGAGAATGGAGGAGTGGAGAGTGTTGAGTGGTTTACCACAACAGACAAAGTTCAAAGTTAAGGTTATACCGGAAAGGATATATAAAGCAATGTGGACTTTGTCGAAGAAATACAACTACTTCTTTGATAGGGACAGCGCAATCCTTTACTACGACTCACAGACCAAGCGAAGACCAAACGAGCAATACTACGTCGACAAGTATGGCATCAAGTTCGAGCAAGCGGACGAAGAATAATATTTCTGTGCATTATATATAATTAGGGGCGGCTATCCTTCTCGGACGGTCGCCCCTTTTTGTTTTCACAACTAACTAATCAACAAAAACTTAACAAAATAATAAAAATGAAAAAGCATTTACCAGTATCATCATTTGTGTAATTTCAATCTCCAGTATATCCAACCGATGAAGGCAAGCACTCCTATGAAAATTATTACGGAGAATATCTTACCCAAACCTATGAAGGTCTTATCGGTTGAAGATAATTGCTTTTCTTTTATGATGTTCACTCTATATGGTATCGAATCACGCACAATCAAAGTGTCCGACTTATTTCTTACGATGTATCGGTCTTTGTACTGGAGTCGAAACTTATCTTTATAGACAGTATCGCCTCGTATGTAAACCGATACGCTGTCGTGAACATAAACGGAATCAGTCTTTAAGAAAGAGTCCGTCTTGTTTACAATCCTGTCCCTGTACTCTGTGACTGGCACATACTTTGTCGTAGTGCATCTACAGAAGAAAGAGAGACATAGGAAGGAAACGGCGCATATCAATAACCATTTCCACAAATCTAAATTGAACATTCTCATAACTTCAACATTTTATAGTTTTACCCGAATACGTGAGTGAGCCATACTTGATAGACTCTACCCTTGTAGTCCATCCGTTCTTGAACGTTTCCCAGTTCTTCAAACCTTTGAGGTAATTCTTGCGATTATCTTTCAACGTATCGAACACGAATTGACTACCCTTGTAATATCCATTGATAGCACCGATTGTTACCCTGCCCATAATTCCATCGGCTGCTACGCCGACAATCTTCTGAATGACAGAGACCGCCGTGCTAACACCGCTATTCCAAGAGAAATCAACAAGCATATTGGCAACGCTCTGGTTGTCTATCAAGTCAGCCTTGCACTTGTCCCAATAGTATTTTTTAAAGATGTTGTTCCACTGTTCCGTGGTTATCTTCTTCAAGTCTCTCACTGTCTTTTTCTTGCCATATACCGAGCGGAAGGTTGCAAGCGTGACACCTTTCATTGTTGCGCCTCCAGGGTCTTTAGGGTGGTTGATAAAACCTCCTTCATGGGAAAGAATGAATGGAGATAAAATCTTATGATTTGCCATCTTGCGCCTCGCTTTCTTTATTTAAGCCATCCTCTAAAGCCTCGCCAAAAGTCTCATTCTTGGACTTGGCAAGAGCCACGATAATAGCCTTAATGAATCCTGTGATTGTCTTCTGCTCTACGTTTACTCCGTGTAAATAGAAGAAATGCCCGAAGAAACTCTTTGCCTCGCAAGTTACTGCAATCGCAGTTGCTCCAACACCTCCGAAAATGTGATTGACGCCAATCGGCTCTAAAATAGCCATACCGATAGCCATGCCAACGACTATCCACACGCAATAGTCTATAAGTTTGTTCACCGTTCTACGCACAGCCCTAGATGTTCGCCACTTATATTGAACCATCAAGAGTTTATCGCCTGCTTTCTCTGCTTCTGAATATCGCCGTGAGCTTTCGCCCCAACCATATCGAAAGTCAGCAATCACGCACAAAGCTATCAATAACAGCATCCACCGCATATCGTAGAATACCGCTATCATCTCTGCGCTTAAAAGACCACCTAGAAACCTTGTTCCAGTGTTGCCTACTACATCTGTCGTTGTCTGAATCATTGTCGTTATCCTGAATTTGTTATCCTAAATCAATAATACAATAAGTCTCGGTTTACTCCGCAAAGATAGCAAAATAAATCGAGACTCACAAGACAACGACAAATAAATTACACTTTTAGGTCATAAAAAGGCATCTGACCGCTTTCGAGGAAAGAAATACACTCATCGAAAATCTTCTTCTCATAGTCGAGAGTGGAGCATTTTGGAAACCATTTCTTGATTTTAGCATCGTTTCGTTTAACCATTTCTCCCCAAAGAACGAGCCAGTCGGATATTGTTATCTTGTCATTATCAACCTCGTGCCAGTAGTCTTTCGCTACGTCTGCTGTGTGAAGCTGACCTATCAAACAAAGGTGCATCTTTGCCATTTCCTCGTCGTAGTGGCACGCACCGATTTCTCCCTGAACCTGTTTCATCATTTCCAGGGCGCAGGAGTCATTCATTCCAATATCACATGACTCTGCCATGATGGACACAACGTTCTTTACCGCTTGTATATCATCGCAAGCCAAAACTCTTTCAAAAACCTTTTTCATCTTATTAATCGTTAAAGTAATACTATTCTGTTATCAATGCCTTTAACTCCAAGAAATCATCTGGAGTAATACTAATGCTTCGCTTGTTTCCGAGGAATATCACCGTCAGAATATTGTCGGGCATATCAATGCTTATGATGCCATCGTCGATATGTCCGTGAATGAAACCAACATCAAAGTGATAGTCTTGCACGGATTTGAGCATCTGCATCATATCATCAAAGATGGTGCCGGCGTTCACGTCTCCGTTCTCGTCGGCGATGAATAGGGTAGCGTTGTCTATGCTCTTGCCCCATTTGTCCTTGTTGTGAGCAATCACGTTATGTGCGGCTCGCTTTATGTATGTCGAAGGTACAGCCATCATTGGGTTGCCCTTAACCATATCGTCAATCCTTGCATCCACCCAAAGGTCTATTGATGCAAGCAGTTTCTCTTTTAACTCTGGTACATTCATTTCTTAGACCCTCCTTTCTTTCCTTGCTTCATGGCGATAAACTCGGCATAGTTCATCTTGTCGGCATAGTGTTCAAAGTATTCATCACGTAGTGCATTCTTCTGCTCCTCGACTTGTGTAGCCTCCTTCTTTAGGTGCTGCATAAGTGAAAGATGCTTCTTCAATGCGTCCTGCCCTTGTTGGGTGTTCTCAATACGAGGGCGAATGATGCGCAGCTCCTCATCCTGTATGAGCTTCGTGACGTACTGCAAGCTATCCACGTACTCTTGATTTTGCATCAAGTACTGACGTTGTGCGCCAGTAAGCCCATCCTCAATCTTATCTATCTCGTCCCATAGTGGAGTAGAGGACTGTTGCGCTTGCATATTGATGGACGCTCGCTTCTGTTGGATAGCCTCGTATATCTTCTGCAACTCAGCATCCATCATTTGCGGTTGTTGTTGATTGTTGCCCATGTCGAGCAGTGGGCTGTTGAAATTCATCATATTCAAATATCTTTAAGTTGGTGATATATTATAGAGAGGTGATAGGGCATCCACCTTAGAGAGGCAAACACCCCTCACCAACTCATCTTTTCTTAGCCTTTCTTACGGACTTCCTTGTTACCTTTCTGTTAGGTAGTGGGAGTTGTCGTAGCAGTCGAGCGGTTGCAGCAACAATAGCTGCCATAGCCTGTGACCGTAGGTGTGGATGGCAATACCAACTGACCCTTGATGTCGTAGGCTGTCTTTAAGTCCATAGCTTGCAACAGAATCTTCTCCTTGTAAGGAGCAAGAGCCTCCATCACGGCAATCTTTGCTTCGAGTGCCGCAATCTTGGCATTCGTAGCGTCATTCATGTCTCTACCGTTCTTGTAGAGACCAAATTCTGCCTCAACGCTTCTTCGGTTCTCAGCGTTCACAGCATCCATATAGCCCTTGTAGAGGCTAAACTTCTCCGCTGTATCAACCTCACGCATCTGATAGAACTTGTTGGCTGTGTCGAGCTTCAAGCCGAACATATCGGTAAGCAGCTTAACCTCGTCGCTATTCTCCTTCTCCAACACTTGCAATGCGGATGGCTGGTTGGCGTTTCCGCTCATTCCATATCCGTATGCGTTAATGTTCACGTTCTCTGGCATATTGCTGCCACCGAGAGAGCCGAAAACGCTTCTGTTGTTACCGAGTAACCAAGCACCAGCACCGAGTGCTGTGCCGATGATGCCTAATGTAAGCCCTGCGTTTCCAGTAGCCTTTGAAGCATAGTCGTGCTTCTTTCCTTCCTCGTAGATTCTCTTCTCCACGACTTTTGCATCTGTCATTTCCATAAAACAATCTTTTTAAGTTATCCTTAAAGTTATCTAACACTATTGTAGTACTACGGATGCAAAGGTACGATGAATGTGCGAGATAGGCCATAACTCGCTCACGATTTCTTTTAATGGTTGATTATCAAAGATTTAAGGTGATACGAGGTAATGTCATTCTTTCCAATGTTTGTAAAACTTGAAACAAAAAAAAGAGGAACAATCACTTGCCCCTCTTTTTCTTCAAGAAATGTAGAATGTCCCATTTATTCCAGTACCTCGTATGACCACGTTTCTTGCATTCGCCGTTGGGAATATCACCACGGTTCACCATTCTGTTCAACGTAGCGTCCGACACGTGTAGCTTCTCCTTGACCTCCTCCGTGCTCATCATAGGATTAAGCATAAATGGAATCTGCTCACAGAGATTATCCAAGTCGTCGTCGTTCATTCCGCAAGCGGTCACAGGTTCTCCGTTTCTCTCTTGCTCCGCTGCCTTGAAACAAGCATCGCTCAAAGATTTTAAAGCCATTCCCAAGACCTCGTAATTCAATGCTTTCTTCATATTATATTGATTTTTACGAAATTCTCACAAAATCATACATTATGAGCATATTTTCTTGCCAATCTTGCTCTTAGTAAGAAACAACTCAATAAAACCATACAGATAGAACATAGCCGTCAGCAACATTATCGTATAACAAGACTCAACCATATCATTTGTCGTGTACCAGCTCCAACCGACGATATGCACGGCGTTCATTCCGAAGAAATAGAAGAAAGGTATTCTGTATCTCCAACAGAGATAGAAAAACCTGCTCGCAAAGATAATCACAATCGGGAAAACATACAGCATAAAGTAGATGAAGGCATAGCAAGGCATATTCTCCCAATAAGGCACAAACATCTCCCTTGGGTGCTGCCCGAACTCCCATATTCCGTATGCGTGAAACAACATTAGCATTATCGGCATCCATTTACAGAAGCCACGAAAGAACTTCAATATCCTTCTTGAATACCGATTTCCGCTCCGCATCATCAAGCCCATAAGCTCGGTGATGTCGATGTCCTTTATTAGCCGTTGAACTTCGACTTGCTTATCATCATCCATAACTTTTAACGTTTAAAATAATTCCGCAAAGATAAGAGCATTTTCCGTAAATCATGCGTCAATGCGTAAAAACTTAGTTTCATTCCTATGAAAGAAACTGTTTCATTGATGGAAATGAAACACAAGATTGACGACCTGGCATCACTGCCAAGTCGATAATCAGCAAGCGTTAATCATCAAAGTTGGTGTTTAGATTATATATCAAAAACTGAAAATCTCCATCGTTTACCGATGCGTCATCACTAGTCCATACATCAATATAAATCTGGGAGCCAACAATGTTAGTCCATCCGATTTCCTTCACGGTAGCCTTGATAGGACTAGCTTTTTTGCCATCATCCTTTGAATAACCGAAGCCTGTTAGCATAACACCTACCTGGTATACCAACAATTCTCCGCTTGTAGCATACGCTCCGCTCCATGACATAGGCAACAAAAGACGATACAACCCTGTGCCTAGCCTTAATACGCTTATGCTTCCACCTATCGTTTTCTGTCGTATTTCTATGTTTGTATTGCTGTTATATATTACAAAACCTTTTGCGAGATACTTCATTCCATACTGAGGAAGCGAGCTTAGATAAGAGTAACTGTTTTCCACGCACCATGCGATAAGATTATCATTAAAGCCAAATCCATGAAGCACGAGACAACGATGAGGAGCTACAACAATATCGCTTACATGTTGACCATTTGTTATAAAGTACTTATCGGATGATGGAGTTGAAAATATCGCACCATTATCCGTGTAATTAGCTATCCTCATCGTCCGTCCTATCTGGTCGGAAGTCCATTTCAACTGAAAGAAGCTAAACCATTCTTCGCTCTGAATGCAGATGTTATCCACATTCAATTCTTCCATTCCGCTCTTCACAACCGAATAATCTGAACGCATAGAACCACTTACCTTGACGTTCTCGAACTCGGAGTTCTTGGTCTTAAGTGTTCCGTCCTTAGATAAAGATGCGTTTTCGGCTTCTATTTCGAGCTGTCCGCTCTTTATCTTCATATAGTGGTCTGCGGTAAACTCTACATCATCTGCATACAACTTCATTTTGCTGCGATACGAGCCATCGTCCTGCTTCTCCACGCACATATCGAGTTCGGCTTGCGTTTGTTTCCCTTGAACGTCAACCGCATCAACTCTTGCAGAGATGCTATCGCTCGTTTCTTGGAGAGATGAAGTCGTTGATTGAAGTCCGTCTGTTTTTGTTACAAGAGTGTTTATGCTATCTGCATTCTGCTTGATTGAGCTCTCATGTTGCGTCAGCTTTCCGTTCGTATCGCTCACGAACTTGCCATAGGTGCTTTCGAAACCTTTGACGTTCCAGGCGGTGTTTCCGTACATCTTCGTGAAGCTCACGTTGATGTTGATTGTCTTGTTGAATACCTTTCCGTCGCAGCGTATTCCTAACAATACGCAGGCGGAACTTGCAGGATATGAAACCTTTTGACCCTTATTATAAGTATCGCCGAACTCATATTCCTTTCTTGTTATTCCATCAGCGTACAATACCAGTTTAGGGGTTGTGTTATCGGCAGACCCGCTTAAGTTGAGGAAGTTTTTGTTGTTGCTACCGACATCGAAATTGCCGTTCGTTTCATTGCCTACAGATATTGTGTAGTCGGAAGGATAGTGCAGCACTTGCGTTCCCCTAAATACAATGACGTATATACCTTGATTTTCTTTGACGAAATTTCCGTTCTCGTCAACCTCAAAATTGACGGTCTGAGGAGTAACCAAGATATTCAGCGCATCCTCTCCGTTCTCGCCCTTCGGACCTTGTATGTCACCAAAGTCTACCCACTTACTTCCGTTGTTCACCCAAAGGTTCGTTCCTATTCGGTAGGCATCGCCCACGTCAGCCTTGTCGTAGCATTCATTACCCGATGAATCAAATGATATGATATAAGGCTCACTTATATTAATATCCTCTCCCTTCGATGTGTCTATAAGAAATACATCCTCGTCTTTTCCGTTGCCGCCATCTGCCTTGTATGCCGCATAGTTGGTATAATGTGCAAGTGCCGTACCTCTAGGTGTAAAGCTAGTTCCGTTGACACCATCCTTCGCAAAATAGGTAATGCACTTCTTGTTGAGGTACGCATAGTTCGAGCTGCTTTGATTGTATCTCACTCTCTCGCACGTCCAAAGGTACTTGCCCTTCTGCGCAGAGTATGTCAAATTCCAATTAGACATACCATCAGCAGGAGCGTCAGTTCCGTTGTCACTCAGCGCATATACCTCCGTCACCTCTGCGAAGTCGTAGCATCCACCGAGGCAGTACTTTCCTGTGTATATTGCATTACCCGAAGTATAGGTTATCTTTGTGCAAGCCCATACATACCCATTTTCCTTCAACGTTAAGTCGCTGAAGTTCGTTTTCCAGTCAGAATCGGAAATCTTAGAAGCATCGCTCTTATTGTTCATAGACACGGCAAACATGACATCGGCGTTCTTCACACCGATGCCATCGTTTCCTTTCTGTCCGTCTTTCGCCTTGCGATGCAATGTGATAGATGAAGACAACATATATACCCCCAATTTTAATTATTAAACCTCGTAGCTGATAAAATCAACAACGTCCTCGCTATCGTTGGTTATCTTCCCCCAAATGTCAGTACCGACCTCTACAGGATTTCCTATCTTTGTCCCAAGGTCTTTGTTATTCTCTGAGCTTGCGAACACATGAGTAACCTTCGACGGCGTTATTGTAACCTCAGTTCCTTTCTTTCCGTTCTCAAACTTAAATAGGTGTGCAGTTACTGTCTGCGCATTCGTTCCATCCCATTCCTTGTCGACAGTTGCGGTAAGCTCGTACTCGTCACCGAGGTCGGTCATCTTATGGAAGTCTGTAGTGATGATAGTCTTTTGGTTATCGCTTGTAAGGTAGGCGGAGCAATATATACCACCGATTGCTGTAACATCGTCCCTCTTGGCTGTATACTTGCGGCTTGTACTGTCCTGCAATACCTTTCCGCCCTCAGTATACCACTTGTAGCTATATCCAGAATCCTTCAACTCTCCGCTGACAAAGAGGTAAGCGGTTAATTCTGTAGTTGGCTCTGCCTTAGACAACGTACACTTACCGCCAACGTAGAGAGCAGCCGCACTAGTGCCTATCTCTTGTAGATGCAGCTCCGCTGTAGCCTCCGTTTCGTAAGATGTTTTTTGCACCTCGCCTGAGGCAACGAATCTAAACAAGTCGTTACTTGTGTTATCTTTCGAAGCTATGTTGTCTACGATACGAAGTTTGTAATTGCTAGGGTTAATTGCGAAGCGAGCATCCGAACACTTGCAAAATCCATTCTTGTCGGCAGTTCCTGTAACCACAAGTATCGTTCCATTATAGTACCAAGTTCCGTTAGTTATGCTTGCTGTCTGTCCGTTGCCACCAACAGCCTTAGGAACAAGGATTGGTTGGTTTGCCTCATCCTTAAAGTTCGGTTTAGGCGTTCCGTCCGTGGGATTCCATCCTTGATAAAGAGCAGCATTCTCTGTCTCAATGCTCAACACTACGTTCACACCCTTCTTTAGTCGCTTAAGGGTAATACTGCCTGATAGTAAATCTGTCATATCTATTTAATATTAAAGTTTCTTAAATAAGTTTCCAACTCTCTCTGATTCTCAAAAGCAATGCCTCCGAGCTGCTTAAGACGTTGTTTCTCGTCGCCTGTCAACTTAGCACACGACATCATTCCCTTTGCCGTGATAACCATCATATTGTCGCTTCCGTTGACACCGACGAGGTTGTGCGTCTCTCGGTCAAAGCCAACAAGCTCCGCCTTCTCTGCCATAGCCAATACGTATCTCATATCGTTTGCCTCCTTAGTTAAAGATGAACGGATTGCCGTTCTCATCAGTGTAAGTGTTACCGCTTGCATCTGTCGCAACCTTATACTGCTCCTTGTAGTCGTACTCGAAGCAAGTTTCAACGTAATTATCTTTCTGTGTGTCGCCCATAATAAGGTCGGACAGTCTAAAGGCTACCTCACGTCCCTCGCCGAGATTAACGTCCTGCTCATAAGCTGTGCTTCCAAGTAACTGCATCTTGATGGTGTTCTCGGCACAAGGCACATCGTGGTCTTTGCACTTCACTATCGCACGTTGAAACAAGACCTCCGTCGATGGGTAGATGTCGCTCTCCACCGCTGGCTTTACGGATATAGCCTTATGAAGTCTTGCTACGGTGCAGATTGTCTTTAGGCATTGCACCTTTCCGTTCACCAACACTTTAAGCATGTAAGTAGCACCATCCTCTATGACTCTCAGGTCGAGGGTCATGCTGGTGAGGGAGAAAGCCACAAGCTCGTTTCCTACCATCATCTTCTTCTCTTCCTCTCCGTCAGTGCGGTAAAGTTCCAATGTGTAGCCACTCTTCTGCAAAGTCTTGCCCTTCTTTACGCTAATCTTTGCGGTTCGCATATATTGCTCTCCGTTGTTAATTTGCTGAGAAGTGAGAGTTGTTGCAATTCCATGAGACACCTGATAATCGTGCAATAGCATATTGTCGTCGATTGTGGAGTAAAGCAAGTTCAGTGGATATTCCGTCTCAACACTCCAAGCATCCTCAGCCGCCTCCACCGTATAAAGGGTAAGCTCATCGCTGTTGGCAGGCACAAGGTCGTTGTTACGAAAGTCGAGAATCTTTCCTTCGAATCGCAGGCTCACCCTCTCGTTCAATCCTATGTTGCGCTTGATGAGCAAAGTACCTTTGTTGTCGCCTGCCTGTATGATGGAGTACTTATCTTTCCAGTCAGCCAAGGTTTCTATCTTCTGCCCATTGACATACCATTGCATCTGAGCCAAATGCGAGTTACTTCTTGACTTTCCCTGCCAGCTGCCGTCCTTTGCGTTAGCCGATACCGCAGGGCAGATGCCGCAAGGCACACCGCTCGCTCCCTCTCGGTTTGGCTGATAGTCTCCACCGCTGAAAATTTGCGTCGGCGTAGACTCTGGCGTGATACACGACAAGGTACAAGCCGTAACAAGCGGCTCGTATCTGCGGTGCATGAATTTCTTTTCCGTTCTCATAAACTACTAGAATTTTTTAAAGATTTTTAAAAAAACGTTCACTAGAGATGTTCTGTTACTCGATGCCAAGTAGCTTGCAGTCGTTGTCAACCATAGTTTTCAAGCGCAATCTCTCCGTTAAGAAATCCTTGTACGCCTGTGTGCGAGCCTTTACCTCGTCCTTGTCGGTGATAATGCCGAGCTGTACAGCATTATACTCGTTGATGAACTTCTGCTCACGGTTATCATCCCACTTCTCGGCGATAACAGCCTCGGTGATGCGATTGGATGTCAGAGGTTCCCAAACGACTACCTCCTGGCATTCGTACTGTTGGCTATTCGTCGCATTCTTGTAGCCATCACCATCTGTAGATGATGCAACCTCAACCTCTCTGATGTCATAGTGGTAGCGATGGCTACCGTTTCCCACTGCCTCCAATACTGTAGGCTGATTGTCATAAATTACCTTCATAATATCTATATTTAAAAAATCACTATAATGTCTTTATGTTGTCGTATATTCCTATCTTGTGGAGTAAGTGCCGTCCGTTACAATGCTCTGTCCATCCAAGCCAAGAACTAAGCCGCATTTTCAGCTCTTTTTCCTTAACGTCCTTGCCGATGGCTTTCTTGGCTTCCTTGCAGAATCTCTTCTTTATGCTCTTTCGTACCAACGTCTGCTGACGGAAGAATTGATAACCAACATAATCCAATGCCCTTCCATCGTTGGTGTACCTATTAGTAGCTATCGGGAATATCTGCCAGTTGCGCTTGATGGTCAGTCTAAGCTCTCCCTCCAATTTTTCTTTTATCTTGACAAAGACCTCACGCAGCCTATCCTTGCTATCAGAGAAAAATACAATATCATCGGCGTATTCCGTTGCGTCAATCATCAGCCCTTCGTTCACCCAGTGCATGAAGTATGCGAGATAGAGGTTGGCTAGGTACTGACTGATATAGTTGCCTATCGGAAGCCCATCAGCCGAGTCTATTATCTCGTCTAACAAGCCTAATGTATCCTCATCCTTTATCTTCCTCCTTATTATCGCCTTCATCACATCGTGGTTGATATTTGGGTAATACTTAACAATGTCTATCTTTAAGCAATAGAGATGTTCCTTACCGTCATATTTTCTTATTATCTCCTTCACTCGCTTTGCACACCCATGTATTCCCCTGCCCTTGATGCAGCTATAGGTATTGCACGTAAACACGCTGCGCCATATCGGTTCAAGCACATTCATAATGGCATGGTGAACGATGCGGTCTGGATAATAGGGTAGGCGGTAAATCACCCGTTCCTTTGGTTCATGGATAATGAATATATCGTACTTCGATGTCTTGTAAGCCTTATCCTTTAGCATATGGTGCAGGGCGAATAATTTACCTTCCCTATCCTTGTCGAATTGCTTTACTCCATAAGATTTAGCCTTTCCCTTGCGAGCATTCATGTCCGCAATCCTCAGATTATCCATGGAGATTATCTTGTCGTAAAGATAGCCGTATCGTCTCATGCCTGTATGTTATTGATTAAATGAATATTCTTTGCTTCCTTACTCCGAGCCTTCGACTGTCGGCGTATAATCCGACACCTACCGACACATTTCTGAGTTCCTATATTTTTCACCAAGAGGTGCGGTCGCAACTTCCACATTTTAATATTTTCCCTAGGAAGTATAGGTGAGAGGCGATGTTCGCATTCGCATCCGAGGGAGCGTTATTCGAGTTCGAATACACGAAACCGCATTTCGAGCCGTTATCCGCAGTACCCCCGAACAACACGCCACGGAAAGTTGCCAACCTTAAATTCTTTGTCATTCCAAGAAATATCTATTTCCTTGGCATCTCAACGTAGCCTTTCGAGGAAAGGCATTCCTTTTCTTGATTTCTTGCAAGATATAGAGAATATCAGTAGAGCCTGTGAAGAATTTCATCGCCTCGCTGTCTGGGTCGCTCAATTCCTTCTTCACCATAACAAGCGTCTGACCTTTCTTGCCTTTCTGCTTGGAAAATCTTGTTGGAACGTCCTCCAAAAAATCAATCAGCCAAAATGAGGTATTCACTAATTTACTCTGGCTCACGTCCTTGCAGTTGAAAGAACGACTATTCTCGTCTCTCGGAATGTTCAAAAATGCAAGGCTTCCATCGTCAGACTTTTCGCCATTGCCCTGATTATTGTTCATATTGCTATTGTCCATTATTTATTTGTTTTAATTGTTATCAAAATTACTTTACTTATCGCATTATTGCTTGCTCTTAGCTTACCCCCTATACCGCCATAAATATCGGGCGGTATAGGGACGTGTTACGCTGCGTGTCGCTTCGACTTACGCTGATTGGAAGCAAAGGCGAGAGGCGATGCGCGCATTCGCATCCGAGGGAGCGTAATTCGAGGCCGAAAACACGAAACCGCAATTCGAGCCGCCAACCGCAGTACCCCCGAACAACACGCCACGCAAGGTAGAACCAGAGGTAGGTATGTTTGTGTAGTGATAATCTGCATGATAGCTATTATCACTTGCACCTACAGCCTTTGCTGTAATGTCTCCATACTCACCGAAGGTTATTTCCTTGACGAAACCTTCCGTTCTTGCCTCGTTGCCGACATAAGTATACCCTTCTGCATCAGCCTTGCTGTCGTTGAACTTCTTAGGGTCACGACAGATATATACCTTGCTTGCTCCGCTATCACCCGACTCAACAGAGATGTTGATGCCGTCCGTCCATTGCCACAAATGAGCGAAAGGATTCTCAATTCCACGATAACGAGATACACTAACCTTGCCAAGGGTGACAGCGTTCTTAGTACCAGTGTCGAAAGTAACAATGCCTGTTCGGTTGCCAAGAGTGTCTGTTACACCGTTGGTTACGAAAGCCACATTGCCGTTATATTTACTCCATGTATCCCAATTAACGGATGACACGCCTGCGCCGAGTCCACCTTGATGGTAGCCCTCGGAAGTAAGCGCAGCGTTGTATGCGGTCTGGCAAGACAACTGAGCGTACTCCACGGCGAAGAGCCAATAGAGCTCACGCTGAACGTCGTACATCATGCAGTTCCACTCCGTGCTACCGCTCTTTCTCGCCCTTGCATAATTGCGGAACTGCGTACGATTAATGTTCGACGAAGCCAAGGTGTTTGCGATGGAACATAACTTACCATCCTTAAGGAATGCTTGATATGCGCTCACGTAGCGTTTTGGTACTTTGTGGAAGCCAGTCAGAGGCTCTAGGCTCATCCACACCCTGCGCTTGTTGCCTTCGGTCTCGAACTTCTCGTAGTACTCTGGAAGCTCCACCATCACCTGCCCACGGCTTCCGTCTCTTGTCTGCGAAGTCCAGTCCGTAGGGTCGAGGTAGTCCACCACGTTTCCATCATCATCAAGGAGACAGCCCTTCATCAATGTCTGCACTGGAAGAGTGCGATGTAAGCTCATGTTTCCGATGCGAGTAGCTGCGGTAGAAGATACCGTAACATCGAACTCGATACCATAGGCATACACCTCTGGGGTGGACAATGAGAGGTTGAGGCTCTTCGAGAGGTTCTTTATTTCCAATCGTCTCACGCTTCCGCCAACCTCGGCAAGAATGCAGTCCGTCTGCTGAACGGTCGATACAGCATCAGCCGTACCTAGATTTTTGTTTGTTGCCATAATCTATGAAATTACTATTAACGTTAATATTTAATGTTTAATAAACTCATTTTTTTATACACTCAGCGTGGCAAAGAGAGTCTTAGCTTTGTTTCCGATTTTCCAAGCCTTAAACGTGAACACCACTCCGTACACATCCTTATTTTCCTCTCCAAGGTCGTTCTCGCTCTCCGAGAAGGATAGGTTGATAGAACCTTTGAAATCCTGTGCCTTAGGCAAAGCGCCCCAAGCGGCATCCTCTATCTTGTTGCCGCTGTTCCGCTCCACGCTCCAATCCCAACCTGTCGATGTGTCAATCTCGGTGTCGGCACGCATGACCCTACAAGTCACATCTATGTTCTCACCCCAATCGAGCGTGTCCTGCCCATTCATCTCTATCACCAGCTTCCTGCGTTGTATCTCTGTCATTGGCTGCCAGTATGCGCTATCCTCGCTAGGCTCTTCCGTCGTTGTCTCCCCATTGCTCACGATACAGAGCCACATCGTTCCCTCGTAGCTCACTTGGTCGTAGTAATCGTATGCCGTGCTCTCGTTCCAGATGCCACGATACACAGGAGTATATACCTTCTCTCCCGAGGAAGCGGTTAGGTTGAAGTACTTCGAGACGATGTTCACTCCGTTGTAGCCGACGTCGAAGATTGACTTTCCAGTGAGGGAATAGCTGTTGATGCCTCGGTACATCGTAATGCTAGGAGCGTTGTCCCCCTCGGTCTCCATCATCAGTAGGTTCTGCCTGTCCGTGTCCTTTCTGTTGCCCATCAGTACGATGGTGTCCCCTGCGGACGGAATGTCAGAGCCTTCCATGCAGTTGTCCTTGGCTATCTCTATCCAAGCGAACTTCTTACCGTCGTACAGCTCGTTCCCTTGCTCGTCCGTGATAGCCTCGTTCTCGGTAGAGACATCTGTGACAAGCCTCCAGTAGTCCTTGTTTGAGACGTTTTCGTATACACCAGACTGAATGTTGAACGTCTTGCATCGGCATTGGTCTAGCTTTTTCCAAGTGTTGAATGTCGCCGTAGTACCATCGTCAGCCAAGAGGTAGCATTTCCATCCTGTCAGCTCGTTCGTCTCCTCGTCGTATACTTCCTTGACAGATGTAATCTTGCTTGCGGAAGGGGAGAGGACGATGTTTCCGCCGACGTATGACAGCTCCCTTATCTGCAAGGTGTTGAATATCGCTTTGCCCCAAACAATGAGGTCTGTGATTGAGAGCTTGTACTTTCCGTCCGCCCGACGCTCGAATGCGAATCCTGTCTGCTCGGCATCGTTGAAGTCAATGCTTCTAAGGACGTTCAGCAACACCTCCGACAAGATTGCCTTTCCGTCAGAGCCTACGGAATAGTCACTGCCAAGCTTCAAGCCCTTTAGGAAGGTTATCAGCCCCTGTGCTGTATCGTCGGACTGCTTGGAGAGGAAGTGCTTACTTCCTTCCGCCGCAACTTGACTCTTGACCTGTGCCGTAGTCAACCCGCCTCCAGTTCCTCCATTCCCGCTCTCAAGAGACGAGATTTGTTGTTGGATCTTCTGTATAGTTCCAACTTCCTTATCCTCTCGGAGCGTAATCTCGTAGGTTGGTATCTTGCCATCTTCCTCCTTGATCGTGAGCTGGTCGATGGTTATCTGCCCGTCAATGTGGAGATCCGTGTCCTCGAAGTCCATCAGGTCGCCCGCCTTCAATGTTTGGTACAGGCTCTTAATGGTTCCTGTCTTGTCGGCAATCGCTTGGTCATTCTGCCTTGCCATGAAAATCTCATCGACCTTTGGCTGATAGACGTAGCGGGTATAGTCGTTCTTGTCAAGCAAGGCAATGGCATACTTCAAGAGCTTCAACGACGCTGCTTTCACATAGGAGTCGGGTAGGGTGATGCCTGTCAACACAAAATGGTCTCCTTTATTGATAGGATAGCCCTTATATGGGAAATACAAGTCCAGTGCATCGTCCTTAACGCGTTCGATGGTAAGCCTCCATCTTCCATCAACCTTTGTACATGACGCTACATTGAATGTTCGTCCGCCGCAATAGCCATCCTTCATAGAAATGGCAAAGTCCGAATCCTTTAAGTCGTTTATATCGAAGTCGATGGATGGACTGAGATAAATGTCAACGTTCGGAGTCTGCCCATCCTCGAATCTTCCATCATCATCAGGCGCAACACCCTCGTTGATTTCGTCGATACGAACATCGTTGATTACCATCTCCTCGATGGTAGGGTATATATCTACGATTCCGTTCGTCTTGTCATCTTGGTCGAAGAACTGAGACTCTGAACGGAGACCAATCTTGTCGATGTTGATGGAGTCGATATACGGTCTGTGAGGATCCGTTGAGAACTTATGCTCACGACCGGACGGATTCACGTACTTCTTCTCGGTCTCGGACAATGAGTCATAGTACTCCTGTAATGACAGATGAGGGAATCCTGGCAACATAAGCCTGTTGATGGACATGTTGTTCGGAAGGTTCTTTGCATATTCCTTGTTCGCCGACGGGATTGTTTTGCTGTTAATACCAGAAGATATATATAACAAGGTGTTTCCTTCCTTCGCTTGTAAGATAAAAGAATCGAGTTTTTCCTGCGACTCCTCGTCTCCATCGTCAGTCTGACTACCTTTCAGCTCGGAATAGAACCTGCATTTCCCGGTGTTATAGTCTTTCGATACATATCCTGTTATGATAGTCTTGAAATCAAACGTAACTTGCAGGACAAAGCCATTGGCCTGTTCGTTCGTTTCTCCATTGACAACAAATTTCCTTGGTGTCTTGAAGTAGGTTTCGATATAGTCAAGATCCAACAGCAAGTCAACATTGTGATACTTCTCGTTCTCTGCCGCATTGACTTTGGTTATGTTAGCAAAGTACTTAATACCCAAGTCCGCATAGTAATGCGAAGGTAGGTTCTTCTCGGAGCCATAAGCCCTGAGTCTTGTGATGATTTCCTGGTCCGAGTCGGCATTCTGCTCAATCTCGTAGAGACCTTCTCCAAGGCCATACTTAAATATGTGGCTTGCGACAACTCCCGCAGTACCAACGTAGATGTTTCTGCCTCGAACGATGAAGTTCACGTCCCACTTGCTGTTCACCAAAGCCAACGCCTCCCAGCATTTCTTCGAGTCGATGGTGATGGACTTAGAGTCGATTACATTGTTAGTGGTATTCTCTCCATAAGCGGCGTTCCATTCTGCCTCAGTAACGCCGCGCTGCACTGAGCGTTCCATGCAGCGAGAGAATATCTTCCACTTGCCCTCGCCAATCTGTTCGTTGAGGCTCGCCTGGATTCTGTCGAGCAAGTCGTCCAAGGTCTCAACGTAGAAACTGAATTTCGGAAGAGCTGTATAATGAAGCTCGTTGTCGTGAAGAACAACGTCCAGGAACTCTGCCCTCGAAAGTTCATCCTGCATGGCGTTGAACTTCACGCTGTCATAGACGAATCCTTCTCCGTAGGTGTCCTTCCTTGCCTGCTTGTCTTTTCCCGGTTCGTAGTTTAGCTCGAAACGCTCGCCACGATAGACAAGATAGTCGCCAATCCGGAAGTCTATCGGGGCGTTGTTCTTGAAGTTGATGGTCACATAGCATTCGCCCATCCACGAATCGGAATACTCCAATCCGTGAACGATTATCTGCTCGCCGTTGACGTCGGTCAGCTTAGAGCCATCCTTATGATATATGTTCCAAGTGCTCATGCTATGTAGCTAAATTAAATTCGTTACGTTTCCTTTTGAATCCTTGACAGGCTTTACGTCTGTCACCGGGTCGTTGAACTTTAAGGTGACTGACAACGCAAGAATATCGTCGTTGTCCGGGTCTCGATACAGGTCGGGGTCTATGCTTTTTAGTCTTACGTGCTGTCTGCCTATTCGATTGAACTCGCAGTACATCTTCATCATCCCGCCTCTCAGGTACTCGATGAAAGACTTGCACTTCTCATTCGCACCGAACGCGTCCCCCTTGAATAAAAACTTCACCTTGTTCTCGTAGGATGCCATATATAGTCCGTCAGAGCTGATATACTCGTCGTCTCCGTGCTCGTCGTACCAAGACCTCTTCGTAGGCTCCTTGACTTCCGAGCAAGGCTTGAATGGACTCTCGCTCACGTACATACCGAAGGAGGTGATGGTGTCGATTACCTCGGCATCATCAACCTCCCTTTGCATGTAAATCCTGAAATACTTGTCCTGCATACCTTAATCAAACTATTTATGCTGCAAATATACAACTTTCTGAATAAATATGCAATTATATTTGCATAAATATGCTTAAATTATACAACTCTTACTCTTTTTACGCCATTTATGACAGAATTAAGCATTGACTCAATGCGCTCTGCTGAATCCGCATTGCGCAAGGTGTTCTGCGAAATCTGACTCAACTGGGTAAGTTGAGACTGAGCAATGACACTCAGCTCTGGAATCTTGGCTTGTATGAAGTCTGACAGAGTTTTGAGCTCCGATCTATTGACTGATAAATCAAGACGCATAGCCGAAATATACGACACGATAATATCAGCGGTTTCTTCCGTAATACCCTTAACAGAGTTCGTCGAGGAAGAGCTGCTACTATCCGACCATTCGTAGGTTTTCTTCAAGAAGTCACGAGTTGCCTCGATTCGTTTTGCGACATCATCTACATCCGACATAACATCCGAATATTCCTCTCCTGTGAATGTCGATACGATTTTCCCATCTTGCATGATGTTATCGGACAAATCTTTATCTCCATATTTTTTTGCCTTTGCGAGGATTGCATTTATATCGTCTTTGTACATATCCTCTATCATGGAGTTTAGGATAATTTTCTTCAAGTTATCCTCGAAGTGGTCCACCAGGTTGTCCGAAGAGTTTGCCATCGAAGACATTGCATCGCCCCAGGAAGACACCAAGTCCGAGAACTTGTTTCCTGTCAGCTTCTCAGTTAGACTCTCCTCCATCTCGTCAACTTGATCGCCGTATTCAATCAACTTGTCGAGGTAATCACGGAAGTCACTATCCATATTGGCCCAAAGACCTGAAAAATCAGTCTTTATTCCTTCAAGCACCTTTGGCGCCATGTTGAGCATGTCTTCCATTCCGTTGAACTGCACGCCATACTTTGACGAGATCTCTCCCGCTACGTCTCTCCAATTTGTACCATTGTAGTCGTAAGAGCCCTTCCACATTCGGTAGCTGATAGAGTGAGAACCAATGGAAGCCCCAGATCCAAGCCTGTTCTTAGCGATTACCTTGGCTTGTTCAATCTCTGACTTTAACAAAGCCATAGCTTCTTTTGAAGCATTCTGGGCTTCCGTTCCCCAATGTTCTGACATATATGTCTTCTTCTTGGATATAAGGGTGTCCCAAATGTTTACGAGATTTTCGTACTCAGCTTTTGCCTTATTATAGTCGGAGTAGTCAGCCCCCTTTATCCCAAGGTTTAAACCGAACAAATCCTTAAAGATGGAGTTCGTTGCACCACCTATATCCTCAAACGCATCGGACAGGAATCCACCAAAGCCTTTCTCGTTTATAGCCTCGGTCAGCCCAGCGAACATGCCGACAATGCTTCCTATTTTTTGAGAGTTCTTTTGCGCCTTGTCTCCTCCAAACATCTTCATGAGAGATTCCGTCCATCCGCCAGCGTTTGACAGAAATGTAGAACCGCTTCCGTTGCTCATGCCAAGCGTCTTGAACATATCTACTACTGTCAAGATATTGCTCAATCGGGTTTCCCTCTTTGTCCTTACACTACCATTCGCCCTGCGTTTCCTGTCCTCTGCTTCTTGCATTTTCTTGCGAGCTGCCTCTGCCTGCCAGCTATTCTTGCCGTATTTTTCTACAGCCTCGTTGTATTCCTTTACGGAATCGTCATACTTCTGCGAAGCATCGACCATTTCTCTAATCAAATCTGACAATCCGCTGAATCCCTGTCCGTCGATTGCCTGGTTCAATTTTTCCATTCCGTCATAGAAAGACTTCAAGTCAGTAGTTGACATACCATCAAGAATACCTCCAGCAACAAGGTCGCGAATCTGCTTGCGAATCTTGCGAAGTTCCTTTTTTGTGTAGTTATCAAGATTCCCGAAAACGCCATCCCAGTTTATCTCGCTCTTCAACTGGTCGAATAGAACTCCAGACTTCTCCTGTTTTTCAAGATAGTTGTACCTATCAATCAGTCCTTGATCATCACCAGCATTCTTGCGTTTCTCGTTGTACTTGTTAGCGATAACATCCAACTTCTGCGCAATAGCCATTGTTTGCGATATTGCTTCCGCTCCATCCTGCAATGACTTGACGTAATTCCCGCGAAGGAGATCAACAATTTTCTTCCACTCGTTGTACTGGTCCGCTTTTTTGAACCTTTCCTTTGCCTGTCCATCAGTAAGTTTAAGAGAATCCTCCAGATTGAAAACCTCTCCATAATGGGCATACCACTCGTCCATCAAGGATTTCGTCTTCTCGTCCATCTGGAAAGCATCAATCCATGAAGACTCGGCGAAGTTCTTATTCCCTGTTTTTTCGAGCAGAGTTTTGTACAAATCCCACCTTTCGGAAAGTTTGTTCATCTCTTCGTTGAAGGTTGCAGCCTTCTCGTCGAACGCTTTCTTGTCTTTCTCGGAGAAAATCCACTCTGCGACCTCACGATATATGGAAGTCTGGAATTTCTTTCGCTCCGATGTGTTTATCTTGAAGCCTTTGAGTAATTCTCTAACCGCCTTTTGGTAGTCGTTGAGATTCAATCCAGTTACTTCCGGGAACAACTTTAGAGTCTTCTCCTTTGCCTCGTCATCAGACATGATGGTCTGATACTTTTGATACATCTGCCTTGCCGACTTCAAGCTATTCAGACGCTCCTGGAGGTTCTTTAGCTCGGTATCCTCCTTGCGACCACCTTTGTTGTGGTCTTTTCCAAAGTTGCCCGTCACCTTGTTCTTACCAACATCGTTGGAGATGTGTCCAGCATCGGCAATCGCCTTCCACATGTCGTATTTATGCTTGGCGTTCCTGTATTCCGATGATTTCTTGTTAACCTTCCCAGTGTTCAAAACATCAAGCTCGTTCCTTGCGCTCTTCAACTCCTTCTGTATATTTTCACCAGTCGTATAAGAAGATTGGTCTTGGACTGACCTTAACGCATTGTCAATCTCCGAGGCCCAGAACTTTCCTTTCTTTTTCGTTCCTGTTACGGTTCCGTTCTTGAAGAGCCTCTTTCTGATAGTATATGCGAAGAATGTGTTCACACCTGAATTATACGTTGGCTTACCCTTCTTCTTTCCATCGGTATCTCCAGGCCAGAAGTCCATATCCATGAGTTTGCTTATAGCTGAATGGAAATAATACAAAATGGTCTTGCTTGTAATATTCGCCTTCTGTGCCATCTTGTCCATCATGTTCGCAAAAATCTCCGGATTTTTCTTAGCCCATTCCTTGAACTGGTCTTGCGACATACCGAGCTGCTTTCTTATAGATTCGAGCCCCTTCGGAACATCATCGTACATTATTTCAGATACATCGTCGCTGGATTCTTTAGCTCTTGAAGCAAGTTCCTTCAACCAATTTTCAGTTTCCTTACTTCCATTGACAAACTTATCGACAAACTTATCCCAATCGTCACCACCTATTGCAGCAAGCATTCTGATCTGTTCGGCGAGAGGAAGCCCCTTTATCTGATTCGCAAGTTCTTGGTTGTTCTTCATTAGAGACTTGATGAAGTCCTCCATTTCCACCTTGGTCTTAGAGTCAAGCTCATCAAACATTACTTGGAACTTAGACAATGAATTTTGAGCTTCCTCTACATTCTTCGTAATATCGTCGTTTGTGAGTCCATTCAGCCACTGCAACCACTCCGGCGTATCTATACCAAGAGCGTTAAACAGGTTGTCATTTGTAAGTCCGGTTGCGTAAGTCGCATTATTGACGACGGCTCCATACTTGCCGGCCATCTTGTCGTTCGTATCCTTAACTGACTCTATCTTCTTTTTTAGGATGTCATACTGCTTGGACAGGCTATCAGCGTTCTCGACTTGCTCTTTGATGGAATCGGTGTAATCGTCAGAACTCTTTAGGATTTCCTTCATTGAATCAACCTGAGAAGACATATTCGAGTCGCTCTTAGGTCCAAGTCCGGATAAAAAGTCTCCATAGCTCTTTGATTTCTGCCTTGCCCCATCAACCATGGTCTTCTCGTCTTCCTTTACTCTGTCAGACCATTGATTGTATCCCATCAGGAGAGAGGTGACGGCAGTAATTCCGATTCCCCACCAACCACCAATAGCGTTGATAAAGCCACCGACCTTTGATGTCGTCATGCTCCATACAGCGGATATTCTTCCTCCATTCAGGATGATTTGCTCTTGCTTGGCTGTAATCTGCCCCATCAATGCAAGCTGCTGTATTATCTCCTTTGAGACCAATCCTTCCTTGACAGCTCTTTGCATTTGCAGAATCGACATTCTTCCCTCCAATGCGGCTCTGTTGTACCCGGAGACAAGAGACTCTTTTTCTGTAAGCGAAGCCGCCCTCTGATACACGTTCTGCAATGCCTTTTGCTGCGTAATTTTTCCCTCCACAACAATCTGTTGTTGCTCGATAGCGTAAGCCTTCAACTGAGCGTTCACTTGGTCGTTGTAATTCTTTGAAAGCGAACCAAGTCCTAACTTCGATGATCCAAAGCCAACGAGTTTTTTCGCAGCGAACACAGCTCCGAATGATAAGAGGGCAGGAGAGAGCTTGTCTAAAGCTAGAACCAAGTCTGTTACTCGATTGATAATGAACGAGAAAGTGCCGCCAACAACGTTCTTTCCTTCTGCGAACTTACCGAGCATGATGTCCCATGCGTCGATGAGCTTGTTCCAACGACCAAGCAAAGTTTCTGACAACACGAGCTGCATGTTATAGAACTGGCCGCCCTCGTTGGTCATATTCCACAGCACCTTCTGCACGTCCTCGAAACTAACCTGTCTGCCAGAAATCATCTTTTTGACGTCAGCCTGGGTGTAGTTGTTCCTTCCGTTCTTTCCTTCCTGGTTGTAAAGGTCGGTAATTTTCTGCAATAGAGGAAGACCAGCGTATGCGAACTGGCGCAATTCCTTACCATCAAGCCAAGAACGAGCCTTCACTTGTCCGTAAGCCAAGCCAAGTCGCTCGAAGGATACACCGAGGCCTGACGCAATATCGGCGAGACGCTTCGTTGTGTCATATAAGTCGTTGGCTTCCACGCCAAATGCGGCAAGTTGCTTAACGTCTCGGTTTAACTCTCCGAACTTGAATGGAGACTGCAAGGCGAGCTGCTGAGTTTGGGCAAACAATTCGTCTGCCTTCTGCACGTCACCAAGAATGGAACGTAACGCCACGTGTTGCTGAACAATCTCACCACCAGTCTGCACGATTGAGTTAAAGAACTGCTGTGCGCCGAATACAATGCCTCCTTGCAGGAACAAAGACTTGATGTCGCTTACGATGGACTGCATCTTCTTTGCCTCTGCATTTGCTCCTGCGAAAGCAGCCGCCAAGTCGTTACGAGCTTTCGCCGCACTCTTCGCAATCTCAGCCTGGCGTTTTTGCTCAAGTTCTATGCTTTTCTGCACCTCCTTGTTAGACCGTTCGTATTCTGACGCTACACGGTTTGCGAGTTGTACCTCCCTGCCGTTTCCTATCTGCCCGATAGTACCTATGACTGTCTTGTCTCCGCTTTCCAGTCTTTTTCTTACCGTGTCAAGCAAGTTGATTGAGTCGATGACTTTATATATCTGTTGATCTATCTCATTTGTGTCGATACCGAGCATCTTTGCCGTAAACCTGGCAGACTTCAATCTATCGAGAGCGTCAGACAATGAGTTGATACGCTGTGTTGATATTTCGATTTCCTTTTGACGCTGCTTATCTGCCTGCGCATCCTCACGCTTCGCCTTTGCTGCATCTCGTGTTGCTTGCGCAGCCTCCTTTGCCGACGTTTTTTCGAGATTTGAATAATACTCGGACATTCTTTTCTGAATGTCATTTTGCCTCTGCATCTGAGGAGTCTGTCCAATCAAGTCCTTTACATTGGCTTGGCTAACCCTAAGGGTGTCGTAAACGTTTTGGAGGGCGGTAATAGTGCTCATCAACTTCTCTGCCTCAGCGTTTGCCTCCTTCAATCCTTGTTGGCCGAACGCAATCGACTCCTTTGTTCCGTTACCGATAGCGTGCTGATACAATGTTATATCTTCCCTGACTTTTGATAGTTTGTCAAGAAGTACATCTATCTCTGCCGTAATGTTCTTTAGCCCTTGGTCATTCTTTTGAAACAGTGTTATACCACCTTTCTCCGCCATTTCTCTCTTCTTCTCGACGAGAGCCATGTATCTCTTTATGTAATCGGATTGAGCCTTTAGTTCTGCCTCGTTGTCTTTTGCACTCAACTTGGCTGCTGCGGCGAACTCCCTTTCTATGGCAATAACCTTTCCCTTCTCGCGACCATAGGCTTGTGTGGCAGATGTTGCTTTAGTCATTTCTACAGCAACGTCAGAAAGGAGATTCTTCATCTGGGCGGCATCGGTAAGAATCGACTTGTTTCCTGACGCTGCCTGTAAACGCGACAAGACCTTATCAAGCTCCGTAAGGCTTCCTCCGAGCATACTTGTATTGTATCCTTTCGTTACACCCTCACTCATAAGGTCACGCATTTTTGCAAGTTTCTCCGTTACCCTTGCGATGTCTGCCTCAACCTTTGCTGCACCACCAGAAAAAGCGGAAAGCGGGTTTTCCTTCTTGAATTGGTCTGTTATCTGCTTAACATCACGAAGAGTCATCTGCAAGACTTTGGAATAATCTTGCAGCACGTTTGCCTGGTCAACGCCACCTCCACCTCCTCCTTGTGGCTTTCCTTGCAACCTAAGAAGCTGGCTATTAACATTTTCAAGCATGACTTCGGCTTCCCGAAGTTTCGAAGTGTCAACATTTGGATTCAATGAACGTAGCTCGGATATTTTACTGCGTTCTATATTGATTTTTTGCAGCATATCCAGATATGAGAGGGCGTTCTTAACTGCGTTCTGCAAGTCTTTTGCTTCATCTCCCTTATCGTTTTTCCTTAGTTTTGATATTCTTCTGTTTAACTCCAAAAGAACATCCGAGAACTCTTTTGCTTTTTCAGCCTGTTCCTTAAAACCGGATTTCTTCGTTCCAAATCCTTGTAATGCACGAAGGAGTGCATTGGCAGCGTCATCTCCAGTCTTTAACTTGTCGATGATCTTCTGTAACTCCTTCGAGGTGTTATCCTTTAAACCGAGTTGGAACCAAAGGCTTCCCAAATTTCCGTCTGCCATATCCTGTATATTTTTAAGATTTAACTATTACCGTTAAGGTACTCGGCGAGAGAAACCTTCTTCCCGACAAGACTACCTTCTTTCTTCTTTTGCTCCGCCCACTTGTCGTAGAGGTCGTCCATTTGCTTTAGCGTATGTTTCTTCGGTCCGTCGCTCTTCGTCTTAGGATAGACAACGAGAGGCTGGTCCGCAACCATCAGGTCTATCTGCGCCGAAGAATACCCCCACCAGTAGTCGTAGGCGGCTATCCCGTATCTCCTTGCGAAAAGGAATCCGAACTTCTCCGCTAACGAGAAGGCTGCTCCCCAGCTTGTCCTGCTTGGGTAGCTTTTACTTCGCTCCTCGTCATCGTCATCATCACGTCCGTCATCCCTGTCGCTAATATGGTAGCCAATGAGAATGCGGTCGATGGAATTTTTTTTTTAGAAACATCGAGCACACGAAGCACCTCCGTTACGTCGATGTCCTTGACGTAATAGAGCCACCTCCAGTAGATTGCGTAAAAGAAGCGAATCTTCCAGATATTGTTGAGCAGGATGCACACGCACATCTTCACGTTGCGCTTCCACTCATTCTTCTCCTTTAGCTGTATGTGCGAGCACTTTGTCATAGTTCCCTTGCGAAGCCAGCCGAGCTTGTGCTTCTTTCCCATGAACACGAACTCGGTAGGCTCGTCCCTCAGAACGCTGTCAAGCATCTCCTGCAAGTCCACCTGCGGCTGCTCTATTTTCTTTTCCTCTGCCATAAATTGTATGATTATAAATAAAGAAGGGCGGCACGGCTGTTACTTAGCCTGCCGCCCAACGGTTTGTTATCCTGAATCCTTTTACCTAAAGAAGTCGATTTACTTAACTGATACCCAGTTGTCGTCCTTAACCCACTCGGTGTCGTCGGTACGAGAGTCCTGGTACTGCTCCTTAACAGCACCGCCGCTTGTTGGAGTATAAGAAATTACGAGACCGAGTTTACGCTTCTCGGCAGGCACCTGCTTACGAGTAGTAGCGGCATCTGTCTTGTATGACAACTTGTAAACGCCGTCGCCCTTGGTGAGCCAAGCGACACTCTTTTTGCCTGCACCCTCGACAGAACCTGAGAACTTGAAGGCAACTGGTTTTGTGCCAGTATCATCCCACTGCATTGTTGCATACAGGGAGAGGTTGGTGACAACCATGAGGTTCTTCTTCTCCTCGTCAACGATGACGATGGTGCCACGCATCTTGTAGAGCTTAGTCTCTACCGCAACGCCTGTGTACTGGGTGTCAAGCTGGCTGTCGCCAGTTCCGGACAAAGTAGCTGTCAAATCCTTCACAGCGTCCTCGCCGAACATAGCCTCCAGCAAGTCCTTCGCCTTTGATGGAACAACGAACTCGACGTTGAAGTCGCCCAGCTCTGCGGTGGTTGCCCAGTCGCCAGAGAGACCGATGACCTTGTAGTGGTTGATGGTTGGGTCTTCCATCGTAGCCTTCAGGGAGTCAACCTCAACAGGAAGCTCCATGTCAACGGTAAGCGCAAGATTGCTCTGCGCAAGGTCAACCAACGCCTTTGAGAAGAGCAAAGACTTAGGACCACAGAACACTTCCTTCAATTTGTCAATAGTAACCATAATCTTAAAATTTTAAAATTGTTGTCCTGAATGAATTAATTATCACTTTGTACGTAACCTTCCTTGTATGATCGTAACGGAGAATCCATCGCCATCGTCGGTTTGCAGCGTAACACGAGGGTTCGACACCAAGATGTTGTCCGTGGAGATAGGGAACTTTTCGAGCACAGCTCTGACCTTCTCGTCCACGGCAGCGACATCGAACGTGTTCGGATTCTTTGCCGAGACTTTATCCCGAACGTATATCTCTATCTGTGCCGTGGTCGTGTAGTCGTTGTAGCTGCCGTCGGAGTTTATCTCGTTGTTGATAATTACAGATGGTAGTTTTACGACGATATAACTATTAGGTCTGTCTTCTACAGACTTTGGCCTGTTTCGAGGATATATTTTGTCGCACACCCCCTTGACTGCGTTTCCCAAATCATAATATATGCTTTTTAAATCTACCATACCATTATGTATATTTCTTAAACTTCGAGATGTTCTTAACGTCGGTCGCTTCGGTCTTCACCTTAGCTATAGTTCCAAAGAACATGCCTGGAAGAAGATCTTGTAGCTGCGTCATAACACCATGAATATGGTTCAAATGCAAATACGGCGCATACTCAACAGGAATAATGACCAACATGTTCCACTCGGCTCTGCTGTTTGGTCTCATCTTCTTGATTCTGTAAGGACCAAGAGTAGGACCCCATTGTCCTCCGCTTCCTACTTCTCCGACGTATCTCGGATAAGCGCCAACGCCAACTGGTGTTCCGTCGTAGTAATGGGATAGAGGGTAAGCCTGTCCCTTGCGAAGTGTTTTCATTGTCGGGTTGTCGTCTTCTGTCGTGATATACTCCAACAGCTTTCCGTTTTCAAATATACCGACAGTAAACGACCTATAAGCGTTACCTGTGATAAACGACATCCCTACATTTGTGGCCACGCTAATAAACGAGTCACATAACTCCTTTGCGACAGACCTGAAAACTTCAAGGAGTTTAGCCCTTGTGTATAGATGTATTTTCGGACCTATCACGTCTCTAAACTGCAAACCTAAAGTTTCTCTTCTTGCCATACGCTATACCCTTGTGAAATCCCAGTAAACCAATGTCCTGTTGTTGTCTGGCTCGCAGTCCTTCACCATTCCGATTTCGGTATTGTTGCCGACGGTGGAGTAGATGGTATCTCCGTCAAGAGGACATCTTCCGGCATCCCATTCGTCATATCTGACAGGAATTGATGCCTTCCTCTTGTTCTCGTCAACCTTCTTGTCTCCCTCGGTGGTGGTGTCGGTGTAGCAGCGACCAATACCCGCATAGATTACAATCTCCTTGTCCTCGCCAACTGGCACATCGTCATCGTCAGCAAACGGATCGTCCTCGTCAGACTTTCCCGTCACCTTCCTCACAATCCTTACGGTGTGAGGGTAGCGTGGGTTGTTAATGTAAGGCTTTTCCATGTCCTATCCTCCGATGATATGTGGCAATGGCTGTCCCCATGGGGTGAAGTTAGCTCGCTTCACTCCGTGGGAGACAATCCGGAAGGTGGACTTCTTCTTTAGCATCGAGCTTGGTTCGAGCTCCTTGTAGATGGCGTTGGCCTCTGCCTTCAGCTCGCTCCTGTCCTCGTCGCTCATGTCGTAGCCGCCTCCCGAATGAGTCCAGCCGTTGTCGGAGTCAGAGGTGTTGTTCACCTTGCTCGCACCGAGCACGAACCATTTCAGCATGTCGGCGTACGCCAGGCGCACCTTATCCTTGTCGCACGATGCGAGGTCGATGCCGTCCTCAAGCTCCCTGTCCACCATGATGGCTTTCAGTGCCTCCCTCGGCATCTCGAACTTCACCTTATTAATAAGGTAGTCGTTCACAGTGTAAATTCCCATCTCTGAATCCATAGTCATACAATCAAGTTACGTTTTTCACTATTATTCGTCGCCGTCCTTCTTGGTGATGTCGATAATCCAACGGTATGGAGAATCGAGCATGGCAGGAATGGAAGCGAGGAATAAGTCTGTCTTGAACTCCTGGTACAATCCGTTTGCGGTTGTCATGTTGCGGAGCAAGCCGAGACCATTGTTTGTAGTAGCCCAAGATACATCAACTAACTTGTTGCCGAGAGTCTCAAAGATACGCTTGTCAAGAATCTCCTTACGCATGAAACGCAAGCACTTGCCGGCAGGACGGAGAACGACTGTACCATTCTTCCAGCCACGCAAAGCCTCGACACTGCCGCCGAACTTCATGTTGTGCTCAACCTCGTCAACAATCTCGATGCTTGACAAGCCACGGAGGTCTGTCACAGACTGCAAGAACATCTGCTGGTTAGGACCATAGTTCTGCAAGAATGCGATGTAGTTCGCCTTCGCCCAGCTCTGATACAACTCGGCAATCTGCTTGTTCTTCAAGAATACATTGAAGTAGTCATCCTTGGTCATCTGCCATACGAGAGGGATGTCCTTGAACTCGATGTGCTCATTGCGCCAATTCTCCTCGAACTTACGCATCTGCTCCAACAGGTCGCACTTAGCGTTGCTCCATTCAAGAGCACCGCCCTTCTTGAAGTTCTCCTTTGGAACCTTTGCGTCATACAACGCCTCGTGGATACCACGGCCAATCTTGTCATAGTCGATAAAGCCAGTAGAACTGAGCTGCGCAGACATATAAGTCATGGTCATGTCGAGTGAGTCGTAGAGGTTCTGGATCTTGTCGAGATAGTTATCGACAGCCTCAGCGTCGCTACCGAACACCTCACGAAGGTGCTCCATCTTATGGAAACGCTCTACCGCAGTCTCACGGAATCCGTCAGCTGCGAAGTCTGGGATGGAAGCGGTGTACCACTCGATACCCTCGTTGTCCTTCTGGTAGCCCTCACCAAGAGGAGCACGGAGGTTCATCAATGTCGCAGGACTCAAAGTACGCAAGCGTACCTTGAAGGTCGCGTCACCGTTCGCAGATATAGGGGTGAGATTTGGATCAATGTTACCCTGTGTCAAGTACCAACCGTTGTTGCAACGAAGAACTCCGTCCCTGTTGATGAACTTCTGGAGGAACTCGTTGTTGCCTCTGCCGGAGAAGAACTTCGCAAGCAACTCGGTACCAAAATCAATTTTTGCCATAATCCTGAATCAATCTTTTTACGTTAGACAATAGGTTAGATGTGCCAGAACTCCGGATACAAAGACTTGTTCATTGCCTTTACAGCAGGAGGCACAGGGCCCATGCGGTTGAGCCACATCACGCAGTCCGGGTTCAACATGCAGAAGTTGATGTTCGTGCGTGGCTTGTGATACTTATCACCGCCTGCGTCATAGAACGGAAGGTCGTTGTCGCAAGGAGCAAAGCAGTTAGGGTTCGTCACCATAGGAAGAACGCCATCGCCTGCTGATGCTGCCTCGACGAGAACATCGTCAACCTTCAAAGCGACACCGAGGGTCTTTGATAATGTGAGCTTCCATACGTCTCCAGCAGTTGCGTCGGTTGTAGCCTCAACAGCGGTTACTGTAACACCAACAGATTTGGTTGCGAAAGTTTTCTGGCCAACCATGATGTTGTCTCCGACAAACGGAACATGAACAAAACCGTTGCGAACGATGTAGATCGTGGTGTCTGTGTTTGTAGCGGCCTTTGCAACTGCGTAAGCCTTCAAAATCTTAATGGTTGCGCCAGGGCCATCGTCACCTGCTGAGAAACCGAGGTCGTGCTCGATCAAGTCGCCTGCGTAAATCTTAGCAGGGCCCTTGAATGGATTAACGAGCTTACCACCGATAGGTGGGTGAACAAAAGCGTTCTTGATGAGAGCCTCAAGCTGCTCGAACACATACCTGGTACCACCAACAGAACCCTCCGACTGGATGATGGTCGCGCTATGGCTGACCATACCAGTGGTCGCCAACTGGCTCAGGTAGGAAATAGAAGTGTTATCCATCATAATCTTTTTACCTTTTTAATAATGTTATCCTTATTTCTTCGCACCGCCGTCGCCGTACCTTTCCTTGCGACGCTTCGCAATCTCGTCGAGAATCTTGTCCTCTTCCGAGCTACCGCCACCTGTGCTTGGCTGTCCCTTCTTTGGGATGCCCTTCTCGCCTGTGGCCTCCTTGTACTCGGCGGTGTAGATTTTCTCCGCCTTCGATACCAAGTCGTCGATGTCAACATCTTCGTCTGGAATCTCCAGTTTGGAGAGGGCTGCTTTCAGGAAATAGTTCTTTACCTCAAGGTTTGCCTTGTCGAACTTATCCTTCAAACCTGCCTTTACGGACTCGATGGTTGCGTTCCTCGCCGCCTTCTTGTCTCGTTCTGCGTTGGCTTTTTCGAGGGATTCGATTTTGTCAAGCAGCTTTTGATACTTGTCATCATCTTCGTCGCCGTCCTTGTGTTGCTCTGCACGCTTACGATCTTCCTCTTCCTTCTTCTTGCGCTCGGCTTCCTCCTTCGCCTTCTTGATCTCGGATGAGACATTTTTGTGAAGGTTTCCGTCCATGCGCTTCAAGCGGTTAGCCAACTTGGTGACAATTTTGTCGTTTGCGTCATCGTCGTCACCGAAATCTTCCAAAACATCATCAAGTTCCTCATTGATGGTCTTCTGGCTGAGTGAATTGAACTTGGTTGTGTCAACCTTTCCGTTCACCAAATCTAAGAGTTCTTCTCTTGTCATGTTGTTTTTGATTAAAATTGTTATCCTTATGCGGTGCTTCCGCTATAAAAATGTATAAATATACTTATTTGAGCGCAAATATACGCATAATTATGCAATTATCCAAGAAAAAATGTATAAATTTGCAGAAAATATACAAAATTTATGGTTAAAGATGTATTTTCAGGATTAAAACTGGATAACGGAGAGCCAATTTACACTCAAGAGTATATCCAGTCGCTAAGAGACGCGGACAAGAAACACCCCGACAAGTTGAAGATTATAGCTCAACGTGGCGGACAGGAGCGTATGCTATCAATAGACGCTGACATCAAGATAGTTGGAGGTTCGCGAGGTGGTCCGCTCGAAGAAAACACAAAAGTGCTTACGCCAAGTGGATTCACAAAAATCAAAGACTTAGAATACGGCGATATTGTTGTTGGCTCAGATGGTGTTGGTCACAAGGTACTTGGATTGTCGTGCTATCCAGGTAGAGAGTGTTATGAAGTAACCTTTTTTGATGGAGCAAAGGTTATTTGTTCTGACGACCATATATGGAATGTCGGAATTGACAGAACCGATAGGTATATACCTCATCTCGCCTGTGAGATTAGTAGCTATCTTGAAGATGGTTACGAAATTATGGTTCCTTGTGTTAAACCTGTAGAGTTTGATGAGGAATTAGGTTTTGCATCTGTTTCAGAGAGACAAAACAAACTCGAAAGTATTATCAATACACAAGGTAAATATGACGGATACTTTTGGAGAAAGACATATAAGTCTAGAAAGAAAGCTATTGACTTCAAGTATCTTGTTGATAGTCTCGGCTCTGTATGCTATATGTCTAGAACATTGAGTGGAAAATGGCAAGTTAAGTTCAACTATTGGCATAAGGACTTACATCGTAGGATTGTAAGCTGCAAGCCTATAGGAAAAAGAAACTGTTGCTGCATAGCCGTTGAAAACCCAGACTCACTTTTCGTAATAGATGATTTCGTTGTTACCCACAACAGCAAGTCGTTCTCCTCACTCATGGAAGCCTTGAAAGACATTAAAAATCCTGACTTTCATGCGGTCATTGTGCGAAAGGAGAAGGATGACTTGCAGTCTCTAATCACAGACTCATACAAACTATACTCTCAGTTCGGAACATACAACAAGTCTCAGAATGATATGACTTGGAACTTCAACAATGGAGGATGGCTGAAGTTTTCATATTACGCTGGTGCTTATCAACCAGATTTCAAGGACAGGTTCCAAGGTCGTCAATATGCTTACATCTGCATCGACGAGGGTACACAATGCCCATACAAGAAGTTCAAGTATCTCTTGACCAACAACCGAAATGCAGCTCATATCAGAAACCGTTTCTGGATAACTTGTAACCCAGACCCAGAATCATGGGTTCGCAAGTTTATCGACTGGTGGGTCAACGAGGATGGTTATATCATCCCAGAGCGAGACGGCGTGATAAGGTATTGCTTCATGGACGGAGATACGCCCGACTCAATCTACTGGGGCGACACGAGAGAGGAGGTCTATGAGCAATGCAAGGGCATCATCGACTCGCTATGGAAGGACAGCTACGCCGAGCTTGGATACACGAATCTAGATATGTTCATCAAGTCTGCCACGTTCATTCGTGCGGACGTTTCCGAGAATATCAAGCTCATTTCCACCGATGCCTCATACATCGCCAATCTTGCACAGCAGGACGAGGAACAGCGTATGCGAGACCTGGAGGCCAACTGGAACTGGAAGGCTGCCGGCGACGACATGATCAAGATGGAAGACCTCGACGAGATATACGACAATTCCATACAGGAAGGAGACGGAAAGCGTAGGGCATCCGCCGACGTTGCTTTCACAGGAGGCGATAACTTCGTGATGTGGCTCTGGGAGGGATGGCACTGCAAGGACTTGGTGGTATTGAGGCTCGACCCTAAGACACTCGTTTCAGTTGTTCAAGCCAAGCTGAGGGAGTGGGGAGTAGAGGAATCCAACTTTACCTACGATATGCAGGGCATCGGACAGTACTTCAAGGGATTCTTCAAGGACGCAGTTCCGTTCAACAACCAAGCCGCTCCTATTCCTGCAAACCACCAGGAAGAAGAGGGTATCAAGTATCTCTATAAGGACTTGAAGTCGCAGTGCGCTTGGCTGTTCTACAAGATGATTAAGGAGAAAAAGATTTCCATCGACCATCAGCTCCTGGAGCGCAAGTACTCCGGCAACGGCTTCGACAAGGTTCCGCTCAGACAGATACTTCAGAAGGAGCGAAAGATGCTTAGGCGAGACGAGAACAGCGACGATAGGGGATTCAAGCTATTGCCTAAGAAAATCGCAAAGAAGTACGTTGGTCACTCTCCTGACTTCTTTGAGTCTTGGTTCTATGTGATGATATTCAGTTTAACAAAAAAGAAACATAAAAAGGTAAAAGGATTATGGATGTTAGCAAGGTAAACAATGTAAGAGAGCTGCTCGTAAGAAAGCCATTCTACGAGCTGACCTCGCAAGGCTATATGAAGCATTTTTCCGTCAGCGATGTCGTTTCGGACAAATATGACGGCAATATGCCGGAGGACACAATGTATCGCCGCATCAAGACGCAGGCGGACTTTCTGCGCGAGTTCTATCCGTCGGCGCATAGGATAATGGACGAAGCCGAATACCCGGACATCTGGAAACAGAATCCAGATAACGGCAAGTGGTACTGTCAGAAGATTCAGCGCACGGCTTTCGCTTTTCAGCAACTCATCCACACCAAGCATTTGCTGCACCTGACAGGAAACGACGTTCAGTTCGAGCTTGCAGATGGAGACGACTATGATGACGAGAATAAGGCTGACGACAACCAAAAGCTGCTCAACAGGTTCAAGAAGGGATGGCTCATGCACGACATGGAGATTCGCTTCTTCGAGGCAGTGAGCGCATACTTGAAGGTCGCAGAATGCGCCATCGTCGGATTCTTCAATGAGAAGAACGAGTTTTGCACACGAACGCTTTCATACGACAATGGAGATATTCTGTATCCTCAGTTTGACTCGTTGACAGGCGACTTGGTCTGCTTCGCACGCAAGTATTACGACTACGATGACGAGGGTAACGAGAAAACTGAATGGGTCGAGGCTTGGGATGATAGGATGTTCTATCGCTTCAAGAGGGGAGCGAAGAACGGAAAAATGCAGGAAATCCTCGTGAAGATAGGAAAAATATTCGGAATCGACGACTACACCTTGGTCGAGAGCAAGGAGCACGGATTCCAGGAAGTTCCTGTCGCTTATGCACGATGTGAGAACGGACCTTGTTGGTTTATGGTTCAAAAGAACATCGAGGACTACGAGGAGGCTTTCTCTTATCTCTGCGAGAACAACAAGGCGTTTGCCTTCCCAATCCTCACTCTCACTGGAGACGGAGAAGATATTAGCGTTCAAGGCGACGATGCGACTGGTGCTGCAAAGACGATCATGATTACAGACACCAACGGAAAGGCTGAGTTCTTGAATGGTACGGATGCTTCTGATGCGTTCGCAACACAGCTCAACAAGTCATACGACCTCATCTACGAACTGTCGTTCACCGTAAAGCCTCCAGAGTTGAAATCAGGCGACCTTCCTGGCGTTGCCATAAAGTTGCTCTACTCTCCAGCTTTGGAGGTTGCAATGAACGACGCCCAGAAGCTGCAACCTTTCCTTGACAAGCTCCTTCGCATCTGTCAGTTCGGTATCGGAACGGAAGAGAACTGCGTGGCAACGATGGTGGGATTGCCTATAAATGCGTGGATAGATCCATACATACACCAGAATAAGACAGAACAAATTACGAATATAGCCACTGCTGTTCAAAACGGTTTCTTATCAAAGCAAACCGCATCTGAACGCTGTCCAGACTTCCCTAAGACTGCGGAATACGAGCGCATCATGCGTGAGAAGAAAGAGGAAGACCAGCAAGACTTGCTTATGGATATGCAGCGTGCAGACAACGAGACAGAGAATAAAATCGAGGAAGAAAAGGCTACCGCTCGCATCAACAAGCAGCAAGGTGGTAACGATGTTAATACTGGTGGAGGTCGCAAAGCTGGACGCCCGAATCGCAGTGGAAAAAAATGGGATAAGAACAACAATAATGATGTCGATGATAAGAATAATTGGGAACACTACAACCAAACCCATTAACAGCCTATGGATGAGATTAAACGTTCAGTAGAGTATTCCGTGAAACGCTCGCAGGCCCTTCGTAATTGCGAGAGCCACATAGCGGACACTCTATGGAAGGCGACACAGAAGGTTGTCGCCGCAAGCAAGAGATACAGAGGTGCTGGCAGGCTCACCAACGAGTCTGCCTTGCTCTCTTACGCAAAGAACGTAACCGCTGAGGCTGAGGGGGACATCGAGAGATACATCTCCGCTTACTCCAAGGCATCATGCAAGATTCTCAGCATAGACAGCGAGAACACGGATGAGTTCTTGAAAGGGGACATCTACGGACTCACCGCCAAGGAGAGAAACACCGCATACCTCGCCAACTTCGCAGAGGACATCGTGAGGATGATCAAGGCTGGCACGTTGATGAACTACACCGACCAACAGCTCCTATCATCAATCAGAACAAGCTACAAGGATCCATACAAGTCCTCAGTTGTTACAAAGGCACAGAAGAAAGACATCAACATCGCCACGCCATCCTACGGCAAGGGATATTACCGCAACGCCTACCAGAATATCGTAAGAAACGCCAAGCAGGTGATTTCTATCGCATGGGGCAGGACGGAGCAAGAATACGGAAAGGAAAGTGGAGCGGTAGGATACCAAGTTTTTCGAGGCTCATCATTTCCGTGTCAAGTTTGCGATGATTTGTGCGGATACGTCCACAAGATTGGTACGATGGTCATTCCCGCACACGTGGGATGCGTCTGCCGTGCCGAGTTTATTTACGAAAAATCTAAAGACAAATAATCATGGAAGGTGAAACAACAGGATACACATTGAGTGTAGATATTAGGAAGAAGGCGAAGGCGTTGGGCATGAAGGATGTAAGATACTACATCTACGCAAGCCTTCGTGGTACAGGAATCAGCATGAGGGACGCTTGGTCTATCGCATTCCAAGGGCAGGGTCTCAACTGGGACAAGGCTATCCTGGAGCGAGAGATGAACAAGTTGGAGTCCCTGGAGTCCGTACAGAAGAGAATCGCAGAGGTGCAGGGAAAGAAGGCAGAGAATATCGCAGAGGATTCCGTTACTCCCGAAGAGTTAGCAAAAGCCACCTCAAAGGAACAAATCCTCAAAGACCTTGTTGTGGTCAAGGGAAAGTACAAGCCTGGTTCAAAGGAGTGGACGGAGGCAGTCAAGATGATTGCAGACTACAATAAGATTAAGCAAGACGAGATGCAGTCAGAAGACACGACATGCCATTTTTACCTTCCGATTAACTATCCGAGGGGCAGAGAGGACTGCTATCTGTTCAAAAATGGACTATGCAAGGGAGGTAAATAGTTAAATTCGTGTTAAAATCCGATTTCTTGACAAGAGATTTCGGATTTTTATGTACCTTTGCAGTGCTACATAAGACATTGGCATACGCCATTCCGCAGGGCATCGGTCATTGCCCAACATATAGAGTGGGCATTTTATATACCCACAACACATTTTAGAAGAACGTTTACCGAATAGCCATAATTGGCTTTCGATTAAATATACGATATTGGCGGTCTCTATTTGCGTACAATAAATAACTGCGGGATGCAGAGTCAATGTATTGTGTAGCAGCGCAAATGGGAGACCGCTTTCTTTATTGATAAATTCTCCCTATAATTAATAGCTACACAATACATGAGTAATTCAAATGTTATTACAAAAGAGATTAGCGTTATCAGTCGTTCTGATTTAATGGGACATGAGATTGATGTGTATGGAACCGCCTATGACCCATTCTTTAAGGCAAAAGATGTTGCTGAATGGTTGCAGCTCTCAAACGTGTCTGACATGATAAAGAGAGTTGAAGAAGGAGAGGCGACTAAGTTCAACTTAGGCAGCTTAGAGGGTGAAACATGGTTCTTAACCGAGGATGGCTTGTACGAGGTTTTGATGCAAAGCCGCAAGCCAATCGCCAAGCAGTTTAAGAAGGGAGTCAAGGAAATCTTGAAGACCATTCGCAGAACAGGCGAGTTCAAGTCTCAACCTCAGCAGCCGAAGTCTCAGCAGGAGAAGAACCAAATCCTCACCGCAAAGATGAAGGTTGCTTCCTGGGCAATCAAGACCCTCAATATGAACGAGGCTTCCAAGCTCGCAATCGTCAAGTCCATCGCCGACCCTCTCGGCTTGCCAACGCCAGACTACGTTGAGTCCAAGGGAGCGCACCTCTCTGCGAAGGACTTGCTCGCAAAGCACGATGCTGGCATCTCGTCCATCAAGTTCAACGACACACTTGTCAAGCTCGGCTACCTCACAACGGTAACGAGAAAGGCGGCGGGCGGAAAGGACAAGTCTTTCAAGGTAATCACGGAGAAGGGCGCAGCCTACGGAGAGAATATGGTGTCTCCGCACAATCAATCAGAGACACAGCCACACTGGTACATCGACAAGTTCGCAGAGCTGCTCGAAATCGTCAAGAAGGCGATGAGCGAGGGAAAGGAGGAGAGCCATGACTAATCCAGCTATCAACATCGTGTTACAGAAAATGGACGAGGCACAAAAGGAGTTCTTCAAGCTCCAGGAGCAAGTTATGAAGGATGATACGAACTACAAGTACGACAATCCGGAGCTTTACGCAAAGATTGGCTCCATGTTCGGTAAGGGCTACGAGACGATGGCTGATGCCGTTGCAAGCCTTGCGATGAACGACATCAAGAACAAGACACGCCTCACATAGTGTTAAAGTTTAGTTAAAGTAATTCGTTTTTACTTGAATGCGAACAAAAACGACTACCTTTGCAAACGAATTTTCAACTTATGTTCTCCGAGTCTTGTACTCTGTGAATCATAATTCAGAAATTTAATTGGTTAATCAAGGGAGCTGTCCTCACGGATGGCTCCCTTTCTTTATTATGCAAAAACTTTATGTAGAAAAAATTGAAGAAGTTACTCATATTTCTTTCCAGTAACAAGCTGTAGAGCCGTTCTGAGGTTGTCTGTAGCCAACGAATCGTTGAATGTTGGCAACATACCCTCTGGTGGCAGTTCGTGCGTCTCAGCGGCAAGAATGACGCTCCTGAGAGCAATCTCGTAGGACGCATGATCCTCGATAATCTCAATTAACCTGTCAGTGTTGCTCATCATGGCCAGCCTCTCTTTCCTCTTTCTTGACCTGCTCGCCCATCTCCAGGATGGTTGCTGCGTGCTTGTCACGTTCCATAACCTCGTTGATGGCTTCCTCGCTTTCCTTGCGAAGCTGCTCCTCGGTCTTGCCAGCCTCATCAGCCTCCTTAGCAGCCTTGGAAGCACGTTCAAGGTATTCCTGCTGCAATTTCAGTTTGCCAATGCGGTATTCCTTGTCGCCGATGAGAGTCGTGTCTGTCATCATCTGTAAGATGATATTCTCGATACAGTTCTTCTCCTTGCCAACAAGCAATCGGTTACCATCGCCGTCAAAGACGTACTCCACGGTGTTCAGAAACTCGTACATGGTCATGCCGATGACGAACTCAACGCTCCAGGAGTCACTGATGGTAGCGACCTTGATGTAAGGAAGGCTCGCTCTCTGCAAGTGCTTCTGAATGTCGGCAGGAATACCCTGCGCATTTCTCAACTTCGCCACCTCAGCCTTGCTAAGGCTCTTAGAGTGCTTTAAGATATAGTAATTACCACAAAGCACTTTCTTGCCAAATTCTAATTCTTTCATAACAACAATATTTTAATTTTTAATAAACTCGTTCTTGTACTCAAACTCCGTACAGATGGTATCATTAGAATCAACGTCCCATCCATAGCGTACATTCCTGCACGTTCCTTCCGTAAAGAAGATGCAATCCTCGCAGTGAAATTTCTTAATCTTTGCCATATCATTTCAGTTTACCACC
>ERZ808252.399-NODE-399-length-43272-cov-14.753986_pt1 | contig 43272 bp, 75 predicted proteins | sample MGYA00521242_ERZ808252 | MGnify/ENA primary metagenome ERZ808252 (study PRJEB31516, sample SAMN03275581) | gut metagenome | biome: mammalia-associated habitat; material: feces | host: Papio cynocephalus | place: Kenya | collected 2012-08-07 ...
GCCATGTCCGACAAGGACGTGACGGCCGCGCAGCTGTATTTCGGCCAGTGGCAGGCGGCCTTTAACCAGCTGACGCAGGCTGTCAGCCGCATCGAGGACGAAGACAAGGCCGGAAAGCTCCGCGCGGCGATCCGCGCCCAGCTGGCCGCCTGGGGGAAGACGATGGAGGATACACTATGACAGATCAGGAAATCATGCAGGCGCTGCGGGCTTGCGCAAGCGGAGAATCAGAGGAGTGCCCGTTTACGAAGGGATACGGGTGTGATGGGTGCCCGAAAGTGAGCGCCGACCTCATCGAGCGCCTGACCGCCGAGAACGCGGCGCTGCGGGAGAAGGTGCCGCAGTGGGTCAGCGTGGAGGAGAGGCTGCCAACAGACCACCTGAAGCGATACCTTATCGCCTTTAAGGACGCAGGTGGGAGCATTGTGGATGCAGCTCGGTATATTCCGGGGCTCGGTTGGAAGTGCTGCAACTGGGATGCTCCGCAGGATTTGATCACCCACTGGATGCCGCTGCCGGGAGAGCCGGAAGGAGGCAAGTATGAGTAAAGCCGTGTTAATCAGCATCCGCCCGGAGTGGGTGCGGAAGATCCTGAACGGGAGCAAGGCGGTCGAGATCCGGAAGACCGTGCCGAAGTGCGGCGTGCCTTTTAAATGCTATATCTACTGCACAGCGGGCGGAAAGGGAACGCTCATGGTGAAGGCCAACGCGGGGCCTCTGGCTACAGGACGCGATCAAGATGATCTCATCATCCAAGTACACGCCCGCCGCCGACGTTGCGCCGGTGGTGCATGGGTCGCCAGTGACGAAAGTGCGCACGAGGACGATTGTGGGGTACCATGAGGAGAACGGCGTTTTTGCGGCGGACGGCTCTAATCTTTACCGCAGAAATATGGTGCATACGGATATTCCGTATGATCACTGCCCAGTATGCGGAGCAACGCTGTGCTCACGATGGCATAATTTCTGCGGCAAATGCGGCGCGCGGATGGACGGAGCAGCCGAATGAGCGGGCTGCGCTTTGAATCGATGGCGGACATGCCGCCGAGGATGCGGGAGGCTTACGCGCGGCAGGTGCTGCCGGAGGCACAGGCACAGCAGAGCGCGGCCAAGTACCACAACACACCCGCCGAGCGGGCCGGGGTCCGGTTTGACAGCCAAAAGGAGGCCCGGCGCTATGACGAACTGATGGTGATGCTTCAGGCTGGCATTATCTCCGATCTGCGGCTCCAACCGCAATTTACCTTGCAGGAAAGTTACATCGCCGAGACCGGCGAGCGCATCCGCGCGGTGCGCTATACGGCGGATTTCTCGTACCGCTTCGGCGGCAAGCTGGTCGTTGAGGATGTGAAGTCCAAGCCGACGCGGACAAAGGAGTATCTGCGCAACCGGAAATTCATGCGGTCAAAATTCGGAATTGACATACAGGAGATTTAAACATGCCGGAAGAAAAAAAACGAGAGCAGCCCGCACGCAGTGTGCGGCCTGCCGAAAGGCGGGAACGCCTGCCAATACGCAAAACTCGCACCGGATTTCTGTGAGCGGTGCGGCTGGAATCCGGAGGAGCAGGCGCGGCGTAAGGCGCTGCCGTTCAAAAAGAGCGGGGACGGCCTGCTGCATAAGAATATCAGCACCAGGGAATAGGCAATCAGCCGGGGAACCTTATTTTTTGGACATATGCCGCAGCCGCTTTGCCTTGAGACGGCTGCGGGGGGGAGCATCCTACGGCTTTGCACCCGGCGCACGGTAAAACCCTCAAGCCCGTGCGCCGGGGATAAAAAGCGCGTGTGGGACGTGCGCGCGAACGGAACCCGTCAACGTCACCCAACCGCCGGGCACGTCAGAAGAAGCCTGCTCCATTCCGCTTCCGGCGAAAGCCGAAAGCTGCATATCCGCAGCCTCCTTCTTCCTTTCCGAACGCAAACCGCTTCGCTGGGTCTGCGTTCGGCCGATGCCTGACGGCATCGCTTGCCTCCTTTTTTATAAGCCGCCTGACGGCAGTCAAGGGCGGCTCGCCCGGAAATGCGCAGCGTTTGACAAGCGAGCGTGGCGCGCCGGTGCGCAGACGGTGAAAGCCCGTCCTGCCTGCGGGGGCCGGAATACCGGCCCCCAGACGAAAGGATGAACGCCATGAAACAGGAATTAGTCAAGCTGATCTGCCCGCAGTGCGGGAAGGAGTTTTACAGGACGCCAAGCTATCTGCGGCAGTACGATAAATACAAGCCGTGCTGCTCACCGAAATGCAGAAATGCAAATTTCAAGGAAACACGGGCCGCAGGACACATGCGGCGGGAGGAGCATCTGTGTACCGAAAACGGCGAACTGCGCCTGCCGCACAGCAAGGTCAATATTCGCATCACAAAGCAGATCGAGATCTATCCGGAGCTGCGTCCGGCGGTCGGGCAGACTTACCCGGCAGAAAAATACCGCCCGCCCACAAACACCAAGCGGTACGGCTATGCGATCGAGTCCGGCGGCAAAAGAATCAATATCCGCGCCGATGAGTGCGTGGAAGTATGAAAGGAGTTCAAAATGGCAGAAATCATGGGCGCGTTTGCGCATGACCTCGACAATTTTGTCGCCTACTATGAAAAGCTGAGCTGGGATACCAGCTTCCGGGGCGAGGCATACCCGCCGCGCATCGTCATGGAGCAGTCCGCGCCGCCGCTTTTCAAGGTAGAGAAAGACGGCACAAAGAAGCTGATACCGAATCCGACGATTCAGATCATCGGCAGCCCGGATACGCAAGTCGTAACGACGGGCGAGTTGCAGATCAGCAAAAAGGACTTCACCAAGCTGACCAACCGCGCCGCCGCTCTGCTGGAGCTGTTCCTGCATGGCTTCATGCAGGAACGCAAGGAAATGGAGGCGGCACAGAATGGTGATTGAGATTTTGAGCCTTGCCGCTGCATTGGAGTGGATCGCGCTGGGCGTGCTGGTGTTTTTCAGGCTGCGCAGCATGAGATGCCGCATGGACACACTGCTTGACGAAATGAAAGAGCGAATTGCAGATCTTGAATCCAGATGCGCGGCATTAGAAGTCAATGCGATTACTCTGCTGAGACAAATGAGCAGCACAAGTACCCGTTGAAACTGTGGCCGGAATCCCCGGCCACGCTTTGAGCGGGCAGATGGCCTGTAGGGGCGGACGACTCTGTCCGCCCGGGAGAAAGAGGTGTGGATGATGGCAAAAAGACACAAGCGCCGGCTATTTGCCGGGAAGGTGTGTACACAGATCGTGTATACCGTGTCCGACAGTGCGGACAAAAAGACCAGCAAGCCGCGCAAACCGCGCTTCCAGACGCAGGCGGAGCGCGATGAATTCAACGGCAAACTCTCGCTGAACCGCTTCATTGCGCTGATGAATGCCAATTTCTCACCCACAAGCTTGTATTCCACGCTGACGCTGGATGCAGAAAATGAAGTACATACCGCCGAGGAAATGCGAAGGGTGCGCGACAATCTTGTGCGCCGAATGCAGTATCACTATCCAAAGGCAAAAATTGTCGTGGTTTACGGCAGAGGCAAAACAACCAATCGCTTCCATTTACATATGGTTACGGAAGGAATTCCGGAAGAAGCCATCGGCGAACTATGGGGCCTCGGCAGCGTGATCGAAGTCCGGCACCTGCGCAAGCACAATTTCTATGTAAACGAGCAGGGCGACAAGGTTGACCACGGGCAGGACTACACGGCCCTTGCCAGCTACCTGCACGCGCATTGGAGAAAGGAATTCGGCGGACACCGCTACAAGGCGACGCGAAACTGCATCCGCCCCGAGCCGGAGCCCGCGACGGAAGCTGTCCGCGACTACTCGCCAAAGCACCCGCCGGTCGCCCCGCGCGGCTATATCTTAGTCGAGGCCCGGACGACCAAGTACGGGCATCAATATTATAAATATGTATACAACCCCAAAGAAGAGCGCAAGCGGACCGGGAGCCGCTTAAATTAAGCCTTGTAAATGTGTAGCGTTTCAGGGGGAAAGGAGCGATCAACATGATGAGCCAGGAACGAAATGAGCACCCGCACGCAGAAAGAAAGCCGGTATGCACCCGGAGAGACTGCATCTGCTTCGATCGGCGCTGCGAGAATTGCTGCGCCAAGTATCGCCATATATCCGATTGCAAGGGCATAGAGCCAGAAAGGGACGGAGGATGCAGGGCGTGAGCAGAAAGCACAGCGGAAAAAGAAACGCGCCTCCGCCGCCTGGATTCCCAGCGCAACTGCGGAAGCTGCGGGAACGCTACGGGATGTCACCGGAAGCACTAGGGGAATGCTGCGGCCTGTCCCGGAATATCATCCGCAAATACGAGCGGGGAGAACGCTGCCCATCCGTTGATTCCATGGTAAAAATAGCCGATTTCTTTGACGTCTCAACGGACAGTCTGATCGGACGGCGGAAAAATTAAAGGCAAATCCCCCAGTTGGGGGATTATAAGCAAAAAGCCATGATAAAATATAAGCCACAGGGGCGGAGCATACCCGTCTCTGCTTTGGCATAAACAAAACCGGCGCAAAGGAGGCGGGGAGATGGGAAAGCCGAGAAAGATCAAGAGCGTAAAGGCGATGGAGCGGGCGATAGACGCCTATTTCGCAAGCTGTGAAGGGACGAAGCGCCTCGACAAGCACGGAAACCCCGTCTACGACAAGCACGGGCAACCGGTTATTGTCGGAGCGAAGCCGCCAACCGTCACGGGGCTTGCGCTTGCGCTCGGCCTGTCCGGGCGAAAGGTACTGCTGGACTATCAGGGCCGGGAAGAATATCGTGACACGATTACGCGCGCGAAGGCCCGTTGCGAAGCCTATGCCGAAGAGCGGCTTTATGACAAAGACGGCTCAAACGGTGCGAAATTCAGCCTCGGATGTAACTTCGGCTGGGCGTCTGAGGCCGAGCGGAACGGAGACCCGGCGGCATTCGCGGAACTGATCTCCGCAATCACGGGCGGCGGGAACGATGCGCCTTAAAAATCTTTCCAAGAAGCAGAGAGAGATATTCGACTTCTGCAAGACGGACGAGACGACGCTGATCTGCGATGGCTCCGTCCGATCCGGCAAGACGACGGTCATGACGCTGGCATTCCTGGCGTGGGCCATGCAGAACTACGATCGCACGAATTTCGCGATCTGCGGGAAGACTGTGCAGTCGGCGGAACGGAACATCCTTCGCCCGCTGATGGAGGTCGAAGGGTTTGGAGCGGCGCTCGCGCTGTCCTACAAGGTCTCCACGCGCATCTTGACAGCCCGCTGCGGCGAGCGGGTGAACTGGTTTTACCTATTCGGCGGCAAGGACGAGAGTTCCTATATGCTCATCCAGGGCATTACGCTTGCGGGTGTTTTATTCGACGAAGTTGCGCTGATGCCGCAGTCGTTTGTCGAGCAGGCAACGGCCCGCGCGATCTCATTTGAGAAACCGAAATATTTCCTGAACTGCAACCCGGAGAGTCCAGCAAACTGGGTGTATAAAAAATACATCGAGCAGCCGCCTGCAAGCGCGCGGCACATTCACTTCCTGCTGGAAGACAACCCAATTCTGACACCGCAGATGATCGAGCGGACAAAGGCCATGTATTCCGGCGTCTTTTACGACCGGTACATTCTCGGCCTCTGGAAAGTTGCCGAAGGCCTAGTATACCCGATGTTCGACCGCGAACGCAACGTCACAAGCGAGCGGGGCGGACCAGGGCGATACTGGATCGCCTCGGACTACGGCACACAGAATCCTACGGTCTTCGCACTCTGGCGGGAATATGGCGGCAAGGCCGTCATGGAGAAAGAATATTACCACAGCGGACGCGAGAGCGGGCGGCAGAAGACCGATGAGGAATATTATCAGGACTTAGAGGCGTTTGCAGACGGATACCGCATTGAGCGCGTCGTGCTCGACCCGTCGGCTGCGTCCTTCGCCGAGTGTATCCGGCGGCACGGAAAGTTTTCCGTGTGGAAAGCAAATAACGCCGTGCTGGACGGCATTCGATTCACAGGGGCCTGCATCAAAAGCGGAATCATCAAATTCCACGAAAGTTGCAAAAACGCGTTTCGGGAATTCGGCCTTTATAGCTGGGATAAGGACGCAGGGGAAGACCGCGTGATAAAAGAAAACGACCATGTGTGCGATAGTATTAGATATTTCTGTATGACCGTTTTGAGGAGAGAAATCAAAAAATGAGTATTCTAACAAACATTTTTGGACGGTTCCGGAATATGCTTTTCCCGCAGGCGGTGGCAGAGCGGGAATTTGGCGTATCTCCGGCGGTCAGCCCGAAGATGGAGCAGAATATAAGTCTCTGGTACGCGATGTTTACCGGGAATCCCCCATGGCAGACGTGCGATGTCACAGCCGTTGGACTTCCAGCTGCGATCTGCCGGGAGATTGCGCGCCCGACACTGGCCGAATTGACAGCCAACATCACCGGAAGCGCCCGTGCGGAATATCTGAAGGACTGCTTCAAGCGGGCGGAAGAGAATTTCCACAGCGCGCTGGAATTGGGCCTTGCACTTGGAGGCGTGGCACTTAAGCCGTATATCTACGGCGAGCAGATGCTGGTCGATGTGACCGGCGCGGCGGCGTTCCAACCGACGAAATTCGATCCTTCCGGACGCTGCATCGGCGGCGTCTTCCGGGATAAGCCCGCGAGAGTGGGCGGAAAATATTACATCCGGCTCGAGGCTCATGAGTTAGACGGCACGACGTACACAGTCCGCAACAAAGCGTATTACAGCGACGCCTCCGGCACGGTCGGCGCAGAAGCACCCCTGAATGCCGTCCCGGAGTGGGCGGACATTCAGCCGGAGATCGCGATCCAAGATATGAGCGGGCCGCTATTCGCGTACTTCCGCCCGCCTGCGTCCAACACAGCGGACGCGAACAGCCCGTGCGGAATGTCCGTCTACGGAGACGCGGCGACCGTGCAGCTCATCAAGCAGGCCGATGAGCAGTGGGAGCGCCTGCGCTGGGAATACCGATCCAGTGAGCGCAAAGTCCTGATGGACGGAACGAGCTCGACTGTGGACATGTTCAACAAGCGCATGTTCGAGCTTGGCCCGTTCTCCCCGTCCGGCGAATTCTTTCAGTACATCGAGCCGCAGATCCGCGACGAAGCGATTTACCGAGGATTCCAGAACACGCTCCGCCGCATCGAATTCAACGTTGGGCTGGCTTACGGCGATATCTCCGACCCACAGACCATCGAGAAGACGGCGACGGAGATCCGCAACAGCAAGCAGCGCAAATATGTGCTGATCGACAGTATTCAGACAGCGCTTGAACATACGTTTGACAGCCTGCTCTATGCGCTCGATACTTACGCGACGCTCTATAACCTCGCACCTGCCGGGACGTACAGTGCGGCTTATGACTGGGGCGATTCCATCCTTGACGATGCTGAAAAGAAGGAGCAGGAGCGGGCCAACGACCGGCAGGACGTTGCCATGGGGGCTATGGGAATGCTTGAGTACCGAATGAAGCATTACAAAGAAGACGAAGCAACGGCGAGGAAGATGCTTCCGAAATTGCAGGACATGGTAGACGAGAACGCACCGACTGAGATCGAATGAAAAAGATCGGGTATCCCTTTAGCCCCGCTATTTTAGACGCCCTCCCGGAAGAACTCGCAGAACTCTTCCGTGCGCTGGAAGATACGCTGCTGGATGAAGTCTGCTCCCGGCTTAAAATTGCCGATCAGCTGAACGAAGTCACGGTGCAGGATATCCGGACGCTGCGGTCGCACGGCATTGATCTCAAGAAGATCAAAAAGGCGATCCAGAAGACGGCGGATGTCAGCGAAGAGAAGCTGAACAAGCTGCTTGACGACGTTGTAGAGCGCAATCAGCGATATTACAACGACCTTATCACGCTGGCCGATGTGACAAAGCCTGACCGGCTGGTAGACGCCTCCGATATCGACGCGATCCGCAGACAGACACTCGGAGAATTCCGAAATCTGACGCAATCCTTGGGGTTTCTTGTGGATAATGGCCAGAAGATGCTTCCGCCTGCGCAGGCTTATCAGTGGGCCCTGGATTCGTCAACGTTGCAAATTCAGAGCGGGGCAATCGGCTACAATCAGGCAATCGCCAACGCCGTCAAGAAGCTGGCTGAGAGCGGGATCAAAGTCGTAGACTATGAGAGCGGGCACACAGATCAAATCGACGTAGCCACCCGCAGGGCCGTTATGACAGGTGTAGCGCAGATCTGCGACAAGTATTCCGACCAGTCGGCGGAATATCTGGATACCCGGTACTTTGAGGTAACGGCGCACTCCGGAGCGCGAGACAAGCCCGGTCCGTCTCCGTGGTCGAGCCACAAGGATTGGCAAGGGAAAATTTATTATAAAAGCGAAAACGGAGAGCCTGACCCGCTTGGGCAGTACAAGGATATTGTGGAGACGACCGGCTATGGCTATGTAGACGGCCTGACTGGCGCGAACTGCCGTCACTACAAACACGCGTTTATCCCTGGAATTATGGAGCCTACTTATTCCGAGAATCAGCTGGAGCACATCGATGACGGCCTCGGCTGCGAGTTCGATGGGAAGAAATATACCGCATACGAAGCGACCCAGATGCAAAGACGGCTCGAACGGTCTATCCGCAAGCAGAAGCGTTTGAAAAACGCCTATAAAGCCTCCGGGCTCAAGGACGAAGAGACTGCCGCTGCAGCCAAGCTGCGCAGCCTGAACACGAAATACCATGATTTCAGCAAGGCAGCAGGGCTGCCGGAGCAGCCGGAGCGGACAAGGGTTCTGTACACAGACGCAAAATCTGAGGCTGCGGCCAGTGCGGCAAAAGCAGCAGAACCGATCACGCGGCTGCAAGAAACGCTGGACGTGAAAACGGAGATTGTGAACGGCGTTGTCCCGAAGGGATCAAAAATTGGCTCTATTCGAGAAATAGCTGGCGGAGATTCCGGGAAACAGTTGAAAGCTGCGAGTTTTCTTTCTGAAAACTACGGCGGGGAACCGTTGCAATGGCGGAAAATGGGCGGTATAATACAAACAGACAATTTCCGATATGATGTTCACTGGTTTGAGCAAAATGGGAAGCACTTTGAAGAAAAGCTGAAAGGGGTGAAGAGAAAATGAAGGTGAGATATAAAGGGCCGACGTTCGGAGGCGGTTTTCTCGGGCTGACGGATGGAAAAACCTATGAATGTGTGGGGGTCGAATATGATCTGCTTCGCATCATAGATGATGAGGGCGAGGACTACCTTTATTCCGCTTCAGCCCCTGCGCCGCTCAACGGCAAAACCGAGCCGGGCAGATGGGAAGTGGTAGAAGACGACGAACAAGGAACGCTTTTAAAGCTGATTTCTAAGGGGAACGCATGATTGACGAAAAACTGAAAGCCGCTATTGAGCGGGCACTTGCCGCCGGGTTCCGCGTCCAGCTGAAGCGCATGAAGGATGGGACAGTAAAGGCGCAGATCATCAAGGCGGAAGAACTGAAAAAATAATACAGATACCGTAGCGCAATCGAGTGCGCGGAATGGCACGATGAGCCAGCTGCTGAGATTTTCTCAGTAGTTGGCTCTTTTTGTTTCGGTAAAAACCGCATGAGCGGGTTTTATACAAAAAATCGGCTATCTGCAAGCCTAAAAGTGCAGGCGGGAGGTCACGGCGACGACCTAAAAAGCCTATCCCGTAAGGAGATAACCATGAAAAAAGAAGAATTGCTGAGCATCGGACTGACGGAAGAGCAGGCAGACAAGGTTTTTGCCATGAACGGCAAGGACATTGAGAGGCACAAAAAGGCCGCAGAGGACGCAAAGGCCGACAAAGAGGCCGTGGAAAAGCAGCTGGCTGACCGCGACAAGGATATCGAGGATCTTCGGAAGTCCAGCGGGGACGCTGAAAGCGTTCGCAAGCAACTCGAAGACCTTCAGGGCCGGTACACCAAGGAAACAGAAGATTACAAGGCGCAGCTGGCAAGCCGGGACTACGCCGACGCAATGAACCGCGCGATCACGGCTAAGGGCGTCAAGTTTTCTTCCAAAGCCGCCGAGAAAGCATACCTTGCAGACCTCAAGGAGAAGCACCTCGAGTTGAAAGACGGCGAATTGACCGGCTTTGACGAGTGGCACAAGGCTCAACTCGAAGCAGACCCGGCCGCATTCCAGTCCGACAAGCCCGCGCCCACATTTGTCAAGCCCGTCGGTCAGGGCGGCGCTCCGGCGGCAAAGAGCAAGGGCGCAATGTACGCGCAGCAGTTCAACGCGCAGTTTGCGCAGACACCAAACAAGGAGTGATTTGAAAAATGTCTATCGTTGTAAACACAAAAGCAGAAGTCAGACCGAACTTCCTTGAAAGCGAAGTCGGCCTCGTCCTGAAAACCCGCGAGATCCCCGCATCTATGGGCGTACAGGACGGTAAGTACAAGATTGTCAAGGCCGGTACGCCGTTCCCGTCCGATAATGCGAACGCCGTCGGCCTCGTATTTGAGGATATCGACGTAACGGACGGCAATATGCCCGGCTCCGTGATGGTCGCAGGCCGTGTGCTGGCAGATCGCCTGTCGCTGGCATCCGCCGCCAAGACCGCACTGTCCGGTAAGGGCTTTACGTTCGTTGACGCGCCGGAGATCACGCGCGGCTATACCGTGACCTACGACAAAAACGACGGAACCGGCACGCCGCCCGTGGACGAGAACGTCTACACAGAGGGTTCTTATGCCGACGTCTCGACCGAATACCCGCTGACCAAGAGCGGCAACACCCAGACCGGCTGGAGCACATCCAAGGGCGGAGATGCCGTCTCCAAGGTCGAAATGACCGGAAACGTAACCCTGTATCCCGTATGGACCACGACTTAAAGAAGGAGGAAAAACACCATGCCTGACATTCTTGAACTGATTTCCGACGCTGACCGGCTGGATTTCTCTCAGAACATTTCCGTTGCACGCCCGGCTTACCTCGGCGACCGGCTGTTCCCGGACCAGAAGACCGAAAGCCTCAAGGCCGAGTACCTGCGCCTCGCGAACGGCGCACAGATCCCCACGATGGCGACTGTCCACGCCTTTGACACCGAGGCGGAAATCGCCACGCGCCCGGCGCTCGAAAAGACCGAGGTTGAAAAGCTGCTTATCAAGCGCAAGATCAACCAGTCTGAGCGGGTGCGGCAGCTGACCGAAAACGGCGTGTACGCCGACAACGCCATTGTGCGCTACGTCTTCGACGATATGCGCCAGATGGCCGATGCGGTCAAGGCCAGAACCGAAGTCGCGAAGATGGAAGTCCTTGCGACCGGCAAGATGACCATCAAGGAAAACAATCTCAACATGACTGTCGATTACGGCGTTCCGTCCGCGAACACCGGCTTTAAGATCGATTTTGGCGCAGATGCTGATATCATCGGCCAGATTCAGGCCATTGCAGATCAGGCGGCGGCCTCCGGCCACGCGCTGAATGAAATGATTGTCGGTACGAAGATCCTGCGCAAACTCGCGTCCAACAAGGGCATTCAGACCCTCGTATACGGTACGGTCGGCGCTGGCACATACGTCACCGGCGAAAAGCTGCGCAGCCTCTTTACAGAACTGTTCGGCTTCGGCCAGATCACGACCAACGACCAGCGCTACAAGGTGCAGGCGGCGGACGGCAAGGAAAAGACATACCGTTTCTTCCCAGAGGACAAGGTCGCATTCCTGTCCAACGGCACGGCCAATTCCTTTGGTGTCGGACTGTGGGGCGTGACGCCGGAAGAGACGGCCTATGGCCCGTACTCCGACAAGAGCGCGCAGCAGTACATCACCATTACGCAGTGGCAGACGCCCGACCCCGTGGCCGTCTGGACAAAGGCAAGCGGCCTGTTTATTCCGGTCGTGCCCGATCCTTACGGCCTGTTCATCGGCGCGGACGTCAGCAAGTAAAAAAACGAGCCTCCGCGCCTGCGCGACGGGTGCGGAGGCTGACCGGAAGGAGGGCGCAGCATGATCTACGCCGATTATGAGTTTTATGCGACCGTATACCGCGGGACGGTGCTGGATGAGGAGCAGTTCTGTGGCCTCGCCCGCAAGGCGTCGGCTTACGTCGATTACATCACAATGAGCCGCGCACGCTCCGCCGCCGGGGAAAAACTCGAAGCCATTCAGAACTGCGTCTGCGCACTGGCCGAACTGGAGCAGGACGCCGGGAAACTGGACAGCCTTGTCTATACGACCGACAGGCCGGTGTCAAGCGAAACGGTAGGCGGCTGGTCGCGCAGCTTTGGCTCACGCAATCTGTCGCAGGCGGATATGCAGCGGACGGAGGCGCGCCGCCGAGAGATCGTGCTGGCGTACCTCGGGCCGACCGGATTACTCAAAGCAAGGGGGTATGGGCCGTGTCCATGTTCCCCCACACCGTAACGATCTACAACGTCTCGCAGGAGACAGACTCGGCGACGTTCAAGGACGTAGAAAAGACCTATATCACAGTCCTGCGCGGGATGCTGCTGGAAGCCTCCAAGGCGGCCAACGTCCGGCAGAGCGGGCTTGAGGGCGCGGATGCAGTGAATCTGTATATCCCGTTCTCCACGCCCGCTGTGGATGGCGTGACGGGCGCAGAAAAGCGCTACGTCGGCCCGCAGGAATTCTGGCGCGCAGCCGATAAAAGCGGCCTCTGGACGCTCTCCACGGACGGCAACGGCGGAACGACATTTTTTATCAAGGGTGATGTCGTGGAGCCGGACAAGACCGAGCAGCGGATCGAGATGCTCTACGACGACGTTTACAAAGTGACAAAAGTAGATATGAAGGACTACGGCAGCGTTGACATGAGACACTGGGAAGTCGGAGGAGCCTGAAATGCTGAAATTCAGCGTAAAAGCGGACGGCTTTGATGAATTGCATGAGGCAATCGCACAGGCATGCACCAAAGCGGAGCATATTGTCGCACTTCAGGCAAGAAAGGACACATCTCCGTATGTGCCGTTTCTGACCGGTTCGCTCGACCGAAGAACGCAAGTGAAGGGGAGCGCAATCATCTACCAAGGCCCATACGCGCGATTCCTGTACTATGGGAAAGTCATGGTAGACCCGGAGACCGGAAGCGCCTACGCGCCGAAAGGCGGGACAAAGGTACTGACCGACAAGAACCTCGTGTTCAACACGTCCGGACACAATCAGGCGCAATCGCACTGGTTTGAAGCGTCAAAGGCTGAAAATCTTGATAAATGGCTTCGTGTAGCAGACAAGGCGGTGAAGAATGGACTCTGAAAAGCAAAAAAGGCTGGTATCTGCGGAGGAAGAGCAGGATATCTCCCGGAAGATGATGATCTGGGCGAATTCCTTCTCAGACGACGACATGCCGGCCGCAACGATCAACTACGAATTCCTCGCTGCCGACTCGGCAAGCATGGCCCTGTCCACTATTCAGGGCGCGTACATCACACGAAAATTCATCCTCGGCGGGCATGAGGCGGAATATCAATTCAAGATCATCGCCCGCATCATCCCCGGCAGCAGCAATGACAAGCGCTTGAAGTGCGACGCCATGCTCAATCGCTTCGGGGACTGGGCGGCGGCAAACTGGCCGGATTTAGGTAAAAATGTCCGTGTCCGGCATGTCGAACCCGTCAGCCGCGCGGCTCTGTTTGCCCGGTACGAGGACGGCACGGAAGACCACCAAATTCTAATGAAACTGACATATGAGGTGATTTAACTATGGCAGATATGACATTTAATACCACTGCCGGTCAGACCATCGACCGGGAGCTGCTGATCGCATACCTGAACACCGGCGAGTCCTCGACGCCCGTCTGGTCGCCGTTCGGAACGCGCGTCACGGACTCCAGCATGGAGTATGACTGGCAGGAGGACTCCAGCAAGGATATCCTCGGCACGACCAGAACCACCATGAAGAAACCGATCATCACGCAAAGCTTTGACCCGTGCGACCTGGACGCGGGCGACGCGGCGCTGAAAAAAATCTGGGATCTGGCGGTCAAGCAGCAGAACGCCGCTGCGCTGGCGAATCAGGACGTGCTGATCGTCCACCATTACGCGGGAACGGCCAAGACGGCGGTATTTGCGGAGCGCTACGACGCTTCCATGGTCAAGCCGTCCAGCCTTGGTGGCGAGGGCGGCGGTTCTGTCGGTATGCCGATCGATGTGACACTCGGAGGCAACCGCACGACTGGAACGGCTGCGATCGGCTCCAACGGGGCTATTACCTTCACGCCGGACGCGGCGTAAGGAGGGAACAAAATGCCTGAAATCAGATTTGAAACCGGCGTTGTATCATTCAAGCTGAACGACGCGGCTGAGGTATCCTTCAACCCAACAGACACCGCGATTGTTGAACAGATTTTCAACACTTTCGACGAACTGGACAAGAAGCAGGAGGCATACAAGGCCGAGATCGAGCGCGCGGACAAGCGGGAGATTTTCAACATCGCCCGCCGCCGCGACGCGGAAATGCGAGAAATGATCGACAACCTGTTCGCGCAGCCTGTCTGCACGGCGCTTTTTGGAACAATGAACGTCTACGCGCTGGCGGATGGTCTGCCGGTGTGGTACAACCTGATGCTGGCCGTAATCGACCAGATCGATACAAGCTTCGCAGCGGAACAGAAGAAGACAAATCCGAGGATCGCGAAATATACGGCAAAATGGAAAAAGTGATATGGGCGCTGCCGACCACGGTTGACGTGAACGGCACAACGTATCCAATCCAATCCGACTACCGAGCGATTCTCGACATCCTAACAGCGCTGAACGACAGGGGGCTGGACGAGCGGGACAAAGCGGAAACGGTGCTGTCCATCTTCTATCCCGGATTCGACGAAATGCCTGTCAGCGACTATCAGGAGGCCCTCAATCAGTGCTTCCGCTTCATCGACCGGGGGCAGGAAAACAGGGAAAAGAAAAAGCAACCTGAAATCATGTCATGGGAGCAGGATTTTGATCTCTATATCGCACCAATCAACCGCATTGCCGGCTGCGAAGTCCGTGCGCTGGAATACCTACACTGGTACTCGTTCCTTGGGTATTATCAAGAGGTTGGCGATTGCCTGTTTGCACAGGTGGTTTCCATCCGGGACAAAAAGGCACGGGGAAAGAGTCTCGACAAGCAGGAGAGGGAATTTTATCGCCGCAACAGGGATATCGTTGACCTCAAGACAACATATTCCGAGACCGAAAACGAACTGTTTGCCGCATGGGGCATTAAACCAAAAAATAGCCGCCCCGATTAAGGGGCGGCTGCATGGAAGGTTTATTTTTTGTGCTCAAAAATGATTTCCTTGCCCCAGAAACTCGGGGAGAAGCGAACCTCGATTTCACGCCAATCCTGCGGCACTTCATATCCGACGACACCTTTCATTTTCTTCCCGGCGGCAATCGTGCCGTCAAGCTGCGGGTCGTCGGAACTCATCATGGCAGTGAGGCTAAGCGTGGTAGAGTAGCCGTCGATATAGCATTCAAAGGAAAGCATAGTGCTGGACGCAATATCGCGGGACGAATTGTTTTCAATCTCGAATTCGCACAGTACAAAAACCTTGCCCTCATCCGGGGAGACGTAGTTCCGCCCGGAATTCTCGGAAACACCAAGTAGTGTGACGGTCACACCATCCAAAACGACCTGGTCTCCGACGCCAAACACTTCAGGTCCGGAGTTAGACTGCTGCTGTTGCTGCTGCGAAGAATTCGATTCTCCGACCTTTTCAGGCTTGGAGGACGACTCGCAGGAAGAAAGGGCCACGCCAATAAAGACGATGAGACAGAGGAATACGATCAGGGCCGTCAGGCATCCGCTGGGGTGTCGTGATGGCGCTTGCGAATTCAAACCGCGAGAAAAAGACACTTTCCCGGACCATGGCGATGTGTGAAGCGTGAAGTAATCGACTGGCTGACCATCTGAAACGGTAAACCTCCGGCGGCCGATGCACTTGCGACCGCGATACACGCACAGTTCGTGAGAACCGGGCGCGGCAAGGAATTGGAGCACTTCGCCATCCTTAACGCGCCCAACGTCTTCCCCATCCAGCACAAGGTAAAACGGGATGGCACGGTAAGAAAACAGACTTTCTCTATGTAGTTCGATTGTACACATTTCCACAATTATCTCCTCCTATAAGTACAAAATACCATAAAAGCAAAAGAAATGCAATCCAAAGGTGGTGAAATTATGGCAGATGGAAGTGTATCCATCGTGGTAAACGCAAATGCAGATAAAGCAGAAAAGGAACTGGATAAAGTAGCACGAAAAATCGAATCGATTGAGGGAAAAATCAGAAAAGCAAACGATCTGAGATCTCCCCTTGCCGAACAGGCGGCAGAACTCTCGGCAGAGTTAGATAAGGCGAACGCAAAACTTTATGAAATGCAACAGGCCACGCCAGGACAGTACACGGCAAAGCAGTTGGCAGATCAGAAGGAACTTGTGCAATCGCTATCTGGACAATATAACCGGGTACAGGCACAAGTCGAGAAATATGACCGGCAGATCGAAAATGCAAACTATGATCTGGATCGTGCGAAAGAACGCTACGGGGAACTTGCGCTGCAAATCTCCCATACAAGCGGTATTCAGGAAAGAATGGCGGAAGCGGTCGAAAAAATGCAGAAAAGAGCGGAAAAATTCGCGAATAGAATCCGCTCGTTGCTCCGCCGCGTCCTGTTTTTCGGCCTGATTTCGAGAGGCCTTTCAAGTTTTCGGGATTGGCTCGGGAAAACGATTCAGCAAAACGACGAAGCGAGCGCCGCGATTGCGCGCTTAAAGGGCGCGCTGCTGACACTTGCACAGCCAATTTTGAACGTAGTCGTTCCGGCTTTTACAGTGCTTGTAAATGCGCTTGCAAAGGGTGTGACGGCGATTGCAGAATTCGTATCGATCCTGTTTGGATCGAGCCTCGCAGAATCGAAGAAAGCGGCAGAAAGCCTGAACAACGAGAAGAATGCGCTTGATGGAGTAGGCTCGGCGGCAAAGGACGCTGAAAAGAGCATGGCTGCGTTCGACGAAATCAATCAGTTGACGGCGGACAATGCAGCAGGAGGCGCAGGCGGGGCCTCCAGCGGAATTGCGGCGGACTTTGATTCCCTTGTTTCTGCGCTCCCCGGATGGCTCGCCAATTTGGCAAGAGAACTAAACAAGTTTGCAAGTGATTTGAAGATCAAGATCAAAGATCTGAAATTTGACTGGGATCGCGGGAATATCCTGAAAAACAAGGATGCGTGGATTGTTGTGCTGTCTGCGATACTTGGGGCTGTCCTTGGGTCAATGTTTGGCGGGCTTACAGGCGGCGTGATTGGCTTGCTGCTTGGTGCTGCAATCGGGCTTATAACTGCAACATGGACAGACAAGCTGGAAAACCCGGAAAGAGCAAAAAATCTGGCGATTATCGCTTTATCTGCGTTAATTGGCGCATCACTTGGAAAAATATTTGGCGGATTCGCTGGCGGCGTGATTGGCTTGCTTGTTGGCGCAAGCATTGGCCTTATTGCGGTAGAATTCCTGGACGGGAAGTTCGATAAATGGAGTGCGAAGGATACATTTGGAACGGTCATAACGGCAATTCTCGGTGCAGTTCTTGGCGGAATATTTGGAGGGCTAAAAGGAGCAGTGATTGGACTGCTTCTGGGGGCTTCGATATCGGTGCTGTCGGTTGCGTTTGAAGATGAATTGAAAAACGCAGGACTAAGCAAGGAAGGGTTCTTTCAGCTTATGGGGATCCTCCTAGGCACGATTATCGGGCCGCTTATATTCAAAGGGCTTACAGGAACCATTATTGGTCTGACACTAGGCACGCTCATAACGCTTATAAGCATAGCATTCGACGAAAATGCGTCCGAAAGTTCAAAAACCACAGCAAAAGCTATGCTAGGGGTCATAATGACAACGCTGATTTTTGCGGCTCTTGGCGGTCTCGGGTTTGGCCCGGCAGGCGCTATTGCTGGCGGCATAATTGGACTTACAGCGGGGACTTTGATCCAAATCATAAAACTTGATTTTGACGATTCCGTGTCAGAGGGAACGAAAAGACAAGCAGGAGCAATCTTACAGGTTATTTTGGACGGACTGCTTGGGGCGGCTATTGGTGCCGCGCTTGGCGGTGGCGTGTTCGGCGGAATCGTCGGCGGAATCGTCGGAATTGGGCTCGGGTTGGCAATACATTGGACAGATATTACATACGAGGATTTGCCAACACAGCGCAAAGGCTTTGGCGGCAGCAGGAAAACCGCATCGTCTGGGCTGATGCCATATGTAGCATCAGCCATACCGCCGGTCTCAACTGTCCAACTACCCCGCCTCGCCTCCGGAACGGTCATTCCGCCAAACCGGGAATTCATGGCCGTCCTCGGCGACCAGAAGAGCGGGACGAACATCGAGACGCCGCTGGCTACGATGGTACAGGCGTTCAAGCAAGCCATGAACGAAACCGGCGGAGTGGGCGCACGGCAGATGACCGTTGTGCTGCAGCTTGACCGGAGAGAACTTGGCCGCGCGGTGTACCAACTCAACAATGAGGAGTCGCAGCGCGTCGGCGTCAGGCTCGCGGGGGTGAAAGCATGAGAAGCGCACTGAGCCTTGACGGCAAGGCGTATTACAATCTGCACGTCGTAGATCTCAAACGCTCGTTTTCCGTCCTCGACGGCGACAATGCCGGGCGCGTCATGACCGGCGCAATGACCAGAGACATCATCGGTACATACTACAATTACAGCCTCGAAATTGATCCCGTATCGTCAGACCCGGAAGAATATGACGAGTTTTATGAAAACATTTCCGCCCCGGTAAATAGCCACGTCCTCACAGTCCCATACGCACAGGGGACCCTGACATTCGACGCTTACGTTGCAAACGGAGAGGATAGCCTCGCCGGAAGCTACGACGGGCGCAACGAGTGGGGCGGCCTAACGATCAATTTTGTCGCCATGAAACCTAAGAGGACGCCAACATGAGCGTACGCGTGATTTATGAGGACGTTGCAGTCGGCGCAGCAGCGGCAGCGAATGTGGAAAGCACGGCCGCGCAGGCATTTTCTGATCTTTCAGAACTTCCGTACGGAACGGAGCCGGTGATCGTCGCCACAAACGAATTGAACCAATGGGTGCTGGACGGCTCTCGCCCACTCCTCGCGAACGAGCGGGCGGCATTCTGGTCCTCAACGCCAAGTAAAGCCGACTGCACGTTCGATGCAAACCCAACGCTGACAATCACGCTAGACGGCACGTTCACGACCTCAGGCATTTTCCTTTATTTCGATGGCGGAACCGGTGACTATTGCAGCGCACTGACCATGACATGGTACAACGGCGCGACAATCGTCGCAACGCAGGCGTTCGAGCCGACTGGGCAAAAGTATTTCTGCGCAAAGCCGGTCTCCGGGTACAACAAGCTTGTGATTGCGCTTACAAAAACAAGCCTGCCGTCCCGATATGCAAAGCTTCGCCAGATCTTCTTTGGCATTGTCCGTGAATTCGAGCGGGAAGACCTGCGCAGCGTCACCGTGACGGAGGGGGTCAGCGTGATTTCCGACGACGTAGAGATCAACACGCTGGATTTCACACTCGACAACTCAGAAAACATCGACTTCATCTTCCAAGAAAAGCAGCCCGCCAGTGCTTACGACGGAAGCAAGCTGATCGGCGTATTTTATATCAAAAGTTCGTCTCGGTCGAGCGCTCGGCTCTATGATATATCCTGTCAGGACGCGCTTGGAATTCTGGACGATGAACCATTCTCGGCAGCGATCTACAGCGAGAAAAATGCAAAGGAACTGATAGCCTCAATTCTAGGCAGCCATTTCACGCTGGACTTCGATTCTGCACTGGAGGACGAGACTGTAACCGGCTATATACCGGATTGCACCAAGCGAGAGGCGCTGCAGCAAATCGTCTTCGCTCTGCGCGCAACCATCGACACAAGCGCGTCGCGCGGCGTGCGCGTCAGGAGGCTCACGACGGCCTCACCGGCCGACATCCCGCTTGACCGGGCATATACCGGCGGCAGTGTAGAAACGGCGGCTGTGGTCACGGAGATTCGCGTGACAGCGCACAACTATTCGACGTCAGGCAGTGGGGAAAGCGTAGAGGTCGGCGGAACGACATACTACCACACGACGTCGGTCACGTCCAAGACGAACCCGAACGCCACGACGCAGACCAAGCCGAACGTCATTGAAGTGCGAGATGCGACGCTGGTAAACAGCAGCAACGTAGCCGCCATTGCGCAGCACGTCTATGACTATTACATGCGCCGTCAGACGCACAGCGTCCGCATCGTCATGGATAAAGAAGCCCCCGGCGATTATGTGCGGACAACAACGCCGTGGGGGACCAAAATCACCGGCACGATCACCAGCATGAACATCCGCCTCAGCGGCATTGCGGCAGCGGACTGCGAAATTGTAGGAACATAAGCGCCGGAAGGAGAACAACATGATCGTAATCACATGCAAAAAGGCGTTCGCCCAGACGGGCTGCCGGACGGCGCTCCTGACGGCGGGCATGAGCCGGGCCGAGACAGTGCGCTTCGTCTTCTCGGAAGACTGGGACGGCCTCAATAAAACCGCCGTCTTTACGGATGGCGTGAAAACCGTCGATATCCTGCCGACCGGATGGGAAGAAGATACCGTCCTTGTCCCGCCGGAAGTCCTCACCACAGCGGGCCGCTACGTCCGCGTCGGCGTCTACGGCACGAACGCCTCCGGCGTTGTCCTGCCGACCGTCTGGGTCACGCTCGGCAAGGTGCAGCCGGCGGCGGAGCCGTCCGGCGATCCATCGGCGGATCCCACGCTCCCCGTCTGGGCGCAGCTTCAGGGCCAGATCGGCGACCTGAAAGACCTCAAGACCTACAACAAGGACAACCTCGTCGCCGCCATCAACGAGGCCCGGCAGTCGGGCGGAGGCGGTTCTGGCGGGGGCATCCAATCCGCGCAGATCGATGAGATCCGCGTGCTCACGAAATCCGAATATGACGCGCTGGCCGTAAAGGATGCGCGGACACTGTATCTGTTGGAGGGCTGATATGCTGGCAGCTGGAATCAAACGCATTCTGGAGCTGTTCATCGGCTCCATGGGCATCAAGTCCGCCCATCTGGGCGGGGAAAGCATCTATGAAAGGCCGGGCGGCTTTTTGTACATCGAACTCAAAAGTGAAGAAAGGGGTTAAATCCGAATGGCAAGCTTTTTTAATTTAACACTCGATACGCTGGCACCTGCCGGTCTATCGATCATCCTGAATGACGGCGCGCAGTACGCGACCAGCGCAAACGTCACCGCGAAGATCTCCGTCTCCGATGAGGTAACGACGGGCTACCAGATGAAGATCTGGGGCACGAAGACGGCGGCGACGGAAGCGGCTGCGTCGTGGGAGACGTTCGCCGCGACAAAATCCATTACGCTTCCCGACGGCGACGGCCTCAAGACGATCCATTGCAAGGTGCGCGACGACGTCGGCAACGAATCGGCGGCGGCCAGCGACACCATCACGCTCAATTCCAAGATTCCCGCCGTGACCATCACCGGCCCCGACAAGAGCCGCATTTCCAAGGTCGAGAACTACGACACGGCGGCGTTCTCCTTCGTCTGCGACGTGGACTTCGAGGAATACACCGTCCGCGTCGTCCCGGCGACGAGCAGCCTGCACACGGCAGGCACGCAGATCCCGACGACTGGCGGCTCTACAAACGTCAGCGGCACGGAGGGCGGCTACAAGAAGAACACCGCCATCAACGTCACCGTCAAGGGCGCAGACCTTGAGACAGCGTCTTCCGGCGACGGCGTGAAGATCGTGAAGGTCTTCGTCCGGAACGCCGCCGGGACGTGGAGCGCAGCGTAATGGCCGCGCCGGAACTGACGTTCTCCATCACCGGCAACAGGATCTCGGCAGTGACCGGGTACGACTCCATCACCGTCACATTCTCGTCGGATATCGCCTGCACGGCCTTTGAGTGCCGTGCGACGAAATCCGGCGAGGATTGGGGCCGCGGGAAAGGGGCGCTTATCGCGTCATTTTCCCAGACCCCGGCGGGGACGCAGCGCACCTTTGAGGTCTACGACGATTTCCTGCTGTCCGGAGATGGGGAATACCGCATTTCGCTGTTCGCGCAGGGCGCGGACGGCAGCTGGAACGATAACTACGGATTTATCCCGCTTGGGCAGCCGCAGACCATGAAAACGGCCGACGGCGAGGATTTTCTGTGCATGAAGGAGTGATCGCATGGCGTACAACAGCCAGTATACCGGCGCGCAGATCGACGAAGCCATCGGCGAGGTGCGCGAGAATAAAGACGCGTGGGGCAAAAAGGAACTTCCTGCCGTCACCGCCTCCGACAACGGCAAATTTCTGCGGGTTGTTGATGGTGCGTGGGCTGCTACCGAAATTGATAATGCAAGTGGGGTGAGTTTCTAATGGCGAGTGTATCTCCGCATTTTGGTGAAACTACAGCTGTACATGAGTATCTGACAAATTCAACCGACCTTAAAGAAGTTGCCAAAGCCATTCGAGCAAAGGGCGGCACATCCGCCCCGCTGGTCTATCCGGCTGGTTTTGTCTCTGCAATCCAGGCAATCACCTCCGGCAGCGCCAAGGAAGAGCAGGAGAAAACCGTGACCATCACCGCTAACGGCACCGTAGAGATCACCCCGGACGCCGGGAAGACGTTGAGCAAGGCGACCGCGGTCGTCAACGTCCCCACGTCCGGCGGCGGAGGCATAACGTTAAACCCGAACGAACTTTATACCGAAATCGTGTCAAAGGGAACGCAGGTATCACTCCCAACCGGTGCAACGGGGCTATACGTCGAAACGGGCCGGACATATGTCGGGGCATGGATCGCAATCAAAGGCGAGAATGGAGCAACGGCAATCTTGTATGTCCCATTCAATGGGCAGACAAGTGCTTTTGGCTACGATACGATATCCCTTGATTCTGTCTCCTTGTGGTCTGGGCCCGTAATCGAGAACAGCTGGCGGATAATCACGGAAATGGATGGAGGAACGAGTGATGTAACAGCCAGCGAAGCAGTAATAGAAGTACATTATCTGCTGGTATAAACATCATCCGCCCAGACAAACTCCGCAGAACACCCCGGACGCCGCCCCGGCACTCTGGGAGGACATCCAATATAAACAGGGCTACCGCATCATCCCGGAAACCATCACCGCCGGAGCCGCCTTTGCAAAAGGCGAAAAAGGCTGGTGGCAGGATGAACTATATGAATCCCTGCTGGAAGCCAACGTCTGGCCGCCATCCGTCAACCCTGACGGGTGGAAGAAAATCGATACATAAAAAAGCCGCCATTCCGGGCGGCGGAGATAGACAAAATTTGCAGCGTGTGATAAGATGGATACGCCCCATTCGTGGGGCGGGCGCTGCTGCATACGGCGGTCAGTCACGTCCCTGTAAAGGGGGTGATGCTGATGGGGCGCAGACCATGGGCGAAAGCCCTTCGGTTCCTGCTGCAAGTCGCAATGGTAATACTTATCATGCTGCTTTTTTCCCTGAAAGTTTATTGACCGCTCGGCTGGTACCCAAGCGGTCAATAAGAGCGTTTTTTTGTTGATCGTTAAGGGCTGACCGCCGCAGCAGCGTCCTTATATCTCCATTATACCGTCCCGCTGTCAAATGTCAAGCAGCGGGACGGCTTTTTTACACCCTGTCCCGTTCCGCAAGGGTGGAAGAAAATTTCGGAAGGAGGTACATAACGCATGAGCACAATCATCGATACCCTCATCACCGACCGGACGCAGGCGGATGCCGAGCGGGTGAATGAATTGGCCTCGAAGGGGTTTGCGGGAATGACGGCAGATGAGCGGGCGGAATGGATTGCGGGGATGAAGGGCGCGTACAACGCAGCCGACCTGAACCGCGTAGGAACGGCCCTGAACTATCTGGCGGGCCGCCTTGGGCCAATCTGCGGGAAGAGCATAACGTGGACGGCAAAAACCGATTGGGCCGTCACGGACATTGCAACGGCTTCACAGGCCGAAACGTACCGGCAGCAGATACAGGATATCCGCGACGCGCTCGTGTATCCTGCCGGAACGCCGGACGCGCCGCAGCTGAACCGCATGACCTACGCCGGCGCAAACGACATCGAGCGAATCCTGACGATCTGCGAGGGCTTAATCGTCAACGTTGCAAAATCTTTTCGCTACACCGGCGCGGCGGAGTGCGCCGCAGGAGGATTACTTACATGAAAGATAGGCAGCCGACACATGTTTTATCTAACGGCGCAATCCGGTACGGCTTTTATAACGCCGACGGAACCCTGAATCACTACGAATACCTCAAGCGCGACGACGCGCCCACCGAAGAGGGCACGCCGCTCAATAAAGCCAATCTGCTCTCCGACGCCACCGCCGCAAAGATCTGGCCCGGCGCAGCCACGCGGCCGGAAGACCCAACGGTGAATGATGCTCTTTTCAAGCTTGCAAAAGGCACATCCGAAGTCGGCGACATTGCCATCACCGCCCGCACAGACCTGTCCAGCGCGTGGCTTCCGTGTGACGGGCGCACTGTGTCGCAGGAACAGTATCCGTCGCTCTGCGCTGTGCTTCGGACACCGGACAGCCCGGCAATCTGGACGGAAAAGACTGTATCAACAAACATCGGAGCGGGCGGCGACGCGCTTTCCTACGAAAACGGACACTGGTTCCGCACATACCGGGACGCAACATCCGCGCACATTCTGGTATCAGACGATGGAGAGACATGGACGGAATGGGCAATGCCACAGAATCTCTGGGTTGGAGCAACAGTTCTTTCCTCACGCGTTGTGGAATGCTATAAAATCCACTATTACAACGGGCTGTTTGTATGTAGCGCACTCATTGCGTACACGACGGGAACGGGAGCACATTATGGCTGGGCGATCCTTTTTGCCGACACTTTGTTCGGCGGGTTTAGGGCGGATACGCCAGAGCCGTGCGACACAACGGAATCGTTTACGGATGGCGTGCATGACATATATTTCGACGGAAAAAACTTTTTTGTTTGTGGGCAATACGCAGACGAAAGCGGAGGGACGCAGGTCGGATTCAGGTATACAACGCAGCTAACAAGCAAAACAAGCCCAGCAGCAGGCACTTCAGCTGATTCGCAGTGGTGGGGAATGGCTCCGAACACATGGGCGAGCGACATCAAAACGCTGTATGTACATATCAGGAGGACAGACAATCTTCCCATGCAGTTTGTAAAAATTCCGGAGTATGGCGACACGGGGTATTTCTGCGCATATGGATATTACTACCCGGACGGTGTGATCGCAAAGGCAAAAACGCTCTATAACACAAACTTACACCGAAACGACGAACAGATATACTACGATGGTTTTTTTGAAATTGGCGCGGACGTGCTTTTCTGGGGGCCTTGTGAAGGGACCTACGGGCTGGAGAGGTGCATACACAAAATAACCGGCGTGAAAACACTGGCAGATGAGCAGATTACAAGTAACGCAGCTGAACCGGAGTATGCAGAAAATTGCAACGGGCAGATTGTGGCAGTGAAAGGTACGAATTTGTACATATCCGAGGACATAACGCAGGGTTGGGATTACACCGCGACGCTCAGCGCAGCGGCGGGGAATCAACCCGCAGCCGCCGGGACGATCGTAAGGATTCCATGCTCGTCCAACGGAGCGGTGGTAAAGGATATCATGCACAACTTTGCGTATGACAACAAGAAAATCCCGAACATCACCACAGACGCCCGCAGCAAAGCCTACATCAAGGCTCTGGAGGAATAGCCTGTGAAGGATAGAAAGCCGACTAAAGTCCTGCAAAACGGCGCGGTGCAGTATTCGGTAACCAGAGTTTCCATGGGTGTGACTGCGACCAGAGAAGAATGGATTCGCCCAGAGGATGAACCGCTGGAGGCAGGGACACCGCTCACGGCAGAAAATCTGCTGACCGCGCAGACCGCTGCGGAGATCTGGCGTGCCGGAGACGCGCCGTCAGACCCGATGGTGAACGAGGCGCTTGCGAAGCTGGCAGAGCCGAACTATCACGTCGGTGATACCCTCACAACTGTCCGCGTACTCTCTGCCCCGTGGCACGCCTGCGACGGCTCGACCTTCTCGCGGACAACCTACCCGGCCCTCTACGCGGCCCTCGGCGGCACGACGCTGCCGACGATCAGCTATTCCAGCGATACCACCACCTATATCAAAATGGCGGACGATTAGCCCGGCAAATAAAAGAGAAAGGTACAGAAAAATGGACACTAAGACCATCATCGTCACGCTTGTCTGCGCCGTGCTCGGCTCGTCCGCGCTGACGGCGGTTGTCAACGCCGTCGTCGGCGCGATACAGAAAAAGCGCGGCAAGGCCACGACGCAGGAGGCGCACCTTGCAGAGATCGACAAAAAGCTCGACAAGATGCAGACGCATCAGGACGAGCAGTATCTGGCGATCCTCCGGCTGACCATCATGTCAGAGGAAATGCCAATGGCCGAGCGTCTGATCGCCGGAGAGAAGTATAAAAAGATGGGCGGGAACGGCGACGTGAAAAAATTCCTGCACCAGCTGGAGGCGCAGTGCGGGAAGGGGGCGAAGCCGGAGGAATGAGCGGGAAAAGCAAATGGACGAAGGGCGAAATGTCGCGCACGATCGTCGTTTACTGCATCAAGGCCCTGACGCTGACGCTGATCTGGGCCGTCGCGCTGGAGACGGTCGCCGTGCTGTTTTCGCTCGATATCGATCTGTCCGCCGTGCTCACCTTCGCCGCAGCGGCCTTCGGCGGGGAACTCCTGCTGCTGGCCTTCAAGCGCGTATTTGCAAAGAAAAACGATCCGGTTGAATAACAAAAGGGGTTACTTATGAACGAAAAGAAATTCTTTGAACTGGTGAAAAATCTGGTTGCAGATTACACCAACGAGCATCTCGACAAGAGCGACGGCAAACAGATCACGGCTGATGACGTCTATGTCGTATGGTACTGCAAGACGCTCCAGAACTGGAAAGCACTTGCGTCCACGACGCTGCTTGACGGGATGTACTATGAACTGACGCTCAACGGCGACAAGCAGGAAATCTATCTCGATGCTTACAAGAAGTTTGAGAACCGCGCAATCAAAGTGGAGGAATAATCATGGAAAACATCATCAAGCGCCTCGGAAATCTGCTGAGCGTCAAGTCCATCGTCACGCTCGGCCTGACGATCATCTTCGCTGTCCTCGCCCTGCGCGGCGATATTACCGGCAAGGACTTCCTCACGATCTTCCTGACGGTCATTACTTTCTACTTCGGGACACAATCGCAGAAGTCGCAGGACGCCATTGACGCGGCAAGCAAACCGCAGGAGGATGCACAGAAATGAGCATCATGAAAGCCTCCGAACTCGTCAAGCGGCATGTGGACGTCGCGGAAAACTATAAAACCGTGTACATGTGGGGCTGCTTCGGCTCACCCGTGACGAACGGCATTATTACGGAAAAGGCGAATCAGTATCCGGACTGGTACGGCGCGGCGAAGCAGGCGACCCTCCGCGCGCTGATCGGAAAGGGCTATTTCGCGTTTGACTGTGTGAACCTCACAAAGGGCATTCTGTGGGGCTGGAAGGGCGATAAAACTGCCTACCACGGCGGCGCGCGCTACGCAGGCAACGCCGTCCCGGACGTCTCCGCCGACGGCATGATCGCGAAGTGCAAGGACGTTTCCGCGTCTGGATGGGATAAGCTGATTCCCGGTGAGGGCCTCTGGATGCCGGGCCACTGGGGCCTGTACATCGGCGACGGCCTCGCGGTCGAGTGTACGCCTGCCTGGAAGAACGGCGCGCAGATCACCGCCGTTCTGAACATCGGCCCCAAGAGCGGGTACAACGCCCGCAGATGGGAGAAGCACGGGAAGCTCCCGTGGATCGACTACGACACGGAAACCGCCGACAAGGCCGTCGAGGCAGCCAAAGAAACCATCAAGGCGAAAGCCGGGCTGGCAGACAGCACGATCAAATATCTTGCTGATTATAAATACGGCGACGACCTGCTGAAAAAGCTGGCTGCGGCGATGAAGTAAGGAGGCGGAGGCAATGGCACCGCAGGCGAGAGCCAAGCTGCCGCCGGAACTGGGCCGCCTGACCCGCAAGGATATGGAGACTGTGATCTATCAGGCCAATCTCGGCCGCGAGAATGAGAAGATCGCACAACTGTATTTCGTGGATAAGCTTCCGCAGGTGGACGTTGCAACGGAATTATTCTTGGGCCGCGCCACGGTCCAGCGCCGCCTGCCGGAGATCATGGCGCGGATGAAGGCCGCGTCCGGAAGTCTCCCAAACTGAGCAAAAGTGATGCGAACATGATGCACAACTGAGGCACATCAAAACAGAAAAAAGCCCATACTGGACACATCGAAGGGGTGTTCAGTATGGGCTTTTCTTATTTCAATCCCAACCCCGCCGGGCGGCAGGTCGGCGACTGCACCGTCCGGGCCATCGCAAAAGCGACGGGGAAGCGTTGGGATGAAGTATATATCGGGCTATGCTTGCAAGGGCTGATCATGGGAGATTTGCCAAGCGCAAACAGCGTGTGGGGTGCATACCTCCGGAAGCAAGGCTTTACCCGGAGCGTGATCCCGAACACCTGCCCGGACTGCTACACCGTCGCAGAATTCTGCGCGGAGCATCCGAAAGGCGTGTATGTGCTGGCGCTATCAAGCCACGTCGTATGCGTGCAGGATGGAAGCTATTTTGATACATGGAATAGTGGAAATGAGATTCCGCTGTTTTACTGGGCAAAGGAGGATAAATGATGTTCGGACAACAGCCGTTTGTGTACCAACAGCCGATTTACAATCAGCCGCCAATGCTGCCGATGCAGGAGCCGCAGATGCAAATGCGTCCGCAGTATCAGCCTGCTCCGCAGATGCCGGCTTATCAGCCACAGCCACAGCAACCGCAGAATCAGTCGATCATCTGGGTCCCGAACGAGCAGGCGGCAAATGACTTTATAGTTGCGCCAAACAACGCCGTTACACTCTGGGATATGAACGCCCCAGTCGTGTACGTCAAAAAAGCCGACGCAAGCGGCAAGCCAACCATGACGACCTACGATCTCGTGGAGCGCGCACAGGCCGCACCAGCGCCCGCAGCGCCGCGAAAAGACATGAGCGAGGAATATGTGACCCGCAGGGAGTTCAACGAACTGGTGGCCAAGCTGACGGCTCCGAGCGTCAGACCGGCGAGAAAAGCAAAGGAGGCTGAAATCAATGGCGAATCCACTGTTTAATGCTCTCGGCGGCGGGCAGATGCCCGGCCAGATGGGGCAGTTTCAAAATATAGTACAGCAGTTCCAGCAGTTCCAGCAGAGTTTTCAGGGGGACCCCAAAGCGGAGGTTGAAAAGCTTGTGCAGAGCGGGAAAATCTCGCAGCAGCAGTTGAACCAGCTTCAGCAGGCGGCGGGGATATTCCGGCAGTTGCTTGGATAAATCAGATTTCAACTCGTGGCCACGATTGAGATAAATTTTTGAATCTACGAAAGGAAATGAAAAAATGAGTTTGAATGACGGCTCCCCGACCATGACGATGCCCGTCGCGCCTACCGGCATGGCAGGCGGCGGCTGGGGCGGCTTCGGTGGCGACAATGGCTGGTGGATCATCATCCTGTTCCTCGCCATCTTCTGCGGCTGGGGCGGCAACGGAAACGGCTTCGGAAACCGCAGCGGCGGCGCAGGCGTTGTGGATGGCTATGTGCTGACGTCCGATTTCGCCAACATCGAGCGCAAGCTGGACGGCGTGAACAACGGAATCTGCGATGGTTTCTACGCCATGAACACCGGCATGCTCAACGGCTTCTCCGGCGTAACGCAGGCCGTGACCAGCGGCTTCTCGCAGGCAGAACTTTCCCGCTGCAATCAGCAGGCTGCGCTTATGCAGCAGCTAAACGCCATGGCGATGCAGGCGCAGGAGTGCTGCTGCGAAAACCGCGCTGCAATCGCCCAGGTGCGCTATGACATGGCGACGCAGGCGTGCGACACCCGCAACACCGTGCAGAACACGACTCGCGACATCATCGACGCGATGAACTGCGGCTTCCGCAGCATTGACCAGCGTCTGACGGCGCAGGAACTCGCCGCGAAGGATGCCAAGATCGCCGAACAGAACCAGCAGATCTTCGGCTACCAGCTGGCAGCGTCCCAGGCTGCGCAGAATGATACGCTCAAGTCCTACATGAGCGGGCAGCTGGCGTATTACAACCCGCGCCCGGTCCCGTCCTTCGCAGTTCCGGCTCCGTACCAGTACGCAGGCTGCAACAGCGGCTATAACTACGGCTGTGGCGGCTGCGCTGCGTAACAACTCCATACCGTAGAACTTTTTCGTGACCTCACGAAAATGGTCGGCCCCATTGCCGATATTCAACGACAACGCGGCGGGGCAATCGCTCCGCCGCTGTACTTTTATGAAAGGAATGATCTCATGGCAACATACAAGGATATCAAACAGAAATTCATTGATCACCTGGTGGGCGTAGATCTGTACAAGATGAACGTGACGGATCTTTATACATATGCCTGCATTCTGAAAACGGTGGATGAAATGGAGCAGCCGGGTCCAGAAGAAACAATGACAGCGGCAATCGCACCGCTGGTGAATCTCTGCAAGGAAGCAAAGGCGGGAAGAGGGGTGTTTGGGATTGGCTGAGTTTACAAATTCCAACATCGCCAGCGTCGCTGCCGGGCAGAATGTCCCACTGACAGAAACGGCAGTCAACAGCAAACCGTGCATTGTGCACCGCGAAGGGAGCGGACAGGTCACACTCCGCGGACTGACCAACCAGTGCAGAGCACTCTACAAGGTCTCTTATGGCGGCAACATAGCCATTCCGACCGGCGGTACAGTCGAGGCAATCACGGCTGCGCTTGCAATCAACGGTGAAGCGCTTGCAAGCGCAACGGCGATCGTCACACCGGCGGAAGTCGAGAATTATTTTAATATCTATGTCTCTGCACAGGTGAGCGTGCCGAAGGGCTGCTGCCTGACGGTGGGCATGCGGAACACGAACGCACAGGCGGTTAATTTTGCGAATAGCAACCTAACCGTCGAGCGTGTGGCCTGAAAGGAGGAAGCGATATGTACGATCTGAGAAATCTCCGGGAAATGCTCTGCAAGGAACTGGACGAGATCGCCGAGAAACGCGAAATGTCCGCAGGCGACCTCGATGCGGTGCAGAAGCTGACCAGCACGATCAAGAACACCTACAAAATCGAGATGCTTGAGGATGGCGGATACTCACGAGACGGCGAGTGGGAAGCGGACATGCGCGGCACATACGGGCGCGGAAGTTCGTATCGTGGCCGTCACCGTGACGCAATGGGCCGCTACAGCCGCACAGATGCTCGTGAGCATATGCGCGCGCAGCTGGAGGATATGATGCGCGACGCAGACGACGACAAGACCCGCGACGCGATTCGTCGCTGCATGGAGCAGATCGAGCGGGCATAAGGAGGCGCGATATGCTGGATAAAGCCGAGATCCGCAAGGAGATAGCACGGCTGGAATACGAGGAATCCAGCTATCACAATTATGCAATGCTTGCAGATCTGTACACGATTCGCAAGCAGATGCAGGAAGACGAGCAGGGAAACCGGAGTATGCGCATGCAAGCATATTCCGGCGACCGCGCGCCCGCAGTGCAGACAGCTGCTCCGCAAAATGCAATCATACAGAAGGTTGGCAGCTACGGCGACAGCGACTTTCTGCACGCCATAGAAGGGAAGGATCCGGCACGCATCTGGCCGATCATGGACGAATTGATGGACACGCTATCGCTCGTAAACCATAGAGTGTACGATTCAGTGCTGCGAAAAGTGCAAAGCGCGTGACATCACGGAGCAAAGAGTCGCTGTGTCCGGACAAAATATTGTAGCATAATGGAGTATGGCCCACCATACTCCATTATGCTACAACAATGGGTAAATTAAAAAGTGAGTTGGTAGTAGATGGTTAGAAGCATCTGAGTCTTGTCAAAGAAGCATTTTTCGATGATCCGCTGTGCAGCTTCGTACTTTTGCGCAATGGTGGCGTCTGGGGATTGCAGAGTTTCGAGCGTTGATGCTATGGCGTCTCGCAAGGCGGATGCTGTGTCTTTTGGAGACGCAGCGTCGGCCTTTTTGATATCATCATCAACGGCCTCGATCTGCTCCTGAAGCTGCTGACGGGCAGCCTTATAGCCGGAAAGCGTTTCAACGCCATCAAGATATGCGTCGCGGAGGCGATCAAGGCGGGAGGCGAGGCGGGCGCGACGCTGCCGGAGATCTTTTGCTGCATCTGGAGAGGACACCCTTTGGACGGTACAGGAAACAGAATCGGAAAATGTGAGATCGTGCTGAAGCTGCTGCACAAACGCCTCCTCAAGAAGATCGATGGAAATATGCTGAGAGGTTGTGCATTTGCCGTGCAGGCGACCATTGCACTGCATATAGTGTGGAGCAGTGAAAGCAAGCGTGCTCCCGCAAGTAGGGCAACGAACGATTCCACAAAGCCAGTGTTTCCTGCCGCTGGCAGGTTTGCTATGCCATTTATAGGCTTTTTTTAATTCCAGTATGCGAGCCTGTGCCGCCTCCCATGTCGGTATGTCGATGATGGGGGAATGCGAAGCGTCTGCAATGATACTATCGGCGTTCCGGAAATCGCGGTGAGTTCTGCCTGTTGGTGTCCAGCGAAGCTTTCCGATGTAAACGGGGTTATTCAAAATGTAATCAACTGTTCGGTTTTCAAATGGGTTGCCGCGGTGCGTCCGAATGCCGCGCGCATTAATGGACTGGGAAAGCGCATACATGGCTTCACCGGCAATAAAGCGACGGAAGATCTCTCGGACGATTTCTGCCTCTTCTGGGACAATGACAAGCGTGTGATCTTCGACTTTATAACCAAACGAAGGGTTGGATTGCAGATTTCCCTTCTTGGCATTGACGGTCATGGAACGCTTAACTTCCTCAGATAGCCGAACGGAATAGAATTCATCCATCCATTCTATAATGCGCTCGATTAGACTACCAAATGGACCTGCAATCAAAGGCTCAGAGACGGACAAGACATCAACTTTGCACTTTGAGCGAAGAATAGATTTATAGAAAATCGATTCTTCCTGGTTGCGGGCGAAGCGAGAGAATTTCCAGACGACGATCACGTCAAACGGATGAGAAGCGTCTTTTGCTGCAGCAATCATTTGCTGAAAGCCTGGGCGCTTTTCGGCAGCGCGGCCGGATATACCGTCGTCGTGGAAAATGTACTGCGGAAGGAGCAGGAGATTGTTTTTTGCAGCATATTCGCGTATCTTAACAAGCTGAGAATCAGGGGAGAGTTCCATTTGATCATCGGTTGAAACGCGAATATAAGCAGCGGCTACGCGCAGTTCAGGCATGGCGATCCTCCTTGCGGTCGAGGCGAGAGATGTACAGAATCGAAATAAGAGCAGGAACAATGCTGATGGCGGCCAATGCGGCGAGAATCCACGCATATGGTGACAGTATACCGTCATGGATTAAGCCGTAGTCCTTTATTCTGGAATCGATAACAAGATAAACGATCAGAGCGACGGCAAGAAACGGAATCAAGCCGAACAAAAGATAGCATAGCTTATGTGTCGCTTTGACCTGCGAACGCAACACTTCGTTTGCGGCGGAAACACGGGCATTTTCAACTTCAAACTTGTGGTTGCGATCCAATACCTCCTGCGGCGGATCCGCCGTAAGAGCGGGTGCACGCAGGCCGAACGCCTCATCGACAGAAAGGCTGAAGAACCGGCAGAGCGCAACGCAGTCGTTCAGTTTCAGTTCGACCTTACTGTTTGAAAGCAGCTTTATCACACACGTTTTTGAAACGCCGGACTCTTCAGCAACCTGCTCGATGGTAAGCCCGGATTTTCTTTTCTCCTCTCGTATTCGTTCGCGGAATGAGTCAACGGGCAGCGAGGGATCTTCCAATACTGACATGATATGCCTCCAACTTTCTTGATTTGGGAAAGACTTTCCTGAAACAGAAACAATTTTCACGATTTTCAAAAAAGAAAAAAGTTTTCCACGAAAAATTTCTGAAATGGACAGCTATTTTCCTATTTTGCGTATGGACATTTAACGGGCCTATCTGCTACGCTGGAGGCGTGGCAGATAGCTGCTTCAAGGGGTATCTGCTACAAGGCCCCATCGTATCTAGCACATACGATGGGGCCGATCAAACGAAATATTATATCAAAGAACCAGTCCCATAATCGGTACACCAACGGATTCCGGATTACCAAAAATAACGCGATTTGTTTATGCAGTATGCCAAGTTGATTTTTAGAACAGACGTTCTATAATAACAGACGGGAGGAAAAACATGGAGTGCATCAACATCCGAGTAAACAATGGGAAAGTGGACGTAACAGTAGACGGCGCGAAGCTGACGGACGTGCATAGCGTCAGCGTGGATTACATCAAGGGCGTGCCACTGCTCTTTTCCTGCGTCGCCGACATAGGCGGGGAGCAGGACGAACGGCGCGGGCCGCGTGTGCTGCAATAAGCGACGGATTATTTTGGATGGCAAGTTCCGCACGCGCCGTATCCGGCGGCTATGGCGTCGTCCGAAGAATCAAACCAGATTTCATTTTCACTCAGTATCTTTTTGGCCCATTGGCAATTCGGCTTGTGGAATTTGTCGCTGTCTGAACTCGCAACAAATTTCCCGGCAGATTTGCCCTGAGAAAGATCTGGCGAGGTGGTCTCCGCAGGCGGTTCAGCCTCGCTGACGTCGGTATTGACGTCAGAAGAGAGTGCATCGGGGTCGATGTCCTTTGAGTTTGCCTCCTGCAAGAGATTGCCGGACTGATCCACGAAGCGGACATTGATGTTGTCAACCGGTTCACCTGTGCTGAAATAGTGATACAGTCCGCCGCTCATATAAAACGCAAGCGCCATGATGGATTCCTGAAAACTCACAGCATCAGAAGACAGTGTGACGGTGAATTTTGTGTAGTCGTCTGAGGAATCAATCGCGGTGACGCTCGGGTAGTCCGCGGATCCGACTATATCAGCGAGGCTGCTATCGATCTGCTCCGCCATGTCCTGCATCAGCTTTTTGTGGCAGGATTCCGTCATAATGTACGTCACGGAGCCGTCTGCGTTCAGCGTGGCGGACTTAAAGCCGTCTGCTTGCTCGACTTTTGCATCCAACTCGTCCTGCGTGACGTCCTCACCTATGTAATCGGACGGAATCGTGATCTCAACTGTGCCGCCGCTGAATAACGTACCAGAGTGCTTTTCCACGTCGAAGGACTGCGAGGACTGCCCGGAGGTGTCCTGCGGTTCAGGCTGGACAGGAGCGTCCTGCGCGGTGGACCGTTCAGATGATTCCGATGCTGTGGAAACCTCGGCTTGCATCTGAGCGCCGGACGGGTCCTTCACCGTGCCGGACTTCTTCGGCAGCAGGACAACAAGAAGAACAATCAGGAGCGGGACGGCAGCCAGAAGCCCGATTCTGAGTGGGTCGATGCGCCTGCGGTTCTTGGCCCCGCAAAACTTACAGACGGGATCACGGGCGTTGATCTGTTTACCGCAGGAACGGCAAATCATCTTCCGGTTCGGCGTGCTGCAGTGCGGGCAGAACTTTTCCCGTTCCGGGAATTCTGTCCCGCACCTCGGGCACCGTACAATATATTCATTTTTACTCATCAATGCGGCACCCCTTATATGCTCGTTGTAAACAATTACATATTACCACTTAGAACCAGTAACCGCAATGTGGAAACTGCATAAAAATAAACGTCGGAATTTGGAAGAATGGAGATAGGAGCGGACAATGGTTGAAAATTTACGGAAAGTGTGCGATAATGATACCAAGGAAACAAACGTTCGTGAGGAATTAAAAGCCGCCGTCTTGTCTTTGACGGACGAACAGGCTGCGTATGTATTAAGGAGGCTACAATGCTGTTTGCAAGAAAAGAACTTGAACGCTTGAGAGAAGAAAACCGCAAACTGAGAGAGCAGCTTTCGCTGGAACAGGAGAAGACGCGACGGTCTGCGCTCATCAGCGACGCAAAGCTTCCGCAGTGCTCCAGCCTTGCCTGTTCTGGGTGCAAGCATGTAATCGTCCGATACCCCACTTGGGGCGGCTGGTATGTGATTGGCTGCGGGAAAGATAATCCATGCGAGGATTACGAGCCGACAGACATTACCCCTGAAAAAGCTGAAGCTATCCGAGAAGCGCTGAATATCCAGTGGCAGCGCGGGAACTTACCCGTTTAACAAACGGAGGCTGAAAACAAATGAAAATGAAAAAAAGCAAGACGGATATTCTGTTTACACTCACTATTGTGTTTTCGATATTATCGATTTTAATAAACATATTAGGAAGTCAATGGTTTCTTTCATGTCTAAAAAGTTGGATAGGATAGAAACAATAAGTGCCAAAAACGAAATAATCAAAGCGATCGTAGCTTTTGCGTCAGTATGATTTGGTTTCAAGAAAGCTGCGCCGGATGGCGTGATGCTGGTGCTGAAAAGTTCCGGGTGTGCCTTTCCATCCATAGTCCGAAGTTCTAAACCGTTTTCCTCATAACGACCGATTAAATACCCGGCCTTAACGCAACTCATCAGGATTTCCGCTTCATCAGTAGACATATTCCGCGTATTGACATCTTCCAGCTTCATTTCTTGGATACGAAGAAGCATTTCCTTTTGGGCTTTGATATAGTCTTTTTCAGATTTTATCACTGGATACCGTAGAAACTCCTTCCGTTCCGCACGTTTTGTGGATTTTATACAAAACGTGCGGCTTTTTATGTCTATACCCATAGTGACCCTCACATCAGCTTCAGCGCTTCCGCGATAAACCCGGCAAGCTTTCTGCACTGCTCGTCAGAAAGCCCGTCGATCATATCAAGCAGCTTCTGCTTCGGCTCACTCACCGCCCCATCCTCCCGGATGGGGTCTTTTTTTATGCCCGCAGACGGATCGTCGGTCTCGCCCGTCAGATAGGCGACAGTCGTATCGAGTTCTGCGGCTACGGCTGAAAGGTTTGCGTAGTTCGGAACACGACCGTTTTTCCACCACTTCCCGGCGGTTCCGTTCCCCAAACCGAGGCTGGATTCAATCGCAGCAATGCTTGTGCCCCTGCTCTTACAAAGGTTTTTTAGACGTAAATGCAAATCCATAAAAATAATTAGACAAAAATCAGATTTTCTTCTTGACAATGCGACTTAAGTCTATTATACTTAGACGCGTGAAGGGTACAAAAAACCAAGCCCCTCACCAAGACGGACTTTCAGAAGATATTTAATTGCCTTGACACGCTTATATTAGACTATCTTCTAATCTCTGTCAAGTACTATTCGTTTAGATTGGAGGGATTTTTTTGATTTATGAGAATGTCAAGCGCCTCTGCGAGAAACACAAGACAAACATTGCGACCGTAGAAAAGGCGTGCGGCATTGCCAATGGAACTATCGGCAAGTGGGAAGGGAAAGAAGCCGCCCCACGCATCAGTACGGTAAAGGCAATCGCGGACTACTTCGGCGTATCGGTCGATTCACTGCTGCAAAAACCGAAAAAGGAGGCCGTCTGATGGTAATCGACGATGATCTGCGGCAGACGCTCGAAGAGCAGCTGAAATTGCTGGCCGAGCGTAGCAGAAAGCAGGAAACCACAAACGAGGATCTTGCAAAGCTGACGGAGCAGATGTGCTGCATCGTGAACTTGCTGGAAGAAACACCGTAAATGAAAAGGAGAATTTATCATGAATTACATCAACAATTTTGCCAATATGTGCTGCGCCAGCCTCGACGATAGCGACACCATCTGCGTGGAGCGCAGAACCGTGATCGTGGATACGGTGAGCAATAAAGTGTGCAAACTCGGCGACGCTGAGATCGGCCACACCTACGACTGCGAAGATCGCTGGGCGCTGGTAAAGAGTTACGTCGTTGTCGCGTACTACTCCACGGAGGCCGCAGCGCGGGCCGCGTACAACAATCTGATTGCCGACATCGCGGAAGAGAATACCGTGATTTCAGTACGAGGGAACTGAACGCCAACAGAAGCAAACGCATAGAATACACGAAAAGGAGGCGCGGGGTATGGCAAGAAAGAAGCCGGTGATCCGGACGGAAAGCTATGTTTACGTCGGCGGCGAGCCGGTGCGGTTTGACGATCTGACACTGGAAAAGAAGCGCGCAGCCGCGACGGAACTGAAGATTCGCTGGCTGCGGGGGCTATACCCAGGAGTGGACTTTTACAAAACAGAGGAGGAAACGGCATGAGAAAATCCAAAAACACCACCACCGTCGTATCGCTGATTGCGGCAGTCCTTCTGGCGCTGCTGATTACAGCAATGCTGACCGGCTGCTCGGAGGCCGACAAGGTAAACCACAATATCAGCAAGCAGGCGGATTATTTTGAATCTGAGCGCCGGATCACCGTATACAACGCCAGGACGGACAAAATAATCCTGGAAGCCGAGGGCTACATGAGCATTTCCAACAACGACAGCAACAGCGAACTCATTGTAACCTGCAAGGTCGGACCCAACGAGTACAAGAAGAATTACATATACCTGAACGATTATACCCTCTATGTGGTAGAGGACATTTCCGGGACGCACACAGACGCGTACCACTACAAGATGTATTTCCACACGGAATTCCCAATCGATGTTGAGGTAAAGCCGTGAAAATCAAAGAACTTTTAAGCCTTTTCCGGCTGACGTGCGACGTGCGGGTGGTATACCTGATGCGCGCAAGCGAACAGCCGCGAATTCCAAACAGCAGTCTCGGCTATACGGGGAGCCTTTATCTCCCGGAGAAGACGAGACAGCAGACGCTGACAAGCCTGAAGGACCTCAGCGTATTTGAGGACGGAGAGGTATCTGAATTCTGGGGCAACGGCGGTACGCTGATGATCCGGGAGGCAAAAGGCTGACCCATGGCAAAGGCAAAGACCTACACCCTGACGCTGGATGCGTGGGAGTTGCATGATCTGATCGAGGCGGCGCTTGCGTGCGAGTGCCAGAATGCGCAGATCATCAATGGACTCAAGCGCAAGGGGCTGGACATGGACGCGCAGAAACTCGTGACACAAAACGCCCGTCTGGCCCGGCTCGTCAGGCGGATGCAGGAGACGAAGGAGGATAAGCGGAATGATGTGTAAGCTGATTATTTCCGACGATGACTGGTGGAGGCTCAAGCACCGGGTCGAGCAGGCCATGTTTGCAGACGCCGGGGCTGCGGAGAGATACGAAAAGGGCGCAAAGGATTGGGCCGGAAATCCAGAATGGCGGAAGCCACTGATTCTGGAAGCAGCAGATCGCAGAAAAAGCGCCGAGGAGGCGCGGCATCTGCTGCAGGTGCTGGGGCAGGCGGAGATTTTGCCGGATACGAAGGAGGAAGCAACATGAGAACGAATCTTGCAGAACGGCTCGGGCAGGAGCCGGAGGAGATCACGCGCGAGCGGCAGGCGCGGATCTATGAGGCGTACCAGCAGCGCAAGGCCATGCGGCGGCTGGCCCGGCTGGTGTGCATTTGGCTATCCGGCGTGGCATTTGCGCTGTGCATCATCGCGGGCTGCGCCAACGCGGCGGAGATCGCCGCCGTTCTCGGCGGCGTGTCGGTTACGACGTTTTTGACGGGTGTATGCCTGTGAAGGAGCGCAAAATCACGGTCAATTTCCGCCCGGATCAGCTGGCGGATGTGATCGAGGCGGTGAGCGCATTCGCGGACGACCTCAAGAACGACCGGGCGCTCCTGTATGATATGCCGCGCGTCGATCACGAAACGACGGACGCGCTGCTTGCGCAGGAGACGCGGATGCAAAAGCTGGCGTACTGGCTTATGAAAGTGCAGGACGAAGCACTATGACGGCGCAGATCTACGCGCCGCGCATGCGGCAGATCCCGTCACCGTGCGGGAAGGACTGCCAAAGCCGCGAGGCCGGATGCAGCACACGCTGCTGCAGCTGGACGCTCTATGAGAGCATCCGCAACCACATCTATGATGTCAACCACCGGGACAAACTCAGTCTGGAACCGGACAGAGCCGCCGTCCGGCAGATCGAGCGGGCGGCAAATAAGGACAGGAGAGGCAAGACATATGCAGCAAAATAGTATCAGCTATCCCGGCGAGCGGCCCGCGAAGCGCGCGGATATCGTCGAGCAGCCGGGCTATACCGGCAAGCACTATTTCGTGGTGGACTATGCTGGGCGTCAGCTGACTGTCCATGCGGCAGACGAGACGGCGGCCCTGTTCTGGGCGGCCAAGCGCTGGGGCTACAGCTTCAAGCGGCCGGAATACCACCAGACGGCCAGCGTGGCCAAGCTTGGCTATCAGCCGGACAGGATGTTCGGATAAAAAATGCCCCCGACCGGTTCCAGCCGGACGAGGGCGGAGAAGCCTGCGCTTCTCTGTGAAAATCAAGTACAAGGAGAGTATAGCATGAAAAATCCATATTTGCAAGAGGTAACGGAGATCATCCGCAAGCAGCAGGGGCCGCGCGGCCCGGTCTGGATGTGCGGGGAGCAGCTGCTGGAGATGATCACGCCGGATGAGGCGGCAAGCAAGCTGGTGCTGGACGAACTGCAGCACGGCGGCATGAACCTCAAGGATTGCGAGGCCAACATCCGGGCGTTCGCGCGCAAAAACGGCAGCTGCTGCACTGGCACAGAGGCCGAGAAGATCATCCGCAAATACTTCGGCCTGCCGGAGCAGGCGGAAGCGCCGAAGCCGGAACCTGCCGCACCTCCCGTACCGGCCGGGAACGTCGTAAATCTGGAGGATTTCTTCGGATGAGCGAACAGATCAACTATGAGGAGCGGCTGCCCCGCCAGCCGTCCGAGGGAGCGCTGGACTGGTGCATCAAAACGAAGTTTAAAACCGAGTACGCGATCTACCGGGATACATATTACCGCGATCCGCTGACCGGCATGCGGGAAAACGCCGTGTCCGTGACCTGCACGGCCTGCGGCGGCAGCTGGATCACGGAGAAGGTCAGAGGAGCGGACTGCGGAAAAGGCTGGGCGCCGTTCGGCTTCGTGGAGGGCGTCATGCAGATCGGCCCGGAAGACAAGCTTCAGTGTCCGCAGTGCGGCGCGGAACTCCGGGCAAAGCATATCGGGCAGCTGTCAAGGGACGGGATCGACGACAACGTCTATTTCTGTGAGCCGTGGCAGCTGGGAGAAAAATTCATCCTGCTGGGCTGGCGCGCGGAGCGGAATATCGGCGAGGACGCGCAGAAAATTTACCGGATGTGGCCGTATGAGGCGTATGTTTTTGAGCAGAAAAAGACGGTCCGACTGACGGGGTATCAGAAGTGCCTGAACACGATCAGCTATTTTGGCCGCTGGCGGCAGGTGAAGCGCTGCGACGACAGATGGGGCGAGACGCTGGAGGAAAACTGGTTCCGCAAGCCGGAAGACCTTACCGGCACGACCATCGAGCATTCGGCCCTGACGCAGTACCTGAAAGCGGCCGGAGACGATGCCCGGCCCGTGGCGTACCTGCGCCTTTGGCAGAAGCACAGGAATGTCGAGAATCTGATTGTGCAGGGCTGTGGGGAAATGATCGCGAAAGCGATCACCAGAGATACGAAGAACAGGGGCTACTGCGGCGGGCACAGCGCGAAGCTGGAATGGATCGACTGGAAGCAGAAGCGCCCGGCCCGGATGCTGGGGCTGGATAAGCGGGAATTCGCGTTCTGCGTCCGTGAAAAGTGGACGCAGGATGACCTTGCGAAGTACAAGATGGTGCGGGCATGGGAGCCGGTAAAGCTGCCCGAGGACTGGGAGCTGCTGAAAAAGGCACGCAGCTACGATCTGAACAAGCTGTGCACGGAGAAAGCCCTGCTTCCGAACGCAACAGGCGGCAAAAGCATGCAGCTGCTGCGCGGCCGGCTGACCGTGATGCGATGCCTGCGGTATCTGGAACGGCAAAAATCCGGCATCACAACACTGCTGGATTATTGGGAAATGGCCCGCCGCGCGGACCTTGACCTGCGGGATGAGCACGTCCAGCTTCCGAAAAGCCTCAAGCGCGAGCACGACCGGCTCGTGGAGGCGGAGCGGATCGCGCGGAACGAAGAAGAAAAACGCAGGAAGCAGGCGGAGATCGACAAGCGCCGCCCGGCATTTGAAAAGACCGTCGCGCCGCTGGAGGCGTGGGCCTGGGCCGACGGCGGGATCTGCATCCGGCCTGTCCATACCGAGGAAGAGTTGATCGACGAGGGCTCCGCCCTGAACCACTGCGTCGGCACATACGGCGCGACTGTGGCACGCGGAGACAGCTGCATTTTCTTCATCCGCCGCGCGGATGCGCCGGACAAGCCGTGGCACACACTGCAAGTAGAGCTGAAAACGCTGAAGGAGATCCAGAACCACGGCCTGCGCAACTGCCAACCGACAAAGGAAGTGCAGGAATTCGTGGACAGGTGGCTTGAACACGTCCGGCAGCTGAAACGCGCCGGAACAAAAACGAAAAAGGAGACGGCGGCATGAGTAATTTGACAGTAACGCCGGAGCGGCTCGGAGGAGAAATTCGGGAGCTGACCCGGCAGGCGAAGGCTATGACGGTGTATTACGCCATAGAGATCGGACGGAGACTGGCGGCGGCAAAGGAAATGGTGCCGCACGGAGGATGGGCAGACTGGATCAAGAAAAACACAGAGTTTTCGCAGACCAAAGCGACACGCCTGATTCGCATTTTCGAGGAGTACGGAGCGGCACAGATCGGCATTTTCGGAGCTGAACCAAATTCGTCAACGTTGCAAAATTTGAGTATTTCCAATGCTTTGCGGCTTTTGGCCGTGCCGGAAGACGAGCGCGAGGAATTCGCCGAAGCGGTCGATGCAGAGAATCTTTCCGCCCGGGAACTGGAAAAAGCGATCAAGGAACGCGACGCAGCCCGGCAGGAGCGCGAAAGCGCCCTGCGGCAGGCAAGCAGCGATTCCCTCCGCGCCGAGAATGCGAAGAAAGAGGCGCAGGAGGCCTACGAAAAGATGCGCGGCATGGAAGATGAACTGACCGCCGCAAAGGATGAGGCCTGCCGCATGGCGGATGAACTCGAAGCGCTCCGGAACCGGCCTGTTGAGGTGGCCGTCCAGCGCGACGAGCAGGCGATCCGGGACGCCGAGGCCAAGGTCCGGGCGCAGGCGGAGAAGGAACTCCAGAAGAAAACCGACGAATGGCGGAAGCAGACCACCAGAACCGAGCAGGAGATCGAGCGCGTCCGCAGAGAGGCAGAGAACCTGAAACAGCAGCTGGCTGCGGCAAAGGCGGCGGCAGAGACCGCATCCTCGGATGAGGAAAAGGAGCGCCTGACCGGCGAGGTCGAGACGCTGCGGAAAAAGCTTGCCATGTCCGACAAGGACGTGACGGCCGCGCAGCTGTATTTCGGCCAGTGGCAGG
>ERZ808252.400-NODE-400-length-43228-cov-5.843259_pt1 | contig 43228 bp, 48 predicted proteins | sample MGYA00521242_ERZ808252 | MGnify/ENA primary metagenome ERZ808252 (study PRJEB31516, sample SAMN03275581) | gut metagenome | biome: mammalia-associated habitat; material: feces | host: Papio cynocephalus | place: Kenya | collected 2012-08-07 ...
AATTCATATACATCAGAGCTATCAAGAAATAAGCGATAACTTGTGCCAGACACGGGTTTGATGCCGAAAAAGATAATTGCCATGAAAAAACTATTATTACTCATTTCCCTTTTCGGGCTTGCGCCTGTTTTAAAGGCTGAAGACAGTACTATGGTGCGTTTGAAAAGATTCTTTACGAACATTTCGGCCTATGACAATATGTATACGCAAGAAAAGGTCTATCTGCATCTTGACAATAACGGATATTTCCCGGGAGAAAAGATATGGTTTAAAGCATACGTGCTGACTGCCGGCAGGTTGCTTCCGACCGATTTAAGCCGGATCTTATATGTAGATTTGCTGATGCCTGATGGAACAGTGTGGGACCGAAAGATATTGCCAATCCACAATGGCCGCACATATGGGGAGTTTGACCTCAGTGATCTTCTGCGTACGGGGTTTTACGAAATAAGAGCCTATACACGAGCTATGACCAATTGGGATGCTGCTTATGTCTACAGTCGCGTGATTCCCATATTCAATCCACCTAAGGATACGGTCAGCTTTGCTCCTCTCGACCTTGATCTATCGGCTCCACTTTTCAAAAACAGATTGCGCAGATCGCAGCAAGCTGCTCCGCTGATAGCTCCGTCGGCGCAGCAGCAGAAGGGACACATTTTGACTTTTTATCCTGAAGGCGGCAATCTTGTAAAGGGATTGCCCGGCCGTGTGGCTTTCAAGCTGACTGACGGTCGGGGGCTGCCTATTGAAGATGAACTTGTTGTTTGTGGAAATGACGACAGGCAAATTGATAAAGTCAGGCCGATACATGAGGGAATGGGACTTATAGAGTTGCCGGAGAATTGGAGTGGCGGTTATGCCGCCATTGCCGGAGAAAAGGGCGAAATGCAACGTTTCCCGTTACCAAAAGCAGTTGAAGAAGGATGCACGATGAAAGTGGAGTCGGATAGTAATGGAGACATGAAGGTTATCATCAGCCCCAATGACAGGATGCTAAATCGGAAATTGGGAATCAGCATTACATGTAGAGGAATGGCATGTTTTTTTGATACGGTGAATACAGACAGAAGTTGTATCATAAAGAAAATACCTCGGAAGCAATTGCATGATGGCATACTTCAAACAACATTGTTTACGTCGGAAGGACAAGTCGTATGTGAGCGACTTTCGTGGTGCATTCCTCAAAAACCACCGCTTGTGCTGGCAACACGTCAATCGGGCACGAGTTTCCAACCGTTCAATCCCATTGCATTGGAGTTTTACTTGAAAGATCAAAGTGGAGTCCCTCTCGAAGGCGACTTCTCCCTATCTGTACAGGATTGTGCGGGAAATATTGCGGAGAGTGGTGCCGATCTGCGCACGGACATGCTGCTCTGTTCTGATTTAAAAGGCTATATTGAACATCCTGAATATTATTTGGCTTCAAATGATGAGAAACGGCTTAAGGACTTGGATCTGTTGCTGATGGTGCAAGGATGGCGACGCTATGAGTGGAAGCAGATGTCGGGCGTCCGTCCTTTCAAGTTGAAACAACCTGCCGAGGACAAACAGATTTTTGACGGATGGGTAGTGGATATGTCCAAGAAGCAAAGACCGTTGCCCGATTTTAATCTCAGCATGCTTCTTGTACGTTATGATGGAATAAGTTCCTTCAAGTTTTCCGACACAAAAACAAATGCTGATGGAAGCTTTGCCTTTTCATCAGACGAAGAAATATATGGAGACTTGTTGGGCAGCTTTGTTGCCACGAACGATAAGGACAAACGTTTAAAAGCGCATATACTGCTCAATCGTAACTTTTCACCGCATCCGCAGCCGTATGAATGGTTGCAATACCGCTATTTCAAATCTCCAAAGCAGCTGCCCGAGTCCGTTGTCCGAACACCGGAGACATTCAAGTGGATTGATACATTGTCGAAAGTAAGGCATTTGCCTCCGGTAAAAGTCGCTGAAAAAGAGTCGCGCTTTACACCGCCTTTTGGTACTCGTTGGACTTATTACGGGGGAGAAAATGCTGCACGTCGCGCTCACTCTTGCATATACTTTAATATAGAAGAAGAATTGCAGCAGTATCTTGATTCTGTAGGATTCGAGCCGGATATCTATGATTGGATAGAGCAGGTGATGCCTGACTTTACCCATGAAAAAGACCAGCCCGGCAAACTGACCTACAGAGGGCGTGATGTATTCATGTTCTATGATAATTTGCCATCCCCTCCGCCCAATCATACAGGTGCCATGAGCGAATTCCGCTCACTGTTTATTACAGGTGATCCGCAAGCCCCGAATATGTTCGGGAAGGTGCGCACGAGAACGACAAATAATGTGACGCTCCTGTTTTATAGTGAGGTCGGAAATGATTTTACAAATACGTTTAAAAAGGGAATGCGCAATACTGTCATACATGGCTATTCGAAAGTCAGCGACTTCTACAGTCCTGATTATCGTGTGCGCGATACTCCTTCTTCTGCTGACCGTAGGCGTACTCTTTTTTGGTCGCCATCATTGACTACCAATAAGGACGGACGGGCATCGGTCGTATTCTTCAATAATTTCAGAGAAGGCACGCGCATAAAGATTGATGCGCAGGGTATAGCGGTCAATGGCCAGCTTTTTTCAAATGAAAACTGAGCCTATGCTTTTCCTGATATTATCCGGGCGGCAATAAATATTTATACGTAACTTTGCACACAACCATAAAAATACAGACAATAAATATGATACAATTCTTCAAAACTACTTCGGGCAGCATTATTGCCGTTGAAAATCAGGCAATACTGCCCGAAGAATCCGTAAAAGCCTTATGCTGGCTATTTGGAGATGCGAAAGTTCTTAACGAGAAAAATATTGAAGGTTGCTTCGTGGGACCGCGCAGAGAAATGATAACTCCTTGGAGTACAAACGCGGTAGAAATTACGCAGAATATGAATATGGGTGGCATAACCCGCATTGAAGAGTATTTTCCTGTGAAAGACGAACAAGCTGCGTTTGACCCAATGTTGCAGCGCCTTTATCACGGTCTCGATCAGAAAATCTTTGAAACGACGCGCAAGCCGGAACCTATACGCATTGTTGAAAACATTGAAGAAGAAAACGAAAAAGAAGGATTGGCACTTTCACCGGAAGAGATTGACTACTTGCACAAAGTAGAAAGTCAATTGGGACGAAAACTTACCGATTCGGAAGTTTTTGGCTTTGCTCAGATTAATTCGGAGCATTGCCGTCACAAAATATTCGGTGGGATATTCATCATTGATGGCAAGGAAATGCCCTCCTCTCTTTTTGCGATGATAAAAAAAACGACAAAAGAGCATCCTCATAAAATAATTTCTGCCTATAAAGACAATGTCGCCTTTGCACAGGGACCTGTTGTGGAACAGTTTGCACCTGAGGACCAAAGCACAAGCGATTATTTCGTGATAAAAGACATTGAGAGTGTCATCTCATTGAAGGCTGAAACTCATAATTTCCCTACAACGGTAGAACCTTTTAATGGCGCGGCAACCGGAACAGGTGGCGAAATACGCGACAGAATGGGCGGTGGTACAGGATCGTGGCCGATTGCAGGAACAGCAGTATACATGACTGCATATCCTCGTTTGGGCGGTGGCCGTAAATGGGAAAACATATTGCCGGTCAGGAAGTGGTTATACCAAACTCCGGAGCAGATACTGATAAAAGCTTCTAATGGCGCAAGCGACTTTGGGAACAAGTTCGGACAACCGTTGATTGCCGGATCAGTCCTTACTTTCGAACATCAGGAAAATGGCGAGAAGTATGGATATGACAAAGTCATTATGTTGGCCGGTGGAGTGGGCTACGGCACAAAGCGCGATTGCCTGAAAAAAGAGCCGCAACCAGGCAATAAAATAGTCGTAATAGGAGGCGACAACTATCGGATAGGGCTTGGCGGTGGCAGTGTGTCAAGTGTTGATACCGGACGCTATTCAAACGGGATAGAACTTAATGCCATACAAAGAGCCAATCCTGAGATGCAAAAACGTGCATATAATTTAATCCGTGCACTTTGTGAAGAAAATGTCAATCCGATAGTTTCGATTCATGATCATGGAAGTGCGGGTCATGTTAATTGCCTTTCCGAATTAGTCGAAGACTGCGGAGGGGTTATTGATATGGAAAAACTACCGATAGGCGATAAGACATTGTCGGCCAAGGAAATTATTGCCAATGAGAGCCAGGAACGAATGGGGTTGCTTATAGACCGGCAACATCTTGGGCATGTACAAAAAATAGCGGAAAGAGAACGTGCTCCGATGTATGTCGTTGGTGAAACGACAGGTGATGCTCATTTTTCTTTTGTCCAAAAGGACGGAGAAAAGCCGTTTGACCTTGATGTGGCTCAAATGTTCGGTCATTCTCCTAAGACAGTCATGGTAGATGAAACAGTAGAGCGTAGCTATGAGGATGTGACCTATGAAACTTCCAATATCTCTGAATACCTGACAAATGTGCTGCAGCTGGAAGCTGTTGCATGTAAAGATTGGCTGACAAATAAGGTTGATCGTTCTGTTACAGGTAAGGTCGCAAGGCAACAGTGTCAGGGCGAATTACAATTGCCTTTAAGCGATTGTGGCGTGGTGGCTCTTGATTATCGCGGACAGAAAGGTATAGCTACGGCTTTAGGTCATGCTCCGCAAGCTGGATTGGCCAGTCCGTCAGCAGGTAGCGTGTTGTCTGTCGCAGAAGCCTTGACCAATATAGTATGGGCGCCTCTTGAAAATGGGTTGGACAGTGTTTCTCTTTCAGCCAACTGGATGTGGCCTTGCCGCTCTCAAAAAGGGGAAGATGCGCGTTTGTATGCAGCAGTGAAAGCCTTGAGTGATTTTTGCTGTAATCTCAAAATCAACGTGCCAACCGGCAAAGACTCTCTCTCGCTAAGCCAGCAATACCCGAATGGAGAAAAAATTATCAGTCCCGGAACTGTAATAGTTTCGGCCGGAGCGGAAGTTTCCGATATAAAGCATGTAGTATCGCCTGTTCTTGTCAATAAAAAACATACGACGCTCTACCATATAGATTTTAGCTTTGATGAATTGCGCTTAGGCGGCTCTGCTTTCTCGCAGAGCTTGAATAAAGTTGGCAGTGATGTGCCGACCGTAAAAAATCCCGAATATTTCCGTGATGCATTTAATGCAGTACAGGAGCTTGTTGGAGGACAAGTCATATTGGCTGGGCATGACATATCGGCAGGTGGACTCATTACGTGTCTTTTAGAAATGTGCTTTGCCAACGTTGAAGGCGGTCTTGAAATCAATCTTGATGGATTTAAGAACACGGATCTTGTAAAAATCTTGTTTGCTGAGAATCCGGGTATTGTTGTTCAGGTGGCTGATGAAGACCGTAGTAAGTTTAAAAACATATTGGATGAAGCCGGAGTAGGTTATCTAAAGCTTGGCAAACCGACTGATGAACGCCATATTCTCGTTAGTTATGAAGATAAGACTTACCATTTTGGTATTGATTATCTTCGTGACGTGTGGTATGAGACCAGCTATTTGCTTGATACAAAGCAAAGCTTCAATGGTCAGGCTAGCGCACGTTTTACCAATTATAAAAAACAACCGGTAGAGTTCTCTTATAACAAAAACTTCACAGGAAAACTTTTACAATATGGTATATCTCCGGAACGCAGAATTCCATCAGGTATTCGTGCGGCTATTATTCGTGAGAAAGGAACTAATGGAGAGCGTGAGATGGCTTATGTTCTATATTTGGCCGGTTTCGATGTGAAAGATGTAATGATGACCGACCTTATCTCAGGGCGTGAGACCTTAGATGATATCAATATGATTGTTTTCTGTGGCGGTTTTTCCAATTCAGATGTGTTAGGCTCTGCAAAAGGCTGGGCAGGTGCGTTCCTTTACAATCCAAAAGCGAAAGCTACTCTCGAACGTTTTTATGCGCGTGAGGATACTCTTTCTCTGGGTGTATGCAATGGGTGCCAGCTTATGGTGGAACTTAATTTGATTAATCCTGAGCAGAAAGAAAGGGCGCGGATGCTGCATAATGTCAGTGGCAAATTCGAAAGTGCATATTTAGGACTTACTGTGCAGACAAATAGGAGTGTAATGCTTGGAAGCTTAAGTGGAAGCAAGCTCGGGGTCTGGGTGGCTCATGGCGAAGGCCGCTTTTCGTTGCCATTACCTGAAGATCAATATAATATAGTGTTAAAATATACTTACGATGAGTATCCTGGAAATCCTAATGGCTCTGATTATGCTACAGCTGGAATCTGTAGTGCAGACGGTCGTCATCTTGCCATGATGCCCCATCCTGAACGTGCTTTTTATCCTTGGCAATGTGCCACATATCCGTTGCAACGTAAGGAAGATGAAGTTACTCCTTGGATAGAAGCATTTGTGAATGCGCGTCAATGGGTTGAATCACACAAGAAGTAGCGAAAAATGAAGGCAACGATTATCAACGATTTGATGGCGATGCTTGATGCATCACCAGTCAATTTCTTAGCTGTAAAATACATTACTGACAGACTTAATGCCGCCGGTTTTGTTGAGCTTGATAGTGCATACCCTTTTCCAAAATTAGAAGAAGGAAAAGGCTATTATATTCAAAAAAACGGATCTTCGCTCTATGCTTTCCGTAAGGGGCGTAAATCTCTTCACGAAGAGGGCTTCAGATTGATTGCAGCCCATTGTGATTCTCCGTGTTTTCGTATTAAACCTCACCCTGAAATAGTGAAAGAAGGTGGAATCATAAGTTTAAATACGGAACTATACGGAGGCGCTATTCTTTATACATGGTTTGATAGACCTTTGTCTCTTGCGGGTCGTGTTATCTTGAAAGGAAGTGATCCACTTCGTCCTGTAACGCGTCTCTTGCATATCAAACGTCCATTGCTTATTATACCTCATTTGGCCATTCATTTCAATCGCTCGGTCAATGAGGGCAATTCTCTAAGCAAACAAAAGGACATGCTTCCTGTTTTAGGCTATATAAAAGGTGAGTTAGAGCACAATAATATACTCTTTCGCCTTGTTGCAAAAGAATTGAATGTAGCCATGGATGACATATTGGATTTCGATTTGTATTTATATGATACAACACCAGCATGCACAGTTGGGCTTAATGATGATTTTATCAACAGCGGGCGTTTGGATGACCTTTCAATGGTTCATGCTGGTTTGGCAGCTTTGCTTAATAGTGATGTTTCTGATGCTACACAAGTGCTGGCCATATTTGATAATGAAGAAACAGGAAGTGGAACAAAGCAAGGTGCACATTCTCCGGTATTACGTAGTATATTGGAGCGAATTAACTATAATGAAGGTGCTACACCCGAGAACTTTTTCCAGGCTGTTGAACGATCGTTCATGATTTCAGCAGATAATGCGCACGGCTTGCACCCCAATTACATTGAAAAGCAAGATTTGACCAATCATCCATTGTTGGGAAAAGGTCCTGTAATCAAGTATAATGCAAATCAGAAATATGCAACCGATGCTGAATCGGCAGCTGTTTTCGCTGGGATATGTAACAACGCAAATGTGCCATTTCAATATTTTGTAAATCATAGTGACATAGCTGGAGGCTCTACTTTAGGAAACATTCTTACAGCACAACTTCCGCTTTGCGGCGTAGACATGGGCAATGCCATTTGGGCAATGCACAGTGTCCGTGAAACGGGGGCAGTTATAGACCAAAGTTATGCCGTGCGGGCATTCACCACATTTTATAATCTATAAGCCGTATTACATGAAAAAACTTTTTATATCCATATTCTTGCTAATAGCAATGTTACAAGGTGGATATGCTGCAGAAAAGAATGACTATAAGAATCCGACAGGTAAGGAATTTCCTATATTGGCATGGTTTTCTATCATAGGGGATGACAATTTGACCCCCGAACGTTATAAAGAACTTCGTAATGCCGGGTTTAATATTTCGTTTTCGCATTTCGCGACAGCCGAAGACGTTGCAAAAGGTTTGAAAGCATGCCGAAATACAGGTGTAAAGCTCATGGTGACTTGCAGCGAGCTCGAAAAGAATACGGAGGAAACAGTAAATCGTTTTAAAAACGATAAGATGGTTGCAGGTTGGTTTCTTCGCGATGAACCCGTTGCTTCAGGCTTTTCAGAATTGCGTGCATTCCGAGATCGTGTATATAAAGCCGACCCTAACCATATCGTTTATCTGAATTTGCTGCCAAGTATTGTATCACCTAAAGATTTAGGTACAAAAACCTATGAAGAATATGTGCAAAGGTTCGTAGACGAGGTTAACTTGTCACAAATTTCTTATGACTTCTATCCTGTTATCCAGGAAGGCGAGAAAGTGATTCTTCGCCCCCAGTTTTATGATAATTTAGAGAATGTACGACGTGTCGGGTTGCGTGCGGGACAGCCTTTTTGGGCATTCTGCTTGTCGACAGCTCATGACCCTTATCCCATACCTACCGATACGCATTTGCGCATTGAGGCTTTCAGTGCACTTGCTTATGGAGCGCAATGCATCCAATATTTTACTTATTGGACACCAGGAACTACCGTTTGGAATTTTCACAATGCCCCGATTGATGAAAATGGCAGACGTACTCATGTTTATTATATGGTTAAGAATTTAAATCGCGAGATACAAAATTTGGCGTGGGTGTTTCTCGGTGCGAAGTCCTTAGATGTAAGTCATACAGGTGAGAATATTCCTGAGGGAACGAAGAGGCTTACTGTTTTGCCCTCCAAAGTACATAGTGTTGAGGCTGATGGTCAAGGCGTACTGGTCTCACACTTCGTCAATGGCAGGAACCATTTTTTGATGATACTCAACCGTGACATTGATCAAGCGCAAAATGTGACTGTTAGAATGGATAAGGGGCTAAAGCGTGTGCTCCCAACGGGGAAAACAGCCAAGCTCCCATCCGGTGGAATACAGACGGTAAATCTTACAGCCGGGAATTATGTACTTTATCAGTGGAAATAGGATAGGGCATTTTAAGTTCAAGTAATGATGGCGTTTTACGTTTGGCTGGGTATAGCACTATTACTTTTTATCTTGGAGATAATTACATCTTCAACTTTTGCGCTGCTGTGTTTTGCTGTAGGCTCAATCGTGGCGGCTCTAATTGGTTTGCTTGGATCCAATGAGATATGGCAGGTAGTAGGTTTTACCATAACATCTCTTTTGCTTTTCGTCTGCATACGTCCTATGTTACTCAGCCGGTTGGACAAACGCAGCCAATCGCGTCCCAAAACCAATGCTGAGGCTCTTATTGGCCGTATAGCTAAAGTTGTGGAACCGATTGATGGACACAGTCCGGGGCGAATAATTGTAGATGGCGACAATTGGCAGGCAGTCTCGTCTGATAATCAGCCTGTCAAGATGGGCGAGGAAGTTGTCATCGAAAGTATAGATAGCATCATTCTTACCGTAAAGCGCATAGGTGAAACCTCGTCCGACAAATTACAATAGATTAATACTAAAACTATAAATCATGAGCGCACTTACTATTTTAGGCATCCTTGTATTAGCTGTCATTGTGCTAATTTCTAAAGGAATCAAGATTGTTCCTCAATCTGAGACGGAAGTGATTGAGCGTTTAGGACGCTATGACCGGACTTTGGCTTCAGGGCTTAACATTATTCTTCCTTTTATTGACCGTTCACGCGAGATATGTACTCGCATTTCCTACCAGGCGGCTAATGGTAAAACATATGCCATCATCAAAAATACCCGTAAGATTGACCTCAGGGAACAAGTCTACGATTTTCCAAAGCAAAGTGTCATCACAAAGGATAATGTAGTAACAGAAATCAACGCATTGCTTTATTTCCAGATTATGGATCCGGTAAAGGCTGTATATGAGATAGATAATCTTCCCAATGCCATTGAAAAACTGACGCAGACCACACTGCGTAATGTTGTCGGTGAATTGGAATTGGATGAAAGTCTTACGTCGCGCGACATTATTAATTCGAAATTACGGACTGTATTGGACGAAGCCACCAACAAGTGGGGTGTCAAAGTCAACCGCGTAGAACTTCAGGATATTACGCCTCCCGATTCCGTTCGTGATGCCATGGAACAGCAGATGCAGGCCGAACGTTCGCGTCGGGCCGAGATACTGAGGGCAGAGGGTGAGAAGCAATCGGCAATACTACAGTCGGAGGGCGAAAAGCAAAGCCTCATCAATCAAGCTGAAGCTCAAAAACAATCTCAAATACTCAAGGCTCAAGGCGAAGCCGAAGCCAAGATTCTGCAAGCCAACGCCGAAGCAAAAGCTATAGAGCTTGTTTCTGAAGCGGTGAAAGCCAGCCAGACGGATCCGGCTGCATATTTGCTTGCAACGAAGTATATCGCTACTTTAAAGGAAATGGTAAGTGGCAAAGATGGCAAGACTGTTTACATTCCTTACGAGGCTACCGGTGTATTGGGAAGCCTTGGCGGTATCAAGGAAATATTCAAGAAGTAATTTATGAGCGCATTCGATCCAAAAATCGTTGCATTTTATCTTCCGCAATATCATCCTTTCAAAGAAAACAATGAATGGTGGGGTGAAGGCTTTACCGAGTGGACAAATGTGGGGCGGGCCAAACCTCTTTTTAAAGGTCATTATCAGCCAAAAGTTCCTGCAGATTTAGGTTACTACGATTTGCGTTTGCCTCAAGTCAGAGAGCAACAGGCTGCTCTTGCTAAGGAAGCCGGCATTTATGGCTTTTGCTATTGGCACTATTGGTTTGGCAACGGCAAGCAACTGATGAATGAAATCATTGATGAAGTAATTGCAACAAAAGAACCTGACTTCCCTTTTTGCTTAGGCTGGGCCAATGAATCTTGGAAATCCAAACTTTGGGATAAAGATGCGACGAAAGACAAGCTCCTCATCGAGCAATCCTATTTTGGAGTGAAAGATTATGAGATGCATTTCTCTTATGCGTTGAAAGCTTTCAAGGATCCCAGATATATTACCATCGGAAAAGAAAGAAGACCGTTGTTCATCATACACAGCCCGGATCTTCTTCCGTCTGATTTCATTCCCTGTTGGAACAAATTGGCAAAGGAAGCCGGAATTGCCGACATATTTTTTGTTGCAATTATCATGGGAGGGAAAAATACATCTGTTTACAAGCAAAAAGGCTTTAACTATTTCTGTACAGAGCGTTGGGGCAATGCGTATCTTGATTGCAGTCTGTTTCAAAAGATCCTTATACGTATTTCATCGAAATTAAAGCATGTGAGGGTTGCAATCCCCTACAAATATGCCGTCAGGCATTTTATCAATGAGCAAGAAGACTCGAAAGAGAACTTTTTCCCTTCGCTGATTCCCAATTGGGATCATTCTCCACGCAGCAAGAACCGGGCGGCCATCTTCACGGGATCGACGCCAGAGCTTTTCAAACGATATGCAAAAGAAGTCCTACGTATAGTCAAGCGCAAAAATAACCAGCTTGTGTTTTTAAAATCTTGGAATGAGTGGGGAGAAGGTAATTACATGGAGCCAGATTTGAAGTTTCACAAAGGATATATTCAAGCGTTAGCACAGGCAATTAAAGAAGTCAAGGCCGAAGGCGATTGATGCGTGTTGGCTATCGATTGACTCTTTTTGTCCATATAATTGGTCAAAACCTCCATGGCAATGAAACTTTTCAGAACCAGTGGAGTCTTATAAGAAACAAAAAACACAAAGCCATGAAAAAGTCGCATTACATCTACACTTTGTTCATCTTGCTTTTGGTCGGAACGAATTCAATCAAGGCCGATTGGATTGAGCCTGCGCGCTATCAGCAAATGCTGGGTAGCGGAATTGATGTTGATTGGTGGACAGATGCCAACGAATATGCTTCGCAAGACTGGGACAATGCCGTTTCAGACTTCCGTGAGGCCGGTATACAGCATGTGCGCATCGCGCTTTCCAAGGAATATATGTCGCCTGACGACTTGATGCTTCTTGACCGACAGGTAGACCTTTGTGTCCGCAACGGTATTACGCCTATTATTGCCTATCAACCTGACTTTTCAGGCAGGTTCACGCCCTCTCGCAGAGCGCGTGTTGCGCGCTGGTGGCGCAATATGGCTGAACATTACCGCGGCTATACAGCACGCCTGTCGTTCGAGATTCTTCTTGAACCCAATAGTACAATGTTTGCCACGTATGATGAGCTTAATGGCTTTTATGACGATTGCGTTTCGGCCATCCGCATCAGCAATCCTTATCGCATTGTGTTTATAGCTCCCGCCTGCAACAGCGATCCCATGTATCTGCAATATCTTCGCATCCCATCGCGCGCCAACGGCTATCTGATGGCCGAATGGCACTTCCTTTCGCGCGGCAAGTATCGTGCTTTTTGGCATCGTTGGAATACGCGGCGTGCTTATGAGCAACGTTGGTTGAATGCGCGTATTGAGACCGCATTGGCGTGGCAACGTCGAACAGGCATTTATACGTGGGTCGGTGGTTGGTCGCCGGGTCTTTATGTCGGAAGAAACTATGCGGCCGCCCCCGAGTCTCTTACCGAATTCCTCTGCACGGCGTTATTGCGAGCCGGTCTGCCCTATGCCGTGCGCGATGTCCATCATTTTTATAATTATCGTACTCGGGCATGGAACGAGGCTGCCCACCGTCCCATGCGCCACTTCTTTCCTCACGGAGGCTTTGCACATCGTGGAGCGCCCGTTGCTCCACCTTCTCCCCGTAATGGGTTCAGCATTGGCGGAAAACGCTTTGATAGTGCTTCTGGTCCGTCAATGCGTCCTGCAGGCATACGCGATGGCCGCCGCGACAATCGCTCTGCTCTTAACGAGAAAGGCTTTCGCATAGAGAATCCCTATGGTGGGCATCCTGGAAGAAATGGCGCTATCCGTTTCGGGGGTAATGGGCGTTCGGAGAACAAAGAACGTTATTCGCAGATGCCCGACAGAAACCAAAATAGCCGCCGCAACGATTATAAGAACAGCGGCAGACCGGATCGAAAGGATTTCTCTCGTCCCGGGCTGCAAAACGGTTCTGCAACGCGGACTTCCCGGCCACAGTCAGTGCAGCCGGCAAATAGTCGTTTCGGTCCTGCTGGCAAACAACCGTCTTCGGCAGGTAACATTGTCTCAAAATCGGGTAAGCCCGCTGCTCCGGCCGAAACGCCGAAACGTTCCGAACGCAAGGGCGGAGGCGGTTTCTCACGAGGAAATAACCGCTAAAATGTATGAGGCGCTTTTTGCGTTAATAATAACGAGGCTCGCTTTCAATATTAATCGTTGAAAATGAGCCTCGTTTTGTTGTTCGGATTACTGTATAGTGTGTCAATGCTTATTCGCTGCTTTCTCGTTCAAAATTGCAGCCTTCCCGTTCCTATTTGCTCCCCTCCTTTTCGTTTTTCACCCTGAGGTTTAGTCGTTGAGGCGTTCTATTTCTTCTTCATTACACTATTGACTACGCGGACGGTGCTGACTAATTTCCCTGTTGAAGTGCAGATATCGACATTCCATACGTGGCTGCTTCGTCCGGCATGTACTATGGTGGCAACGGCACGGACCGTATCCCCTTCGTGAGCCGAAGCTACATGATTGCCGCTGACCTGCATGCCAACGACAACCTCATCGGGTTTTGCCACGACCATTGAACCCAGGCCGGCAACGGTTTCGGCCAAGGCCAGAGCGGCACCCCCATGAAGTATGCCGAAAGGCTGGCGTGTATGATGGTTAACCGGCATCGTGGCCTCGATTCTTGTGGGCGACGCATAGGTGTAGCAAATGCCCAAGGCTCCCATTAGTGTGGATGCGGCCTGGCGGTTCAGCTCGTCAAGAGGTACGGCTGATTGCTTTAATTTTGAAATGATCATTGCTTCCAGAGCTTGTGCCACACCGTCCTCGTCGCAAGTGGCCGTGGTCCTGTCAGCGCAGGCTTGTACAGATTCGCGCGCGTTACCCATGGCGATTCCTAAACCGCACATCTGCAGAATTCCTACATCGCGCACACCGTCGCCAAAAGCGACCGCTTGGCTTACATCAAGTTTCAAGTGCTCCAGCAATACACTCAAGGCTCCGCTTTTGTCGACCCCGTAAGGCAGTATTTCCAGAAAGTAGTCTTCCGATCGGTGCGATTCAACCGTGCCGTTCAGCTTGCGCTTCCAAAGCTGGTTAAGAGTAGAAAGTGCCGGTTCATCATCACTTACCAGAACAATCTTGTAAGGACAGAAATCCAGCGCGATTGAAAAGTCAGGTTCGTAGACAATCTCCATATCATTGAGTGCCGCTTCTTCACGGATGTGTTCATTGTCGGGTGTGTCGGTGATTATGCGGTTTTCCGTATAGGTGAATATTGGAAAGTTGTTTTTTAAAGCTTTCTTTTCAAGATACGGAACAACTTCGGCATTGACCTTGCGCTCATACATCACTTCGCCCGAAGCTGCATCGATGATTTGGCTTCCGTTGTAGGCAATGACATATCCGCCGTAAAGCGGCATTTCAAGTTGTCTTACAATGTTTGTCAGTCCGTGTGGAGGGCGTCCAGAAGCCAAGACGATGCGGATTCCCATCTGTTGCACTTTCAGAAGAGTAGAAAGCGTGCGACGCGAAATTTCGTGTTTGGAATTTAGCAGCGTGCCGTCAACATCAAGCACCAATAGTTTATAATTCATAGAATACTCGTTTTGCAATTTCGGCTGAAAGTTACGTTTTCTTTTTGGAACAAGGCCGCAATCATCCATTAAAAACGTTTTTTGAGGGCAAAATGAACCGAATAAAGTATTATCTTTGCATGAAGAAGAAAACTACAGGTTATTATCATAGATGAAGAAACTCTACATAGAGACATACGGCTGCCAGATGAATGTGGCAGATAGTGAAACCGTGGCAAGCGTCATGAAGATGGCCGGCTATGATATATGTGAACAGGAATCTGAGGCTGATGCCATATTTCTTAATACATGTTCGGTCAGAGACAATGCGGAGCAAAAAATAATCAATCGCCTCAATGCGCTACATGCTGAGCGTGCAAAAGGGCACAATTTTATTATCGGAGTGTTGGGATGCATGGCGGAACGAACCAAGGAAAGCCTGTTGGAGCACCATCATGCAGATGTCGTGGCCGGTCCCGATGCCTATTTACGCCTGCCCGATCTTATTGCACAGGCTGAAAACGGCGGAAAAGCCATGGATGTGGAACTTTCGTTGACGGAAACATACAAAGATATAGTGCCCAGTAGGATCTGTGGCAACCGGATATCCGGTTTTGTCAGTATAACACGTGGATGCAACAATTTTTGCCATTACTGTATAGTTCCCTATACGCGCGGTCGTGAACGCAGTCGCGATGTTGAAAGTATCTTGAAAGAGGTGCGCGATTTGGAAAGCAAAAACTACAAAGAAGTTACATTGCTTGGACAGAATGTTAATTCTTACCGTTGGGAACAGAACGGGAAAGTGGTGGGCTTTCCCGAACTGCTGCGCATCGTAGCTGCTGCCGTTCCATCGATGCGTATTCGTTTCACGACATCTCACCCAAAGGATATGAGCGATGAAACACTTTATGCCATAGCCGAAATGCCGAATGTGTGCCACCATATTCATCTGCCCGTGCAAAGCGGAAGTAATGCCATCCTGCAGACAATGAATAGAAAATATACTCGTGAATGGTATCTTGACAGGGTGGCCGCTATTAGGCGCATCATTCCCGATTGTGGTTTAAGTACCGATATGTTTTGCGGATATTGCGGTGAAACCGAAGAAGACCACCTGCAATCGTTATCTCTCATGCGCGCCTGTGCTTTCGATTCCGCTTTTCTGTTTAAGTACAGCCAAAGGCCGGGAACATATGCTGCCCGCCATTTTGCTGATGACGTTCCCGAAGAGACAAAAGTGAGACGCCTGGAAGAAATGATAGCCTTGCAAAACCGATTGAGTGCAGAAAGCAATAGTAAAGATATAGGTAAAACGTTCGATGTACTCGTAGAAGGTCGCAGCAAACGTTCGGCAGAGCAATTATTCGGCCGAACAGGACAGAATAAGGTGGTAATATTCGATAAAGGGATGCATCGTGCCGGCGAAACTGTGCGAGTAAGAATCACCGAATCTTCTTCAGCCACATTGAAAGGGATTTGTCTGTAGTTGATTCCCGGCAAACAACTTTAATATGAAGATTAAGATAACTCTGATAAGGATAGTATTATGAAAAGATTTTCACAACCGGCAAACATCTTGCTGCCTACATTGGGCATGGCAATTCTACCTCAGGCCATCGCGGCGCGAACAGCTGAAGCAGCACAACGCTGCAATATCGTTTATATTATGACCGATGATCATACGGCGCAGATGATGAGTTGTTATGACAAGACAAACATTGAAACTCCCAATCTCGACCGTATAGCCAACGATGGCGTGAAGTTTGTAAACAGCTACGTAGCCAACTCGTTGTCGGGACCGAGCCGAGCCTGCATGTTGACAGGCAAGCACAGTCATAAGAATGGCTTTACGAACAATGAACATAGTGTTTTCGACGGTAGCCAGCAGACAATGCCAAAGCTTTTGCAGAAAGCCGGATATCAAACAGCAATAATCGGCAAGTGGCATCTCATAAGCAAGCCTACAGGCTTTGATTATTGGAAGATATTGCCGGGACAAGGTGATTATTACAATCCCGATTTTTATACAATGGATGGGAGGACCGTCCGTGAGCATGGTTATGTGACCAATGTGATTACGGATATGAGTATAGATTGGATGGAGAGTAAACGCGACAAGGCTCGTCCCTTCGCGCTTTTCGTCCATCATAAGGCTTGCCATCGCGATTGGTTGTCTGAAATCAAGTATTTGAATGAATATGAAGATCGCACGTTTCCTTTGCCTTCGACGTTCTATGATACCTATGAGGGGCGTCCCGCAGCAGCAGCTCAAGAAATGCACATACTGAAAGATATGGATCCGATATATGATTTGCACCTATATATTCCAGGTGTGAAATCCGGTCTTTCAGGGGTCTATTTGAATAATCTGGGGCGTATGGATATGCCAGACAAAATAGCTTGGGACAAATTCTATGCACCGCTGTCGCAAGACTTCTATTCGCGAAACTTGAAAGGCCGCGAATTGGCCGAATATAAATTCCAACGATATATGCGTGAATATGCAAAAGTTGTAAAAAGCCTGGATGACAATGTGGGACGTCTGCTTGATTATCTGAAACAAAGCGGCCTTTTGGAAAACACTTTGGTGGTTTATACTTCCGATCAGGGCTTTTATATGGGCGAACACGGGTGGTTTGACAAGCGCTTTATGTATGAAGAATCATTAAGTACACCGCTTGTGATGTTGCCGCCAAAGGGCTTCAAGGCGCGCGGTGAAATTACGGAGATGGTACAGAATATAGATTATGCACCGACTTTTTTAGATTTGGCAGGAGCTCCGATTCCTAACGATATTCAAGGTGTTTCACTACTTCCGCTATTGCGCGGAGAGCATCCGAAGAAATGGCGTAAATCAGTCTATTATCATTATTATGAATATCCTGCCGAACATGCCGTAAAACGTCATTACGGAGTACGTGACAAACGATATAAATTGATTCACTTCTACAATGATATCGATCAGTGGGAACTTTATGATTTGCAAAATGACCCACATGAGTTGAATAACATTTATGGCCGGCCGGGTACAGAAAAGCTTACTCGCCGAATGCAGAAAGAGTTGGATAACCTGCAAATCCAATACGAAGATCCGATACGAGAAAAGTATCCTAACAATTCTAATTAGAGGGACTGAGATTGGATTTCATCTTAAGACGGCCTTCCGCAAATTATGTATATCGAATAGACCGAATATAGTTGCGGTAAATGTCTCTACCGTTATTGTTTTAGTACTAACTTTGCACTGTGGTATTAAAACATAAAAATATGAGGAAGAGATTTTTTACGGCGGCAATGTCACTTATGTTGGCATTGACTGGGCATGCACAGATTCCTGGAGATATCACGGAAAAGGATATTGAGCGTGCCAATGAACTTGTTTCAAAAATGACGCTTGACGAGAAAATTTCGCTTATAAGTGGAAATGAAGACGGCATGTCACTGCGCCCTGTAAAGCGTTTGGGAATACCCGCGCTTCAAATGCACGACGGCCCGCAAGGAATAGGGCAAGGCATAAAGGGGCTGTTTTTCCCATGCGGGATGCTCACTGCTGCCACGTGGGACAGAAGCATGGCAAGACTCGTAGGCGAAAGCCTTGCAACCGACTTCAAAGACCACAACACAGATGTTATTCTCGGTCCCGGAGTGAACGTTTACCGTGCCACACTTTGCGGACGCAATTTTGAATACTTCGGTGAAGACCCGTATCTTGCAAGCGAGACAGCGAAGCAATATATATTGGGCGTGCAGTCAAAAGGGGTTATAGCCACTATAAAGCATTTTGCTGCCAACAACATGGAGTGGGGGCGCACGTTCGTGAATTCGAACGTTGACTTGCGTACGTTGAACGAAATTTATCTTGCCACGTTCCGTAAGGCAGTAAAGGAGGCGAAAGTCGGGGCTGTGATGGACAGCTACAACCTGCTCTACGGGCTCCACACTACAGAGAGCCGTTATCTCAATATTGATTTGCTGAGAAAGAAATGGGGGTTCAAAGGCATAGTGATGAGCGATTGGGGAGCGGTGCACTCTACTGTTGCAACGGCAAATGGCGGGCTTGACATCGAAATGCCCAGCTCGCAATATTGGAAGCCGGAACTCATCAAAGAAGCTCTTTCAAAAGGCCTTGTGTCGGAGGCAACAATAAACGAGAAAGTGCAACACATACTTCAAACGATGAGTGCGTTCGGAATTCTTGACAAGAAAGAGGACAAGAAAACCGAACCTTATGAAAAACCTGAATTGAAAGCTGCCGCATTGAAAATCGCTGAAAGCGGAATAACCCTGCTTAAAAACGATAACAATGTGTTACCTATAGGGAGACAGAAGTTTGCCGTTATCGGTCCCAATGCAGACAAAATAGCCCGCGGTGGCGGTAGCGGTCAAGTGAACTTTTATTCTGCCGTAACACCGTGGGACGGAATCAGAAACGTTTTCGGCAAACAGGCGTCATTCATTTCCGATGAAAAATATATGACTCCAATAAAAGGGGCGTTTTTTACCGATACTTCTTTGAGCCGCCCCGGCCTGAAAGCAGAATACTTTAGCAACAAAAACCTTGAAGGTATACCGTTGTTTACAAGGACGGAGGAAAGTCCGGCAATTTCAAACAGCACAAAAAATCCCGAAGGTATACCAAACGAAAACTTCTCAATACGCTGGAGCGGAGTGCTTAAGGCTCCAAGTACAGGAACAATAATATTCCAGTTTAAAGGTGATGACGGCTACCGCATGACTGTTGACGGAAATATTTTGTGCAACGAATGGAGAGATCAAGCAGCAAGAAAATCATCATGTACACTTAAAACGGAAGCCGGAAAGACTTATAACATTACGATAGAATACTACCAGGGCGCATCTGATCGGCAGTTTGATTTTACCATGTACGAGTATGACTTTGGCAGACTTGACGCACAACTCAAAAACTTCAGTACGGCAGTGATAGTGGTTGGGTATGACACAGACACAGAAGGTGAAGGCTTCGACAGGACTTTTGACCTTCCCAACCCACAAAACGAACTCATTTCCCATATTGCATCCGAAGTTAAGAATGTTATCGTTGTGGCAAATTCGGGCGGAGGTTTCAATTTTATGCCATGGATAGATAACGTGAAAGGTGTTGTTATGGCTTGGTATCCCGGACAAGAGGGCGGTACAGCCATTGCGAACATTCTGAAAGGAACAGTGAATCCAAGCGGAAAACTTCCCATGTCAATAGAAAAGCGATGGGAGGATAATCCCGCACACGACAACTTCTTTGCCCCCGACGGTTCGAAGGAAATCACATATAAAGAGGGGCTTTTCTATGGGTATAGGGGATATGACGTGCAGAACAAAAGCCCGCTGTTTCCGTTTGGTTTCGGGCTGAGCTACACAACTTTTTCGTATTCAGGCATAAAAGCCAGCCCACTTGGCAAAAACCGCCTGCGTGTTACATTCAGTATTACCAACACAGGACGCAGAGCGGGTGCTGAAGTGGCGCAACTGTATGTTAGTCCATTAAAATCCAAAGTGGTGAGACCGGTTAAGGAATTGAAGGGCTACGAAAAAGTTTACCTTGAAAAAGGAGAGTCTAAAACTGTTGAAATAGAACTAAACGAAGACGCGTTCTCTTATTACGACATAACGTCCGAAGATTTTGTTCCGGACAACGGTAGTTTCAGAATAATGGTAGGGTCGTCATCTGATAATCTGCCTCTGCAGACAGATGTGAACTTTTAGTCTTTTGGACGTTCAAGTTCATTGCAGTTACCCTATACTTACGGCAGGAATCAGATTTTAGGATAATGCATAAACAAACGTTAGTCTGAATCATAAGGGAGCATTCCCTGACGAATCCATTCCATGACATCGGCTGGTGCTTCATCGTGCATCAGCCGATGCTTCATATAATCCATATATGGAGCGACATGTTTATAGAAACGTTTATATCCTTCGCATAGGAAATTCAAACCGGGCTCACCGTCCCGTGTAAGTGCAAAACGGTTTTTAGGACACTCTCCATGGCATGCAAAGAGAAAATCACAATTGCGGCATTGGGAAGGTAAAAGTTTGTTCTTGTTTTGCCCGAACTGCATTTGACGTTGGCTGTACATCATTTCAGTCAACGTCTGTTGCCTAATATTGCCGAGTTTGTATTCTGGAAAGACAAAATGGTCGCAGCTGTAAACGTCACCGTTGAATTCTATAACTCCTGCGTGTCCGCAAGTTTCAGCCATGGAACAAATGCCTGGAGTCATATTCATCCAATTGGCTAATGTGGCGTCAAATAGCTGAATAAAAATTTTGCCTACGTCATTTTTTACCCATTCGTCAAACAAGGTGCAAAGAAATTCGCCCCATTGTGCGGGCTGAACCGAAAATTCGGTCAATTCCATTGGGCTCTTTTCAAAGGGTGCCGCCAGACGGCAACCGTTTTTGTGGGGCGAAAGTCGTTCTACAATTGGTGTGAATTGTATGTAATGACAGCCTATTTCTTTGAAGAAAGAATAGAAGTCCAACGGATAGTCGGAATTATAATCGTTTATTACTGCTAATGCATTCCATTCTACTCCGAAACGGTTTAGCAGGCGTATGCCATTCATTACTTGCCTGAATGATGGCAAACCGGATTTGGAACGCCGGTATTCGTCGTGGAATTCCTGTGACCCATCAATGGAAACACCTACCAGCCATCCGTTGTCCTTGAAGAAACGGCACCAGTCTTCTGTCAATAACGTGCCGTTGGTCTGGATGGCATTGTCTATTCTTCGGCCATTGGCGTAACGATGCTGCAGCTTAACGGCCTTTTTATAAAAGGACAGTGGCCGCATCAGTGCTTCTCCGCCGTGCCACGTAAATAATACTTGTGGCAAGGTCTGCATTTCGATGTATTGCTTTATAAACTCTTCCAGCAAGTCGTCGCTCATTATGTGGTTCTTGCTGTGTGGGTACAGGTGCGATTTCTCTGTATAATAGCAGTATGAGCAAGCCAGATTGCACAGTGAGCCTACTGGCTTGGCCATCATGTATGCAGGTTTGGCAAAGGGTGAGATTGTGGCGCCTCTCATGTTTATTGTTTACAGCGGATAACTATATAGCGACATTTTATACACGCCCGAGTATTTAAAGCGATTTTGCCATTCCGGCAGATGCATTCGCTGTGACGATACGTCTGTATATGGTGCAGGTATGTCAAAGCCGAAGCTCTTATAAGGCGCATTCGGCATTCTCCCACGCAGGTAAAGCATCGAATGGTGTGCGGTCTGGTCTCCGTTTAGGATAACTTTTGTATGCCATTTGCTTCCTTTCCATTCAATTTCTTCTGCAAAACCTATGCGGCATTCCATTCCGGTTTTGATGGCTTTGGGCTTAATGAAACAGCCTACGCCTGCCACGAGAAATTGGTCTTTGCCTGTTTGGATGATAAGGCCGTGTGCATTCTTTTCCCCTTTTATGTAATGGACTTCAAGCCGGTAATCGCCCATGGTAAATTGTACCGTATCTTTAGTCGTATCGTTGGCTTGCCTGACGAAACCATGCATGTTTCCTTTTCCTTGGTTTTCGGATATTACGGGCAACAGTTCTGAAAGAGTCTGGTATTCCCCTAACAGGTAGGGGGCGTTATAGGTGTCTTCAATTGCAAAAGGTGCGAAGCACATGGCGTTGTGCTCGGCAAAAGCGTAATAGGCCGGTCCCATTGTACGGCTTGTTTCAGGTATAAACAGAGGATTGTCAAAGCGGTGATACTGTTGGCAAATATTCCTGAAGTCGGGATTATAAATATCCGGTGAAAGCCAATCCAATGATGGAGCTGCCGCCTTATAAATGTCTATGACTTTTGATTGCGGTCCTCCGCATGGTGACCATCGGCCGGGCTTTTCGTCATCACTGGATGCCAACCAACAATTGGTATACATGGGAAGTGCGTAGATTTCCTTACCGGCTTTGGCAATCTCTTCAAGATATTCGGCGTAGGCATAACTCATCAAGAACTGTCGTGCATCGAAATTGTCTCCAAAAAATTGCAACCATGTACCACGTTTTCTGTATCCGTTTTCTGCCCACCGTTGAAGCAGGCGCTTTCCCAAAACTTTTTTATGTTTTTGCAGATATGAGATAAGTTTTTGTGGCACATCGCTGTTAAGAGCCTGTAAGGCTTCTTTCCCGTGATCCATATCCATAAATACGCCAACTTCGTTTTCTACTTGTACAACAGAAATCAGTTTATGTGTATCAGTCTTTTTAATGTGCCTCATGAGCTGTGCAAATGCTCGTGCATCGGCTTTGCATGCTTCTTTGCAAAAGGGTGAAATCATAGAAGAACTGGTTCCGTCTGGCTGTTTGGCGTGAAAATATTTTCTTGTGTTTTGCTTGACCCACATAGGCACATATGATGATTCTCCGTTTTTCCATGAACCAAACCATGCCAAAACAATGCGCATTTCATATTTTACGGCCAATTGAATAGTGTAATCAATGACTGAATAGTCGAATCTGCCTTCTTCAGGCTCGAACTGTTCCCAACCCAAAGTTGTAATTACAGAATTGAGTTGCATGGCCTTGAGTGTTTTCATGGCTGCTTCTAACGACTCGCGGGTGGAAGATGTGGAATTGTGTAATTCACCGCATAATAGAAGATAAGGATTCCCATTGGCGAAGAGGCGTTGTGTGCCGTTAATCACCTTTAGTTCTGTCGGAGATTGGGCGACCAATGTCACAAGCACAGACAAACTTGCGATAAAGGATAATAGTCTTTTCATAATTCAAATATGGTTTATTATGGTGTGGCAAATGTACAATAAAATAATGGTTTTCCCTACTGATTGAATAAAAAGCTCTATTAGATAAGTTTTGGTGTTGATGGAGGGTTAAGAGTAATCATGGATGATTTCAAAATTCATCAATTCTTTTTTGTCGCAATGAGCTGCCACTTTTCAATGGAACATATAGATTGGTACATGCGGTGAGTTTGATTTCCTCGTCGGCCAGAAAGTCCTTATTGTTTGTAAGTTTTCCCTTGAGAATCTTTGCTGTTTGTTGCCCGAATGCTTGATGCTATTTTCGTTTTGCCATTGTAAATTGCAGTTTTGCGGCAATATTTTGTAAAACCAAGTCTTGATCCAATGTAACCAAGACTTGGTTGTAAGTAACCAGGACTTGGTTTTTATCGATCAAGACTTGGTTCTGCAATTTTTACGGATGTTTTTGCAACTTTCCCGCTCAAAGTGCCAAAAATGTATTGAGGTTTGCCATTTGTTTGGTGCGAATGCAGATGCATGTTCGAATGCTTTAGCCGCAATGGTGGATAAAGGTCCATCTGCAACCATGAATTAGCCTTGGCGTCTTTCTAATTTGCAGTTGATGCCGGAACATGCCGCGAGCATGCAGGTGAGAGCATATGGGCAAAACGAGAGCATTCTTTTCTTTGTTTCTCCTATGGCTTGACTCATGAGGTGGATATGTCGTTTTTGGGTTACTGTTGTGTCAATTCATAGATTGGCGGGTTAAATAATCATAAATATAAGTCTAAAGGGCGTGTCTTCTGATCTTGGAATAATAAAAAGCAAAAGGCTATATTGTGATTCTCAATAAAAAAACGTAACTTTGCAGCCCAAAAGGCGAGTTGTACCCATATGGGTTGTGATAACTTGTGCCATATTGCTACGATAAAAAGAAGAATAAGAATATAATAAATTAAAGATTAAAGAAATGCCAACTATTTCACAGTTAGTTAGAAAGGGCAGAAAAGTACTTGTGGATAAGAGCAAGTCGCCGGCGTTGGATTCATGTCCTCAGCGTCGTGGTGTGTGCGTTCGCGTCTATACGACAACGCCTAAAAAGCCTAATTCTGCCATGCGTAAGGTGGCGCGTGTGCGTCTGACAAACTCTAAGGAGGTGAACTCCTATATTCCTGGTGAAGGGCACAACCTGCAGGAGCACTCGATTGTGCTGGTTCGCGGTGGTCGTGTAAAGGATCTGCCGGGTGTTCGTTATCATATCGTGCGTGGAACGCTTGATACTGCCGGTGTGGCTAACCGCACCCAGCGTCGCTCTAAATATGGCGCAAAACGCCCAAAGGCAGGTAAGAAGTAAGACATTAACAAAATGGGATAGCGGAAAGGTTGAGTAAAGCGCATGCTTGAAGAACGTAGATGCAGCCCGAACCGATAAAGAAATAAAATGAGAAAAGCAAAACCAAAGAAACGTCAGATTCTCCCGGATCCGAAGTTTAATGATCAGAAGGTTTCGAAGTTCGTAAATCATCTGATGTATGATGGGAAGAAAAACATTTCCTATGAAATTTTCTATGCCGCACTTGATGTTGTGGGCGAGAAAATGAAAAATGAAGAAAAACCAGCTCTTGATATTTGGAAAGAAGCTTTGGATAAGATAACGCCGCAAGTGGAAGTGAAGTCCCGCCGTATTGGTGGTGCAACATTTCAGGTTCCCACAGAAATCCGCCCTGACCGTAAAGAGTCGATATCAATGAAGAATATGATAATATTTGCTCGCAAGCGTGGCGGAAAGAGCATGGCTGAGAAATTGGCCGCAGAGATTATGGATGCCTATAATGAACAAGGTGGAGCGTTCAAGCGCAAAGAGGACTTGCACCGTATGGCTGAAGCCAACCGTGCGTTTGCTCATTTCAGATTTTAAACAATTAAGATAGAGAAGAAATGGCACAAGCTGATTTGCATTTGACGCGAAATATCGGTATCATGGCTCATATCGATGCCGGCAAGACTACAACTTCGGAACGTATATTGTTTTATACGGGAAAAACGCATAAAATAGGTGAAGTACATGACGGGGCTGCAACCATGGACTGGATGGTGCAGGAGCAGGAACGAGGCATAACTATCACGTCTGCTGCGACGACAACGTTCTGGAATTGGAACAAACATCAATATAAGATTAATTTGATTGACACTCCGGGGCACGTGGATTTTACGGCGGAAGTTGAGCGTTCTTTGCGTGTGCTGGATGGGGCAGTTGCGACTTATTGCGCCGTAGGCGGCGTGCAGCCTCAGTCTGAGACGGTATGGCGTCAAGCCGACAAATATAATGTTCCGCGTCTGGGTTATGTCAACAAAATGGACCGTTCGGGAGCAGACTATTTTGAGGTACTCAAGCAAATGAAGAGTGTCCTTAATGCCAATCCTTGCGCAATCAATATACCAATAGGTTCGGAAGAGAACTTTAAAGGTGTCGTTGACTTGATAAAAATGAAGGCAATTCTTTGGCATGACGAAACCATGGGCGCTGAATATGAGGTTGATGAAATACCTGCCGATTTGAAGGATGAGGCTGACGAGTGGCGTAATAAGCTGCTTGAACAAGTGGCGGATTTTGACGATGAGGTTATGGAAAAATTCTTTGATGACCCCTCTAAAATAACAGAAGAGGAAATAATACGTGCACTTCGTAAGGCAACTTTGGAGATGAAGTTGACACCTATGTGCTGTGGCTCTTCGTTTAAGAATAAGGGCGTGCAAACGCTGCTCGACTATGTGTGCGCTTTTCTGCCTTCACCATTGGATACTCCTAATGTGGTGGGAACAAATCCAAATACTGGTGAGGAAGAAGACCGTCGCCCTGATGTGAACGATCACACTTCTGCTCTTGCATTCAAGATTGCAACAGACCCATATGTAGGACGGTTGACATATGTCCGTGTTTATTCCGGTAAGTTGACGGCAGGCTCATATATATATAATGTGCGTTCAGGTAAGAAAGAGAGAATATCGCGAATGTTCCAGATGCACTCAAACCATCAGATGGCTGTTGAAACAATTTCGGCCGGAGATATTGGTGCCGTAGTGGGAATCAAAGATATTAGAACCGGTGACACATTGTGTGATGAAGAAGCTCCTATTGTTCTTGAATCTATGACGTTCCCTGATCCAGTGATCGGTATTGCCGTAGAGCCAAAGACCCAAAAAGATATGGATCGCCTGTCTTTGGGACTTGCCAAACTTGCAGAGGAGGATCCTACCTTTACAGTGAGAACAGACGAACAATCTGGCCAGACAATTATCTCTGGAATGGGCGAGCTTCACTTGGATATCATTCTTGACCGCCTGAAGAGGGAATTTAAGGTTGAATGCAATCAAGGTAAGCCTCAGGTTAATTATAAGGAGGCTATTACGAAGACCGTTAATCTGCGTGAAGTTTATAAGAAGCAAACGGGAGGACGCGGTAAGTTCGCCGATATTATAGTCAATGTAGGCCCGATTGATGAGGACTACAAAGAGGGCGGCTTGCAATTTATCAATTCGGTGACCGGAGGAAATATTCCCAAGGAATTTATTCCTTCTGTTCAGAAAGGCTTTGAAAGTGCAATGAAAAATGGTGTGCTTGGAGGCTATCCCATGGACAGCTTGAAAGTTGAATTGGTAGATGGTTCGTTCCATCCGGTTGACTCCGACCAATTATCATTTGAGGTTGCAGCTTTAAGTGCTTATAAGAACGCTTGCGCCAAGGCAGGTCCGGTCTTGCTTGAACCTATCATGCGTCTTGAAGTCATTACGCCTGAAGAAAGCATGGGCGATGTAATAGGTGACTTGAATAAACGCCGAGGACAAGTTGAAGGAATGGATACAAATCGCTCCGGAGCGCGTGTAATTAAAGCTTTGGTACCATTGGCTGAAATGTTTGGTTATGTAACAGCTTTGAGAACGATAACTTCAGGACGTGCTACCTCTTCAATGGAGTACGATCACCATGCACCCATGTCGTCCAACTTGGCGAAAGTGGTTCTTGAAGAAGTTAAGGGACGTACAGATTTAGTTTAAACATGAGAAGACGAGGTACGCTTAACGAATGACTCTTAAGCGTATCTTTTCTTCGTTAGAATTAGTAGATATAATAATGAGTCAAAAAATTAGAATCAAATTGAAGTCTTACGATCACACCTTGGTGGAAAAGTCTTCAGACAAAATCGTTAAGGCTGTAAAAGCAACAGGGGCAATTGTAAGCGGCCCTATTCCATTACCCACACATAAACGTATATATACAGTGAATCGTAGTACGTTTGTCAATAAGAAATCTCGCGAGCAGTTCGAATTATGCTCTTACAAAAGATTGATTGACATTTATAGTTCGACGGCGAAAACTGTAGATTCGCTGATGAAGCTTGAGCTTCCGTGCGGGGTAGAAGTTGAGATTAAAGTATAGAATTAATAAATAGTATCTGAAATGCCAGGATTAATAGGAAAAAAAATCGGAATGACATCCGTTTTCAGTGCCGAGGGCAAAAATGTGCCATGCACTGTTATTGAAGCTGGTCCTTGCGTAGTTACTCAGGTTAAGAGTGTTGAAAAGGATGGATATTCAGCAGTTCAGCTCGGATTTCAAGAGTTGAAAGAAAAGAATACTTCAAATCCCTTGAAGGGACACTTTAAAAAAGCTGGAACTACGCCGAAGAGGCACTTGGCCGAGTTCAAGGATTTTACTTCTGAATTAAATTTGGGAGATACCGTTACGGTGGACATATTCAAGGATATTGAATTTGTAGACGTGGTAGGTACTTCGAAAGGACACGGATTCCAAGGTGTAATGAAACGTCATGGTTTCGGTGGTGTTGGTCAGTCTACCCACGGTCAAGATGACCGTGCGCGCAAACCGGGTTCTATCGGTGCATGTTCATATCCGGCAAAAGTATTTAAAGGTATGCGCATGGGTGGCCAAATGGGCGGTGATCGTGTTACAACACAAAATCTGCGCGTGTTAAAAGTAATACCGGAGCATAACCTCATAATAGTGAAAGGCTCCGTAGCTGGTTGTAAAGGTTCAATTGTTTTAATTAAGGAGTAATGGAAGTTAGCGTATTAAATATTAAAGGTGCAGACACCGGTAGAAAGGTTACGTTGAACGATGCAATTTTCGCTATTGAGCCTAATGATCATGCCATTTATTTGGACGTGAAAAGGCATATGGCTGCGAAGCGTCAAGGCACAGCAAAAACCAAGGAAAGAAGCGAATTGAGTGGCTCTACAAGAAAACTCGGCCGTCAAAAAGGCGGTGGTGGTGCCCGTCGAGGTGATATAAATTCGCCATTGTTGGTAGGTGGAGCCCGAGTCTTTGGACCAACCCCGCGTGATTATGATTTTAAGTTGAACAAAAAAGTCAAGCTATTAGCGCGTAGATCAGCCTTGTCTTATAAGGCAAAAGAAGGAGCTGTAATTGTAATAGAGGATTTTAATTTTGAAGCACCTAAGACAAAATCATTCGTTGAATTGGTTGAAAACTTGAAAGTGAGTGATAAAAAAGTTCTTTTGGTTTTGCCAAGTGTGGAGAAAAATGTATATTTGTCAGCTCGAAATCTCAAAAGAGCAAAAGTGATGACGGCAAGCCAACTAAATACTTACAGCGTTTTGGATGCGGGTGTTATGGTTGTTACGGAGAGCTCTTTGAGTAGCATTGATGCTATATTAATTAAATAACCGAAAAGATGGGCTATATAATAAAACCGTTGGTTACTGAAAAAATGAACGCACTCACAGATAAGCAGAACAATGTGTTCGGCTTTATAGTGCGTCCTGAAGCAAACAAATTGCAAATTAAGAAAGAAGTAGAGGAACGTTACAATGTTAATGTGAAATCTGTTCATACGCTCCGTTATGCTGGAAAAGCTAAAAGTCGCTACACAAAAAAAGGACTTGTTCGCGGACGCTCTAATGCTTTTAAGAAAGCCATCGTTGCTTTGGGAGAAGGCGAAACTATAGATTTTTATAGCAATATATAATAGAAATGGCAGTACGGAAATTTAGACCCACGACTCCGGGTCAAAGACACAAGATTATTGGTACATTTGAGGAAATTACTGCATCAGTACCAGAAAAATCTCTTGTTTATGGGAAGCATTCCACAGGAGGCCGCAACAACGTTGGTAAACGTACAATGCGTTATATGGGAGGCGGCCACAAGAGAAAATTCCGTTTTATCGATTTTAGAAGAGAGAAAGATGGAGTTCCAGCTGTAGTCAAATCAATCGAGTATGATCCTAATCGCTCCGCTCGTATCGCTTTGCTTTATTATGCAGATGGTGAAAAGCGTTATATAATCGCGCCTAATGGCCTTGAAGTGGGGAGCACATTATTGTCAGGTGCTGACGCTGCCCCAGAGGTTGGGAATTGCTTGCCGTTGCAGAATATCCCCGTAGGTACCGTTGTGCATAATATCGAGCTGCGTCCCGGTCAAGGTGCGCTTTTGGTTCGTTCAGCGGGTAACTTTGCTCAATTGACCTCTCGTGAAGGTCGTTATTGCGTCATAAAATTGCCGTCCGGTGAAACCAGACAAATCCTCAGTGCTTGTAAGGCAACTGTAGGTGTCGTTGGCAATTCAGATCATGCACTTGAAAGCTCCGGTAAGGCCGGACGTTCTCGTTGGCTCGGGCGCCGTCCTCATAATAGAGGTGTTGTAATGAACCCGGTAGATCACCCGATGGGAGGAGGTGAAGGCCGTCAGTCCGGTGGTCATCCACGTTCTCGTACAGGCTTATATGCTAAGGGCTTGAAGACAAGAAGACCAAAGAAGCAGTCTAACAAGTATATCATAGAGAGAAGTAACAAATAAACAAGCTAATTTAGAAGATTATGAGTCGTTCATTAAAAAAAGGTCCTTATATCGCTGTTTCGCTGGAAAAAAAGATTCTGGCTATGAATGAAAGCGGTAAAAAGAACGTCGTAAAGACTTGGGCTCGGGCTTCAATGATTTCTCCGGATTTTGTCGGTCATACGATTGCAGTCCATAATGGTAATAAATTCATACCTGTTTATGTTACTGAAAATATGGTTGGACATAAGTTGGGGGAATTTGCTCCTACAAGAAAGTTCGGTGGCCATGCTGGTAACAGGTAATGGGCATTAATGCGATAATTAAAAGAAAGAAATAAATGGGAAAAAGAAAAAGATTAGCGGCCAAAGAAAGAAAAGAAGCCCAGAAAACCCAGTATTTTGCATCTTTGCAGAATGTCCCCTCTTCACCACGTAAGATGCGCTATGTTGTGGACTTGATTCGTGGAATGGAAGTAGGTCGCGCTTTAGGAACACTGAGATTTTCAAAAAAAGCAGCCTCAGTTCCATTGGAAAAGTTGTTGCGCTCAGCTATAGCAAATTGGGAACAAAAGAATGATAGAAAAGCTGACGAGGGCGAATTATTCGTGACTAAGGCTTATGTTAATGAGGGTGTCACTTTAAAAAGAATGAGACCGGCACCTCAAGGTAGAGGTTATCGAATTCGCAAACGTTCAAATCATGTAACGTTGCATGTGGGTTCTTTAAATGATTAAAGTATAAGTATGGGACAAAAAATTAATCCGATTGCAAACCGGTTAGGCATTATCCGCGGTTGGGATTCTAATTGGTATGGCGGCAAGAATTTTGGCGATACACTTGTTGAAGATAATAAGATTCGTGAATATCTAAATGCTCGTCTTGCAAAAGCTAGTGTTTCCAAAATAGTTATTGAGCGAACGCTTAAACTTGTGACAATTACAATTTGTTCTTCTCGTCCGGGCGTAATTATCGGCAAGGGCGGTCAGGAAGTTGATAAGCTCAAGGAAGAGCTTAAGCAAATAACCGACAAGGATATTCAATTGAATATATTCGAGGTTAGAAAGCCTGAATTGGACGCACAAATTGTTGCTAAAAGTATTGCCCGTCAAATAGAAGGGCTTGTTGCGTACAGAAGAGCTATTAAAATGGCAATTTCAAATACAATGCGCATGGGGGCTGAGGGGATTAAAATACAAATCGCTGGTCGTCTCAATGGGGCTGAAATGGCTCGCAATGAGATGTATAAAGAGGGTAGAACTCCTTTGCATACTTTCCGTGCTGATATTGATTATTGCCAAACAGAGGCTTTGACAAAAGTTGGATTGTTGGGAATTAAAGTTTGGATTTGCCGTGGTGAAATTTATGGCAAGAAGGACTTAATGCCAAATTTTGCACAGCAGAATGATAAGAGTCGTGGATTTGGATCTAATAATCGCGGAAGAGGCGACAGGGACTCTAAGCCACGACGCAGAAGAAACAATAATCGATAAACGAGTTGAAAAATGTTACAACCAAAAAGAACTAAATACAGAAGGCCTCAAAAAGGTCGTAGCAAAGGAAATGCCCAGCGTGGAAATCAGTTGGCATTTGGTAGCTTCGGCATTAAGAGCCTCGAAACAGAATGGCTGAACAGTCGTCAGTTAGAAGCTGCGCGTGTAGCGGTTACAAGGTATATGCAGCGTGAAGGCCAAATTTGGATTCGTGTATTTCCCGATAAACCCATTACCAAAAAACCTGCTGATGTACGTATGGGTAAAGGTAAGGGTGATCCTGTTGGTTTTGTTGTTCCTGTTACGCCTGGTCGTATCCTTTTCGAGGTCGAAGGCGTATCTTACGATGTGGCAAAAGAAGCATTGCGCTTAGCGGCACAAAAGCTTCCTGTTACCACTAAATTTGTGGTTAGACGTGATTACGATAAAAATGCTTAATCTATGAAGATAGCAGAAATTAGACAGATTCCTACGAGTGAATTGCAAGAAAGACTTGCTACTGAAAAGTCAAATTATGAGCAGATGGTGCTTAATCATTCTGTGTCCCCTTTAACTGATTCTTCTAAGATTCAAAATGCACGTCGTGATATTGCACGTATGAAGACGGTGTTACGTCAAAGAGAACTCAATAAATAATTGACTTGTTCCAATGGAAGAAAGAAATTTAAGAAAAACAAGACAGGGTGTTGTAGTAAGCAACAAAATGGATAAAACTGTAGTTGTTGCTGCGATTTTCAAAGAAAAGCACCCGATATATGGTAAATTTGTTTCCAAAACAAAGAAATATCATGCTCATGACGAAAACAACGAATGTAATCCTGGAGATACTGTGCTTCTGATGGAAACTCGTCCTTTGAGCAAGACAAAGAGATGGAGAGTAGTAAAAATAGTTGAAAGAGCTAAGTAATCATGATACAAGCAGAAACAAGATTAACCGTAGCTGACAATAGCGGAGCTCGTGAAGCTCTTTGTATACGCGTTTTAGGTGGGACCAAAAGACGCTATGCCTCTGTAGGTGATATAATAGTTGTGTCAGTAAAGAATGTTATTCCCTCGAGTGATATAAAAAAAGGTGCAGTATCTAAGGCGCTAATCGTGAGGACAAAAAAAGAAATCCGTCGTGCCGATGGTTCTTATATTCGCTTTGATGATAATGCCTGTGTCCTTTTGACTGGAGCTAATGAATTGCGTGGAAGCCGTATTTTCGGTCCTGTTGCTCGCGAATTACGCGCTGTCAACATGAAAGTTGTTTCGTTAGCACCTGAAGTTCTATAATTTATTTTGTTTTAATCAATGAGTAAGTTACATATAAAAAAAGGTGACACAGTTTACGTGAATTCCGGAGAGAATAAGGGCTCAAAAGGCAAAGTCTTGAAGGTATTAGTTGATGAACAACGTGCCATTGTAGAAGGTGTTAATTTGGTTAGTAAAAGTTGCAAGCCTGATGCAAAACATCCGCAAGGCGGAATTATAAAGCAAGAAGCACCTATTCATATTTCTAATTTGAATGTAGTTGATCCTAAAACGGGTAAACCTACTCGCATAGGCCGGAGGTTGAACGATGACGGAGTGCTGGTTCGCTATTCAAAAAAATCAGGAGAGGAGATAAAGTAATGAATAATACTGCAGAACTTAAAAAAGAGTATTCTGAGAGGATAGCACCTACTTTGATGAAGAAGTTTAACTATTCATCTCCTATGCAGATACCCGTGTTGAAAAAGATAGTCATCAATCAAGGACTTGGTGCAGCAACTGCTGACAAAAAAATTGTTGATGTGGCAATTGCAGAACTGAGCGCAATTACAGGCCAGAAGGCTGTAGCTACAGTCTCCCGTAAAGATGTGGCTAATTTTAAGCTCAGAAAAAAGATGCCAATTGGAGCTCGTGTAACTCTTCGCAGAGAGAGAATGTATGAGTTCTTGGAAAAGTTAGTACGAGTAGCTTTGCCGCGTATACGAGACTTTAAGGGAATAGGTGGTAAATTCGATGGACGAGGTAATTATACATTAGGTATTGAGGAACAAATTATTTTTCCAGAAATCAATATTGATTCTATAGAGCGAATTCAAGGTATGAATATAACATTCGTTACTTCAGCGCTAACCGATGAAGAGGGCTTTGAACTTTTGAAAGAATTCGGCTTACCTTTTAAAGAAAACAGAAAATAAGAGATATGGCAAAAGAATCTATGAAGGCTCGGGAAGTTAAAAGGGCCAAGTTGGTTGCTAAGTATGCAGAGAGGCGTGCCGCTCTAAAGGAAATAGTAAACAAGTCAAATGATCCTGCAGAGGCATATGATGCAGCTCGTAAATTGCAGCAAATACCTAAGAATGCAAATCCTATTCGACTTCATAATAGGTGCAAAATAACAGGTCGCCCAAAAGGTTATATACGTCAATTTGGTCTTTCGCGTATCCAATTCCGTGAAATGGCTTCAAGTGGCTTGATTCCTGGCGTAAAAAAGGCAAGTTGGTAATTTTTTTAATATTGTCGGGTTTGCCCGATCAATTAAACATTAATCAATATGACAGATCCAATTTCAGATTATTTGACGCGAGTGCGTAACGCGATACAGGCAAAGCACCGTGTTGTGGAAGTCCCAGCGTCAAATTTAAAAAAGGATATTACGAAAATCCTTTTTGATAAGGGCTATATCTTGAATTTTAAATTCATAGATGATGGCCGTCAAGGAATAATTAAAATTGCATTGAAGTATGATGCAGTTAACAAAACAAGCGCAATAAAGTGCCTGCGGAGAATTTCAACTCCAGGTTTGCGTAAGTATACGGGGTATAAAGACATGCCTAGAGTTATAAATGGCTTAGGAATAGCAATAATTTCTACTTCTAAAGGTGTAATGACAGATAAGGAAGCTGCCGAATTGAAAATAGGCGGTGAAGTTCTGTGTTTTGTTTATTAGTAAAAGGAGGATTACAATAATGTCTAGAATAGGTAAATTGCCAATTAACATTCCTGCGGGTGTTTCTGTTTCACTTCAGGGCAATGTCGTGTCAGTTAAAGGACCGAAGGGTGAGTTGAGCCAGACTGTGCATCCTTCGATTTTAGTTGCGATAAAAGATAATGTCATAACATTTGAAGTTGATGAAAAGAACGATACTGTGAGTGAAAAGCAGAAACATGCGTTTCATGGTCTTTATCGAGCTTTAGTTCATAATATGGTAGTTGGAGTTTCAGAAGGTTACAAAAAGGAACTGGAATTAGTGGGAGTCGGTTATCGTGTTTCTAATGAAGGTAATTTGATAGAGTTCTCTCTTGGTTATACACATCCCATTTTTATTCAATTACCCAAAGAAATTTCAGTCATCACAAAGTCGGAGAGAAATAAGCGTCCATATATTTCGTTGGAATCTTGTGACAAGCAACTTTTAGGATTAGTCTGTGCAAAGATTCGTTCTTTCCGTATGCCGGAGCCATATAAAGGCAAGGGTATCTTATATGTAGGTGAAATTATTCGTCGTAAGTCCGGTAAGACGGCTGCTGCTAAGTAATCTTTAAAGTGTAAGATCATGACTAGTAAATTAGATAGAAGACAAAGGATTAAATATCGTGTTCGCAATAAGATTTCTGGAACAGCAGCGTGTCCTCGTATGAGTGTGTTCAGAAGCAACAAACAGATATATGTTCAAATCATAAATGATGAAGATGGAAAAACCATAGTCTCAGCTTCATCATTAGGTTTGGATAAGATGCCAAAACAAGAACAAGCAGAGAAAGTCGGTGAAATAATTGCTGAAGTTGCATTGAAAGCGGGCATTACTTGTGTTGTTTTTGATAGAAATGGTTATTTGTACCATGGAAGAATACAGGCATTGGCAAACGGTGCACGTAAGGGAGGACTTAAATTTTAATGATTATGGCAAACAGAATAAATGTAAACGCTGAAGAGCTCACAGACAAACTGGTTGCTCTTAATCGTGTAGTTAAAGTAACAAAGGGCGGTAGAACTTTTACTTTTGCTGCTATTGTCGTTGTAGGTGATGGCAATGGTGTCATTGGTTATGGCTTAGGAAAGGCTGGAGAAGTCTCTGCAGCTATTGCCAAAGGCGTAGAAATGGCAAAAAAGAATTTAGTAAAAGTGTCCTTGTTGAGAGGAACTATTCCTCACGAGCAAAATGCAAAATTTGGTGGTGCAGAGGTGCTACTGCGTCCTGCTGCTCCTGGTACAGGGCTGGTTGCTGGTGGTGCAATGCGTGCTGTGTTGGAGAGCGTGGGGGTAAAAGACGTCTTGGCAAAGTCGAAAGGCTCTTCTAATCCTCACAATTTGGTTAAAGCAACAGTCGCCGCATTATTAATGTTGCGTGATGCAAAAATGGTGGCTGAGAATCGAAATGTTAGTCTGGAAAAAGTTTTTAGAGGTTAGATTATGGCAGTTGTAAAGATAAAACAAATTAAGAGCCGCATAGGTGCTCCTAAGACACAGTGTTTAACTCTTAATGCCTTAGGACTGAGAAAACTCAATCAAGTTGTTGAGCATGAAGATTCTCCTTCATTGCGTGGCATGATAAAGAAAGTTCATCATTTAGTGACTATCGTCGAATAATCTAAATCGAATTATAATGAAATTGCATAACTTACAACCTGCTGTTGGTTCAACGCATGCACGACGTAGAATAGGCCGTGGTACCGGTTCTGGTTTGGGCGGAACTTCAACCCGTGGACATAAGGGCGCAAAGTCGCGTTCGGGTTACAAAAAGAAAATTGGATTTGAAGGAGGACAGATGCCATTGCAGCGTCGAGTTCCGAAATCAGGTTTCAAGAATATAAATCGTGTCGAATATAAAGCAATAAATCTTGGATTGCTTCAGACCTTGGCTGAAACAAAGAATTTGACGACAATAACAATAGATACTCTCGTAGAAGCTGGTTTTATTTCCAAGAAGCATATAGTTAAAATTTTAGGCGAAGGAAAGCTTTCAGCTAAATTAGATGTATCTGCAAATGCCTTTTCTAAATCAGCGAAAGAAGCTATTACTGCGTTAGGTGGCACTGTAACAATACTTTAAGATGAAAAAGTTCATTGAAACCTTAAAGAATATTTGGAGAATTGAGGATTTGAAGAAACGTCTTCTGATTACAGTCCTGTTTGTGGCAATATATCGTTTAGGATCATTCGTGGTTTTACCAGGAATTGATCCTGAACAACTGTCAAAATTGCATGAGCAGACAAGTACGGGTCTTATGTCACTTCTGAATATGTTTTCAGGTGGTGCGTTCTCCAATGCATCTATTTTTGCCTTGGGTATCATGCCCTATATTTCAGCTTCAATTGTAATGCAATTATTGGCTGTTGCTGTGCCGTATTTTCAAAAAATGCAGCGTGAAGGTGAAAGTGGACGGCGTAAGATAAATCAGTTGACTCGTTATTTAACAATCGGAATTCTTTTATTCCAAGCCCCGATGTATCTGATAAATTTGAAGGGGCAGGCTGCGATGGCTATTAATCCGTCATTGAATTGGGCCTGGTTTTTGGTGAGCTCAACTTTGATTCTTGCTGCGGGAAGTATGTTCATTCTTTGGTTAGGTGAACGTATTACTGATAAAGGTGTTGGTAATGGGATATCGTTGATCATAATGGTTGGCATTATTGCGCGGTTGCCACAAGCTTTGATACAAGAGGCTGTCACTGCGCTTACTTCGCCTGGTGCTGGAGGTCTGATCAAATTTTTATTTGAGATTATTGCATTGCTATTAGTTATCGCTGCTTCAATAGTATTGGTGCAGGCTACGCGAAAAATACCCGTTCAATATGCTAAGCGTGTTGTTAATAATCGCCAATATAATGGTGCGCGTCAGTATATTCCTGTAAAGTTATTCGCGGCCAATGTGATGCCAATTATTTTTGCACAGGCTTTGATGTTTATTCCGTTGACAATGGCAAGTTATGGATCGAAAGATGGAGGTGGCTATATATTGCATAGTTTCTTGGATGTAAATAGTTTGCTATATAATGTGGTATTTGTCATACTAGTTGTGGCTTTTACCTATTTTTATACGGCGATTACGCTGAACCCTGTCCAAATGTCGGAGGAACTTAAACGTAACAATGGCTTCATCCCCGGTATTAAACCAGGAAAGAATACTGCTGATTATTTGGATAATGTTATGTCACGTATAACATTGCCAGGTGCATTGTTTATTGCTTTTATTGCAATAATGCCTGCATTTGCCAAACTGTTTGGCATTAATCAGTCATTTGCCCAATTTTTCGGTGGAACATCATTGCTAATTTTGGTTGGTGTAGTTCTTGACACTTTGCAACAAATTGAGAGCTATCTCTTGGTGCGTCATTATGATGGCCTGTTAAATGCAGGCAGGACAAGAACACGAATCGGTGCCAATTGATAAGTAAGATGGTATATTTAAAGACTGAAGAGGAAATAGAGCTGTTACGTCAGGCGAATCTGCTTGTAAGCAAGACATTAGCAGAGGTTGCACGCTTGGTTAGGCCAGGTGTGACTACATCTCAAATAGATGAGTTAGCTGATACTTTTATTAGAGACCATGGCGCAGTTCCAACATTTAAGGGTTTTCCGAGTCCTTATTCCGATCCATTTCCTGCTTCGGTATGTACATCTGTCAATGAACAAGTAGTACATGGTATACCAACGAACACTCCTTTGTGTGAGGGTGATATTGTTTCTGTTGATTGTGGAACTCTTTTAAACGGTTTTAATGGAGATTCATGCTATACATTTTGTGTTGGAGATGTCTCGCATGAAAAGAAACAATTGCTTAAGACTACGAAGGAAAGTTTGTATTTAGCTATAAAAACAGCTATTGTTGGACATCGAATTGGTGATATAGGATATGCTGTTCAGTCGTATTGTGAGAGTGCAGGATATGGAGTAGTAAGAGAGCTTGTGGGTCATGGTATCGGACGTGAAATGCATGAAGATCCGATGGTTCCGAACTATGGACATCGTGGCAATGGTATGTTGCTGAAAAATGGCTTATGCATAGCTATTGAGCCGATGATAACCATGGGTAATCGTGAAATCTCCCTGCTTGAAGATGGCTGGACTGTTGTAACTCGAGATGGGAAGCCCGCAGCACATTTTGAGCATACGATAGCCGTTCATCATGGTAAGGCAGATATTATGTCGTCTTTTGATGAAATAGAAGAAGTTGAAGGAAAAATATATTAGTTGCTAATGTCCAAACAGTCTGCAATAGAACAGGATGGTGTTATCCTTGAAGCATTGTCAAATGCAATGTTTCGTGTTGAATTGGAAAATGGTCATATGATTACTGCCCATTTATCTGGTAAAATGCGTTTACACTACATAAGGATTCTTCCTGGTGATAAAGTGAAAGTTGAAATGAGTCCCTATGACTTATCTAAGGGTAGAATCGTGTTCAGATATAAATAATACATTAAATATGAAGACAAAGGTATCTATAAAGAAGCGTACTCCTGAGTGTAAAATTGTCCGTCGAAAGGGACGCTTGTTCGTAATTAATAAGAAGAACCCAAAGTATAAAATGCGTCAGGGTTAATAACTGCAAATAATTTAAGATTATATATGGCAATTAGAATTGTTGGTGTAGATTTGCCTCAAAACAAAAGAGGTGAAATTGCTTTGACCTATATATATGGTATAGGTCGTAGTAGTGCCGCGAAGATATTGGATAAGGCCGGTATCAATCGTGACATAAAGGTTAAGGACTGGACTGATGACCAAACGGCTAAGATTCGTGAAGTTATTGCTGATGGATTTAAGGTTGAGGGCGATCTTCGTTCTGAGGTCCAAATGAATATTAAGCGACTAATGGATATTGGTTGCTATCGCGGTGTCCGTCATCGTTTGGGTCTTCCTGTCCGTGGTCAGAGCACTAAAAATAATGCTCGCACGCGTAAGGGTAAGAAGAAGACTGTTGCTAACAAGAAAAAAGCTACTAAATAAGAGGTGAATTATGGCAAAGAAAACAGTTTCAGCAAAGAAAAGAGTCGTAAAGATTGATGCATCTGGTCAGTTGCACGTGCATAGTTCCTTTAATAACATCATAGTATCTTTGACGAATGGTGAAGGCGAAGTAATTTCATGGTCATCTGCGGGCAAGATGGGCTTCCGTGGTTCTAAGAAAAATACTCCATATGCAGCTCAGATGGCTGCACAAGATTGTGCGAAAGTTGCTTTTGACTTAGGGCTTAGAAAGGTAAAGGCTTATGTCAAGGGACCAGGAAATGGGCGTGAGTCTGCAATTCGTGCCGTACATGGATCAGGTATCGAAGTAACGGAAATCATAGATGTGACTCCGTTGCCTCACAATGGTTGTCGTCCTCCCAAAAGAAGAAGAGTCTAATCAATCTGTTTAATCGATAAATACTTAAATATGGCTAAATATATAGGTCCAAAATCACGTATTGCGCGTAAGTTTGGCGAGCCGATCTTCGGACCGGATAAGGTACTCAGTAAAAGAAATTTTCCACCAGGACAACATGGTAACAATCGACGTCGTAAAACGTCTGAATATGGAACTATGTTGGCAGAGAAGCAAAAGGCAAAGTATACTTACGGAGTCCTGGAAAGGCAGTTCCGAAATTTGTTTGATAAGGCATCAAGAGTAGGTGGCGTAACAGGTGAAGTGCTTATGCAACTGCTGGAGTCTCGTCTTGATAATGTTGTATTTCGATTTGGTATTGCGCCTACACGCGCGGCTGCCCGTCAACTTGTAAGTCATAAACATATTGTAGTTGATGGAAAGGTAGTTAATATACCATCGTATTCGGTTAAGCCTGGTCAGATTGTCGGTGTCCGTGAAAAGTCGAAGTCTTTAGAGGTTATTGCCGATGCTTTGGCCGGCTTCAATCACAGTAAGTATTCCTGGATGGAATGGGACGAGAATATAAAAAGTGGCAAGCTGCTGCATTTGCCAGAGCGTTCAGACATACCTGAGAATATCAAGGAACAATTGATCGTTGAGTTGTATTCTAAATAAAAATTAAGTCCATGGCGATATTAGCATTTCAGAAACCTGAAAAAGTAATAATGTTGGAAGAGTCAGCAACGTACGGAAAGTTTGAGTTCCGTCCGTTGGAACCCGGCTTTGGTACAACGATAGGGAATGCCTTAAGGCGTATCTTGTTGTCTTCTTTGGAAGGCTTTGCGATCAACACCATAAAAATTGAAGGTGTTGAGCACGAGTTTTCTACTGTTCCCGGTGTTCGTGAGGATGTTACCAATATTATTCTGAATTTGAAGCAGGTGCGTTTCAAACAGTTGGTAAATGAATTCGAGAATGAAAGGGTTAGTATCACCGTCGAAAATTCTACAGATTTTAAAGCCGGTGATATAGGAAAGTCCCTAACCGGATTTGAAGTGTTAAATCCTGAATTGGTAATATGTCATATAGATCCGAAAGCTTCGATGCATATCGATTTGACGATCAATAAGGGCCGCGGTTATGTACCTGCTGAAGAGAATAGACAGTTTTGTACGGCGGTAAATGTGTTGCCGATTGACTCTATTTACACCCCTATCCGTAATGTTAAGTACACAGTGGACGATTATCGTGTAGAGCAGAAAACCGATTACGAGCGATTGGCCATTGAGGTAACAACGGATGGATCCATAAGTCCGAAAGAGGCTTTGAAAGAAGCTGCAAAAATACTGATTTATCATTTCATGCTTTTCTCAGAGGATAAGATTACAATCGAGAATGCTGAAGAGGAAACCAATGACGAGTTTGATGAAGAAGTATTACGAATGCGCCAATTGCTGAAGACCAAGCTTGTTAAAATGAACTTGTCTGTTCGTGCTCTTAATTGCTTGAAGGCAGCGAATGTAGAGACACTTGGAGATTTGGTGCATTATAATAAGAATGATCTTCTCAAGTTCCGCAACTTTGGAAAGAAGTCTCTTTCTGAATTGGAAGCCCTTTTAGATACATTGAATCTTTCGTTTGGAATAGATGTATCCAAGTATAAATTTGATAAAGATTAATCATGAGACATAATAAGAAATTCAATCATCTAAGTCGTACGGCTTCTCATAGGGCATCGATGCTTGCTAATATGGCATGTTCATTGATTCGTCATAAGAGAATTACTACGACAGTTGCAAAGGCAAAAGCATTGAGAAAGTATGTTGAGCCGATTATTACCAGGTCTAAAGATGATACAACGAGTTCTCGTCGTATCGTATTCAGTTACTTGAAGGACAAGGAAGCTGTAAAGGAACTCTTTAAAGAGGTTTCAGTGAAGGTTGCCGATCGTCCGGGTGGCTATACAAGAATAATTAAACTTGGTATGCGTCAAGACGATGGTTCTGACATGTGCTTTATTGAGTTTGTTGATTTTGATGAAAACATGTCTAATGCGCCTAAGAAGAAAGGGCGTACTCGTCGTGGCGGACGTCGTTCAGCAGCTAAAGAGCAGTTGGCAGATTCTCAAGAGGCAACGGCTGAGGAAGTGGTTGCTGATGAGGCTGATAAAGCAGAAAAGCCCGAGTAAGTTCGCTTATTAGCATAGAAAATGCCGAACTTGTTTCGGCATTTTTTATGCTTGTTTTGTATACCCGTATTGTTCTATCGGGCTTAAGCCCATAGTTTATATTAATTCTAATGTTGATGATCTTGATATGAAATTTAAATTCTTATTGTATTGCTTGCTGCTGATATTGTTTGCATGTAAGTCGAACAAAGAAATCTCCGGTATACAGATTAAAGGTACCTGGAACATTCTTACTGCAAGCGGCATAAGTACAGATGCCGGTGAGAAGCAAGCTTTTATTACTTTTGATGCAGGAGGAAAGATGAGTGGAAATGCTAGTGTGAATAGTTTTTTCGGCTCTTACAAGTGTACAGGGAATAAGCTGGAGCTATCAAACATAGGAATGACTCGTATGTTGGGGTCTAGCATGAATGTGGAGAGAGCCATTACGGCTGCTCTTAACGCCGTTTCAACCATACGAATTAATGGCTCTACGGCTGCTATGTATGATTCTTCCGGTAAGGAAATTATGACTTTGAAGAGGAAGTGAAGTAAATCCTTGCAGAGTTGGTTGCAAAAAGGCGGTCGCGATTGTCGCTACTGTCTTTTTTTTGAAGTGTTGCTATTTCGGGTATCATATTTGTGGGATTTGGTAGAATGAAAGCAGGAAGAAAACAATGTTGTTTTCTTCCTGCTTAAGTAAATCCTTGGTTCTGTTTTCTGCTATTTGCGCAGGCCAAGTTTGCCGATGATGGCACGATATCTTTCGATATCGTTTCTCTTTAGGTAGTTTAGCAAAGCGCGGCGTTTGCCTACCAACTTTGTCAAGGCCCTTTCTGTCGTATTATCTTTACGGTTGGCCTTCATGTGCTCCGTCAAATGGGAAATACGGTATGAGAACAAGGCTATCTGGCTTTCAGGTGAGCCGGTATCCGTGTTGGACGTTCCGTATTGTCCAAAGATTTCTTTCTTCTTTTCAGAATCTAAGTACATAAATATGAATTTAATTTGTTTATACGCCCTGTGTTTATTACAAGGCGGTGCAAAGTTAGTGACTTTTTATGTTCCAGGCAACAGATTCTGTGCTTTTTTGTGCTTATTGGGCTGATTCTTCTTTTTTCTGTTCCTTGGTGCAGTAGAGTATTGTTTCTTTGTCGTTTT
>ERZ808252.401-NODE-401-length-43181-cov-5.380397_pt1 | contig 43181 bp, 73 predicted proteins | sample MGYA00521242_ERZ808252 | MGnify/ENA primary metagenome ERZ808252 (study PRJEB31516, sample SAMN03275581) | gut metagenome | biome: mammalia-associated habitat; material: feces | host: Papio cynocephalus | place: Kenya | collected 2012-08-07 ...
TTATTCGTTTTATCTTGTACCCAATCGCCGTCTGCATCTTTGGACCATTTTCCCTCGCGCCGCCACTCGACAATCCGAATGACATCATTGACCAGAATCGGATTGGCGTCATACTGCTTGCGCCGGACTTTAATCTCAACGGTTTTGCCGCTTTTCATTTGATACAACGTCAACTTGGGATTTGTAAACTTGCATTCATACCCGCACACGAACACATAATTGTCCGATAGCTCCGGATATGTGGTGGACAAGTAGCCCAGATATTCGCGCTCACGCCGCAGTGTTTCCCGCTTGGTAGGCGGCTGATCTGGAATCTGATCCCATAGTTCGTACAGCGCTTGATCTGAATCGAAGTTCCGATACTGTTTCTCAGTTTCTTCGGAATACCGAACAATGAGATCGCGATATGCATCCGGCAGCGCGTCCTTGGCAAACTGGGAACGACCATACAAATCGTCGATGGCTTGCATAAACGCCAGAACCTTTTCGACGGAGCCAAATTGATTGAAATACCCGATTTCCGCTAAAATATTCAGTTTACCCGCATCCAGACTTTTGATTTGCTTCATCTCTTTGTACAGATCATAGAAGTGTGTGCCGGTAAATCGCTGGCTCAGTTTATACAGATCGTCGGCATTTTTCTGGCTCAATCCTTTGATGCTGACCAGCGCCGGGTTGATTGTATACCGTGCTTTATCTGCCACAAATGACCGATTATCCAGCCCAAACCGATAACTTCCCTCACTGATACCAAAGTGCTGCATTTCCCGTTTCAAAGCGGCAACCTTGTCTTTTTTGCCTTTGTCCGAAAACATTTGCAGCATCACTTCGTAAAACTCGTATGGATAATGCGCCTTTTGCCACGCACTGTATAGTGAATCCAGCGCGACGCACAGTGCGTGCGACGAATTGAAAGAATAGGAGGTGCTATCATCAATGATTTTCCAAATTTGTTCTGCAAAGGTTTTGGCTTCTTCGGCTGATTTACATTCAGGGCGTATTTTAGCCGCGCAGTTGACCAAAAATTCTTCTTTCAGCGGTCGAACTTTCTCCGGGTGTTTCTTCGCAATTGCTTTGATAATCGTATAGCACTGATCCATTGGAAATCCGGCAAAGTGCAGCACGGCCATCAACTGTTCCTGATACAGGATGTAAGAATACGGAAACTGCTTCGTTTGAATCAGTCGATCCAATGACGGAATCCCGTACGCAAATGGTTCGCGCGACTCAAATTTGGAATACATAGATTTGAAGCCCGGACGAATGGCTGCAATAAACGCAGCCAATTCCGACAGGTTCTTTGGCTTATACCGTTTGAGTTTTGCGGTGGTTGTATCTCGCTCACATTGGTTGACACCGATGGTATATCCGTTTTCGTAAATTGCCCAAGTAGCAGGATCGTTGTCTACGATATGCATCAGTTCATTTACTGAATGTTGTGGAATTCCGATTCTTTGATAGATTTTTGCAGTTTGTAAGACAGTGGTCACGGTCAAGATGTCATTTTTTAGGAATTTATATCCCTCTGCGACTGCACCATCTACAACTGTTGTGACACACTCTTTTTTCGTAGTTTCGCTTTTACAACGAATCAAACCGATCTCTGACCGCAAATCTCCATCATACAGCAGATATGAACAAGGCGCTTTTTTCTTGTCCATAATAATGCCCCAGTATTTTTTGCTTTGCTCAATGTATGGCTGATATTGTTTGTCCACATAATCGTAGATGTCAATATCATCGCGCTCATCATCGTCCGCAAATTTGACTGCGGTTTCATATTTTTCGATCTGACCGGCAATAGTGGTAGCCAGTGTCGCATCCATTTTTTGCGCCCGCGCATACAGCTTAAACGCGGATTTCTTCTTTGCAGTTCCGAACGCGATCATCGGGTAACAATGATGCTGACCGGGAATCCGTGCCATGACCCGTGCTTGTGCTTCTTCAAAAATTTCGGGGGTGCCGACGTTCATGTCCAACCTAAATTACCGTGACTTTCGTCATATTTCGTCTATAGAAGACCGGAGTAGACTATACCATAATCGTTGATATTATCTCGGATTCCCATTGGTAGTCGTTACGAGCTTTTCCTTTATAAGGAACTATCTCTCGGGATTGTCCAATCATCAAACTTGTTACTATACCGCTGTGATTAGCAGCGCCACACTTTGATTGCTCTCGTGCTTAGTATTTGAAGCTCTTAGGAGTTCCCCCGATATTCTGGGTTTTCCAACCCAATCACTTGGATTGGCGACTTAAATAATCATTTACAAACATATATTTTCGATCTTGAATAATAAAATAACCATGTTGTTCATAAAACCGAGTAAACGATTTTAACCCAATATGGTATGCATTTAAGAAGTCTTTCCGGGTACGAAATACTATTAGCTGTTCAGGACAACATATAGCACACATACGCGAAGCCATATTTAATACTGATAACAGGTAAAAATATCGCCGTTGTGCGTCCAATAAGTCTTCTTGAAACTTAACCCAATGTAGTTGATGAGCGGTTCGCACTGGATCGCGCAATGCTACAGAAATGCTGGACGGACATCTCATCTTATAAAACTTGGCTGCATCATCAATAGTACTAAACACCTGACCTGTTTCCAAACACATAACCTTTTGAGCCGTTGGATTTTTATTACCAACTGCCAATTTTAATCGTTTGCGAACATTACTTAAATGTTTGCGTTGTTGGTCGGTCCAACCATGTGCATAATTTGGGTTTTTCATTCCTGTTACCAGTTTGGAAATCTTGGCCTTAAATTCTTTTGATTGGAAAGTGCTATTCGGATCATGTCTGGCTTTGATAATTCGAGCTTTGTACTCAGGATTTTGCCATTTTCTTTTTGATGCCATGCCAATATTTTGCTTTTGCTGTTCTGTCATTCGATATCCACTCGAGCCATCGCCGCCATCGGTTTGATTAGTTAATCGATATGATGTATGTGTGCGATAATAGGCAATCATTTCTCGTTCTTTATCAAAGGCTTCCTGTTCTGATAAATGTTCTGCAATTTTACGCACTGCGCATTCATGTGTGCGATATATGCACTGAAAGAAATGGTTCCGTTTGGATAGCGTTTTATAACGATTATTTTTACCTTTACCAACATAGAAGACTTCTCCCGTTGGAACTATATAATACTCATAGACATAATACTCATTCATGTTTCACTCCTTCCAAAAGTCAAAATTGTAAATGATATTGTTGTTAATCGGGTAATGAACCGGCCAAAATCCGGGATTTACTGATAAACCGCTCCGGATACAGCTTGATCGGCGATGTAAAGCGATCCACACTTGAAAAGCCGCACAGTGTGTTGGTAAAATATGAAGCGCCGCTGCCACGACCTGTCTTGGTCATCAGGCCGCCGTGCGCCAATGCATCTTTCAAAATTTCCGTATCCAACAGGGGATAATCCACCATATTCGTCTCTTTGTAAGTATCGACCTCCATCTTAATCCCATCAAAATATTCCTTTCGCATTTCTGCGGGGACATTTTTGACATAGTCTTTGTATTTCTGAGAAATCAGACAACCGTAAATGTGATTCTTTTCCTCCTGCGTCTTGTCCGGGTACAAGCTGGGCATCTTGATCTCCTGCGTAAATAGCCGATTGTTTTCCGTATAATCCGCAAAGTCCCGCACAATGTCCGTGTTGTTCATTGCCTGTTTAATCTCGTTGTCAGACAAAACACCTTGCTGCTTGAACCGATCAAAAACAGTTTGGTCGTCGGGAAAATCCATGAACCAACCGTCTTCATCTTCATAGTGCATCCCTTTGGCGGCGAGAATATACTCCCGGTCTGCGGCTTCTTCGGGATAGATGTAATGGCTGTCCAGCCCCGCAATGATCGGAATGTGATGCGCCCGGCTCAGGTCAAGAATGTGTTGATTCAGCATCTTTTGCTTGTCCGTCCAGTGATTCTGAACCTCAAAGAAAAAGTTCTCCCGGAAATGATCGGCCAGCCGGAGCATAATATCGTCCGCGTCTTCATAGTGCCATGCGGCCACACACGCACTGGTCACAACCACCTCTTTTGGTGGCAGAGACAGCAGCAGCGGAATATCGACGCGCGGACGGTAATAATACCCGGTTTCATTCGCTTCGGATAGTACCTCGTTAATTGCCCGCCGCCCTTGCTCAGATTTGGCAAGCAGAATGATATGACAATTGGATCGATCTTTTTCAAACCGGTCTTTCACCCAATACGCTTCCGCACCGAAAATGAATTTCAGTCCATATTTCTTTGCCGTCTCATATGTGACATAGTAATTAGATTGCCAGCCATGTTCGACACTGCTGATCGTTTTATGCCCCAACTCCACGGCGCGCTTGCCGTAATCCTCATACAATGCGGCAGAATCCGGTGTGAAAATATTTGAGAAACTGGTATGCTTATGATAATTTTCCATGCCGTCCTCCTATCAAAACGAATCGTTCATGTACTCGAAATTGTACTGCTGAATGTACGGACACTTTTTCCGATAGCTGCACAGTGTGTTGCAGAAGAACGAATTTTGCTTGGTAATCGGCGTATGGGGCCAGTCCGCTTCATCGTCAGTTTTGGATTCAAACAGTTCAGCCATTTGATTCACATAAGTCAGCGCCTCGGTTTTCAGCGCGTCGGTCGCTTCGTACTTCCGAATGTACGGGCGGACGGTATAGTGCGCGCGAATCTCAGGCGGCAATTCATCCATCGACTCCCGGACGGTCATAGCGTCCACGTAGTCAGTGGCCTGTGTTGCAGAATATCCTGCATCGATCAGATCCGCTTTCACATACGATGCCAGTTCCTTATATAGCTTGGAGCGTTGAATCACTTTGTCAATGCGCGACTTCGCTTTGGCATTTTTGCGTGCGAACCCATCAAACGTCACTTGAACATACTTCAGCATAATCCATGCACAGTCCCGCACTGAATATCCAGCCTGTTCCAGCGCAATAGAATAGAGCACAAGCTGACGCCCATGCTCTTTCAAATCTTTATCTGAGAACTGACTCGATGTTTTCCAGTCAAATACGGAAACGGTGCCGTCCGGATTATGCCGGATCAGATCGATGTACCCTTGCAAGTATCGCTTCGGCCCAACGGGCAGGATGAACAGCTGTTCTGTTTCAAACTCGCCTTTCAGCGGTGTGAAGTGGGCAATGAAGTGCTTCATGTCCTTGATCCAGTTGTCCCGAATCGTTGTGCCGCCCCGCATATCTTTGGGAAAATCAATCCCAAAATCATTGGCCAATTCCAATTCTTCGTTTAGCGCGGGTAATAAGTCTGCTTTGGTTGCTTCCTGATGTACAATCTTTTCCAACGTGTCATGCATGACCGTGCCCAGCAAACCATAAATGCTGTCCAGTCCTTTTTCGTGTTTTATATAGGTCAAGTATGCCTGATACTGGCACGTATTGATGGTGTTGCATTTGGAATAACTGTAAATGTGATTCCCTTGCGCCCGCAGCGCTTGAAGCTGTTGTGATGTCTCTCGAACAGCGATAAGTCCTCAGTCCTTTCAATTATTTTGGAAACATTTCTTGTAAGATTTGATAATACCGATCCATCAGTTCCCGATAATACGCATACTGCTCGGCAAACGCCAAATTGCTTTGGGAACACGACCGGAATCTCCGTTCTTCTTCGTCCATTTTCAGCATTTGATGCAGCAATTTATGCTGCTGTTTATATTTGTGTTTACAGCTCCACAGCCGTATCCACTGGTTCATCCTCTGTTTCATCGATAACCTCCGGTTTTTTACTTTTTGAACCCGCGTCCTGATATTTGATACACAAGTTCGGGGCACCAATTGCGTAGGATTTCTTGTAGGTTGGCAAATCCTTGACCGGAAACTTTACAAAACGATCTGTAAATCCAATCACGGTGGTTTTTACCAACGCGAAACTTCCGTTACTGCGCAGTCGTTTGGCATAGATCACCTTGTCCCCTACGTGTAGATACTGTCCTAAAAAATCTTGCATGACCATAAAATAAGCTCCTTTCTCAAAGCCATTTGATATTGTGTTGCAGCAGATATTTGCATTTCTCGTGCCCCATATCTGCGGCATTTTGTTTTTCACCATGTTTTAATATTTCTCCATCAGCGTCCCAAACATATCCAATCTGATTTTTCAAGAATGGATTGTCGATCTTCAACCGTTCACATTCTGCCCGGACTTGATCTTCGGCCAGCCCTTCATCGAAACACACAACCACCCGATTGGCCCGCAGTGCTTTGATGTATCTGGCTTGCACATCTGAAATCCGACACCCGCAAACCGCCAGTACATTATAGTTGAACATCGCGGCGCACTGCATCACGGCTTTTTCAGATTCAAACAATAGTACCGTTCGTCGTTTTTGAATCTCTGCATAGTTTCGGTGATAGCCATATAAGGTCAGGCTCCGGGAACATGGGATGATTGGCAGCCAGCGATATTCGTGCGGGGTGTTTGCATCATTTGCCCGCCCCATAATACCGCACAGCCGTCCATCCATAGTCCATTCCGGTACGGTAATTCGATCCGAGTGTATGTCGTACCCGACCTGAAACCGCGCCTGTGTTTGAAAATCGATCCCGTCTTTTAAGAACCGCAGATTATATTTGTTCAGATACGGTTGCAAAATTTGCTCGTCATACACCGGCAAGGCATCTTCCGGATTTTCGATTGCTCTGTGGACGCCGGAAAAGAACCCGCCGAACGGTTTCTGAATATCCATCGTCCATTCGGCGGATTCCCAACCAAGGAGCGCAAGTATATATCGCATTGCATCGACGAACGAACAATTTCGCCGCTGCATCGTAAGTGAAATTAAATTGCCCTTTTGATTGGTGGAAAAACAATAAAACCGCAGCGTGTTCAAATCCAGAACAACACTGCTGGCATTGGTTCCTCCATCACGGGCAAATCGAAATTGTTGTTTGGTATGATCGAATCGAATCGGATAACATCCAATACTTTCCAGCACGTGTTCCACCGCCGGTCGATCCCCAGACAGTTTGTCTATCAACGCGGCGACGTTCACACCATCACCGCCTTAGTCCCGGTGATCGTTCCGGATAGAACAGTAACCAACCTCGTTCCATGTATTGAACGCACCGTTGACCTCATACAACAATGTTTGTTTATCCTCGTCGTTCCGCGTTTTGTCCAGAAAAACAATGATGTATTTCTTGTCGTCATTCAGCAGAATATATTCCTTTTCGGATTTTCCTGCCGCATTCTTTTTCCAAACATACGGCTTGACATCATATTTGCCGCCCGCGCGTTCGTCCTCCCAGAGATACCGGCAGTAGACCATTTCGGAATAGACCTCTTTGATCTGTTTCGCGTTAGACAAACACGTGGCGTCCAGATACCGTTTATTCAGACTGGCAAGTGCCAACTGATAAGAAGTGATGACCGACACGTTTTCTTTGCTGGCCAACTGAAACAATTTCCGGCTTTGAATCAACAGCTGCTGCCACATCGATTCACCGATCTCATCCTCAGATTTCATCGTGTCATAAAAGAAAATCTGCGTGCCCATTTTTGAAAGTTTGCGGATGATCTTCTGGACTTTACTGAAATCGTTATCGAACAGTTTCACGAACTTGATATTCTGATATTGGGTTTCAGAAATTTCCTTGGCCTTTTGCAGCATTCGTTTCTGATCTTCGGTAAATCCTCCTGCTTTCAATCGCTTCCGCGTAATCGACCAGCAATTCAATTCATGCGTCAAAATATGCTCCAACAGCAGCATTTGAAAATCTTTAATCCGCATTTCGTTGGAGATTACTGCGCATTGCGTGCCGTACTGCGCGATGGGAATAATCATATTCTCAAACACAAAGCTGGATTTGCCTGTGCCGGAGAATCCTGCAAACATATACAGCTCGCCAAGCGGCAAGCCCATTGTAATGTGATCCAGCCTCGGACACTGATACCGATAAGAAATACCGGCTTCCAGTCCTTGATTGCATTCATCCAAAAACTGATCGGTAATTTTCAGATCCTGAATCTTAAAATCGCTGCTGGTTTTGATGGCAATAGATTGCAGCTGGAAATCGAACCAGTCGTAGACATCCTGATTTCCCATTTTCGCGAATTTTTCAATATTGGGTAATACGTTGAATCCTTTGTCGTACAGCTGCATCAACATATTCTGTTTACAAATGGTGTCATAATAGCCGTCCGCGTTGTCCGCATCAACCAGATTCATAATCTCATGGATCGACTTGTATCCCCCGCGCTTTTTGAATGCGTCCAAAATATTTTTATGGCCATCCAAAAAAGACATAACTGACACTTCGTCGAACGATTTGAAATTATTAACATACAACTGTTTGCCCAATGCAAAATAAAAAGCGCCGTCCGGATACATCAGCGTATGGCGGCCAGCGTCTTGAATTGCAAAATAGTCCCCGTACAGTTCCGGGTTCTTCCATAAACAAGCAACAAAGGATCCCTCCAATGCCGCCCGTCCATCGGTTAGCTGAGACGGATAATCCGCCAATGTTTTTGTCTGATTTTTTGATTGATCCATCTCAAAAACTCCTTTATTTAAAATAGCGTAAATGAGAAACAATTTTCGAGTTTCAATTCCCCAACCAGTTCAGCCCGCAAATGAGAACCGGATTCTTTCAGTTGGTAGTTCATCTCTGTTACCATTTTCTCCGCCCGTTTTTCAATCTCTTTGATTTTACGCTGCTTGGCTTCTCTTTGTTCTCGTTCTGACTTGTGGTGTGCTTCGCACTGTTCAGCGGCAGCGGCTGTATCGAACATCTTGCCGCATTCTTCACAGATAAATTTGTATTTCATACTTCAACACTCCTTCTTAACAAGCGGCTTCCGATTGGACTTCCCGAATCGGAACAATACCGTCTTCTTTCAGTAGATCATAAATGAACTTACGACCCTTCTGCGTCCATTCCGTACTCATCGTGGTCATCGTATCGCCGTTTGGTAACGAGATCAAATGCGTCTGCGCTTGGACATAACCTTTATCTTTGTACTCCTGATACAGAATCCATTGCCCGCTGATTTTATACTGGATTTTCTTCTCGTGCAGAATCTTGTTCAACCGCCGCGCGGACAGCCCTACATCAGCGGCAATCTGCGTCGTTGTAAAGGAATTTTTGGATTGTAACACACCGTCACAGTATTCTGCTTTGGGTTTCATTACTTCGTTTTCTTCGTTCAGTTGCTTAACTTGACTTTCCAGTTCGATTCGTTTGTTGTATTCGTCTTTGAGTTTGCTCACCACGTCGAACAGGAAGTTCGGGTTGCACATGGACTTTTCCAAGGTTTCCGGGGTCATGTATGCACCGTGTTTACGAATGGACGGGATGACGTCATGGGTAATCCATCGCTTGAATTCTTTAGCTTCTGGTTTCCGTGATCCCAGTACCAACGAATAAAGTCCGGATTCACTCACAATTGTAACATTTGGATTCCCGCGCCGATTTCCCTCATTTGAAATGAGGGTATTCATTTTCTCATCTGCATCAAGTCTTGAAATCGCTTGTGACGGATTTCCAATATCAAGAGCGCCACACACATCGGTTGCAACAAACCACGGCTCGTCGTTGACGCGAATTGTTCTGATTTCCCCAAACTGTTCATTCTGAAAAATTTCGATTTGATTTGACATTTTATTACATCCTTTCATTTATTGATCGGCAAACGGTTTGCCGACCTTCCTCAAAATAAAGGGAGCGGCAATGAACCGCCCCCGATGTTACATTATTCCATTTCATCCCATTCAGTAGCCGAAATTGCCCCATCTTCGTCCGTCCGTTTTGTAATGGTGCAGCTGATTTTCTGGTTTGCAGACAACAGCATCTGAACACTTTCCGGAATCGGTTTCCGCGCAATGGCCGCCAGAATCACACACTTCCAAACATCCAAATGGAACGGAATGTCTTGCGGCATATTCACGGTATACCCCTCGGTCCAGCCCTGACCATATCTCAGTCCCATAATTTGTCTCGGGTTTCCGTCGAGCATATGGAGCCGGAAATCTTCGTTGTGCTCATACAGCAGATCGTTCAGCTCCATGGCGTCCATTTTGATGTCAAACAGCTCATCTGACGTCCATTTCTGGTCTTCGTGGGTTTCAGAATCATGCGGTTCCCAAGTGATGACCTGATTCCGCAATTCCTGCGAAAGTTCCAAATCCTCGAATACCAGATAGCCGCCCTCCATGATATCATCGTCCGGGCTAATCACATAAGCCAGCGGAACACTGGTTCTTTTCTCATTCTCTGCAAAATAGTTCGGGAAACGATACTTATGTCCCGATTTGCGCAGAAAGTCGCGGAAGTTCATTTCCGTCTCTTTGTTCTCGCAATAAACTGCTGTGCCGCCTAAGTCAAATTTAGTAAGAAAATCCATATTATTCATCCTCCAAATATTTTGTAATGTTTTTTGCCGAGCGGCGCGCATCCATCACCGGCAATTCCTCCTGCGGCTGTTGTTTGCGCTGGTGTTTTTCCGCCCATTGTTCTTGTTGTACTCGTTTATACACATCCGGAATGTGATTGCCAATGATCGCAAAAATGTATTTGATCTGGCCACTCACGGACGTAAAGTTCTTTCGGCTGCAATAATATTGTATCTGCCGATCCATTTCCGAAAAGGTACGGAGAATCACATCGTCCCCGTACCATTTCAGTTCATCCAAACATTTCAGCACCATCGACGGAACAGGTTGTCCGTTCTCATAGTGCAGATAATCCAGTACGCGTTGAATCACATCGTTGTGCAATTTCTGTTTCAGTTTTGCCGCTTCACAGATTTCCTTGCTTTTATACCATCGTCCTCCCTCATTATAAAACGTGTCGGTCGTGCCATATTCCTTTGTAATACAACAGCGTACTTTCCTCATTTATGCTTCACCTGCTCCAAAAGATTTTTGAGGTCTGCAATCGGAATGCGCGGATCCGTAAATCCGAATCCGTGCTCTTCCCGATATGCTTTGACCAATTTACGTGCGGTGGGATCCGTCGCATAAGTCTGGAACTCGGCAACCAGATCTGCCCGCGACGCTTCAAGGTCTTCCGCTTCCCGTTCGGCTTTGTGCTGGTCGGCCTTTTCCTCAACTTGCTGGGGAAGATCGGCGGTCATCAGTGGTTCTGCGGGTCGTTTTGACCCTGACTTTTTATTTCTCTCCGCCGCAATCGCATCCTGCAAAGCCTTAATCAGTGCATCGGCGTCCAGCGGGATGCGCGGCACGATCTCAGCAAACCGCGATTTTGCGTCAATTGCGTAATTATCGTCGCGGAACGTAATACAACGTGCTTCATTTACCACGCGGTTAACTGTTTCCTCTTTCTTCGTGGCAATGTTTTTGCGCCCCGTCTTTTCCTGAACAATTTGACGATCAATTGCCGCAACGCCAAGGAAATGCAGTTTGTTTTTGATGGCATTAAAATAACGCTGATTCATGTCTGTCGTCAGCGTTGAATAAGTTTGATTTGTCACCGGGTCAATATTATCCCGGACTTTTGTATGACCAATAATACAGAAATGAATTCCGACCTCTTTCAGTCCCCACAGCCGATCTTGAACCAGTTCAATCGCTTTGTCCAGTCCGGCTCCGAAGCCGCCAAACGCACCGTTGATCGTTTCACAGCGTTTATCCGGGAATTTGATGTTATTCAGCCGAACAACTTCTTTTTCTGCGATTTCCATCAACTGGTCGTAAGTATCGATGACCACAACCTGTAAGTCCGGATAATCCGTGGTCTTGTTTTCCACGATATCATCCATAACCTCAACGAATTTGCTCCAATCCGGAACCGGCTCGGCTACGATGCCCTGAATACCATCGTCACCATCCTCGCGACCGCATTCCAAGAACAGATACCCTTCGTCGCCGACCAACTTCTCACACATTTCTTTGATAACTGTTGTTTTGCCGATACCGCTCAGACCGATCAGACCCAGATTGTAGTGCAGCGGATTTAAGTCTACCTCATGTTTTTTACCGAATTTACCCATTGTTTTATTCCATCCTTTCTAAATTAAACTGCCTGTTCAATAGGCAGAATATTCCGTTGTTTTAATTCTTCGTATAGGAACTTTCGTCCCTTTTGTGTCCATTGCGTATTTACATAAGTACCAACAATACCATCATGTTCTTTCTGACACGTTACATCTTTGGTATAACCTTGATTGGCATACTTTGCATAGAGTACCCATTGACCGTTGACTTTATATTGGATTCCAATATCATGAAGTAATGCGTTCATTTCTCGCGCAGACTTTCCATACTCTTTTGCAATCTGAGTAATTACCATTGTTTCCGGAGCCATCAATACTTTGTCGTGATACTCAACTTTTGGCTGGGCTTCTTCTAATGACTGAGTTAACTCCTGATTTTTCTGGTGTTCTTTCATCAGCGTGTCTGCCATAATATAGATCAGTTCCGGATTTTGTTGAACTTTCGTAATCATGTTATCGGTCATGTAGATGCCGTGCTTGCGGATATCTGGCAACACTTCATCAAACACCCAACGCTCAAATTTATCTGCACTCGGCAATTTACTGTGTGTAATCAGCCGGTAAACGTCACCTTCTGGAATAAAAGTAACTTCGATTTGTTTGTCCGGAGACTGCGGATGAGGTATACTGCGTTTTACCGTATACCTACAATGTGCCGTGATAGCATCATATGGCCGTGTATAGCCTAACGCCTTTGCAACATCAGAACCACAAAATAGTGGTTTACTGTTTTCTTCAACGATCCGAACTTTTCCAAACTCCACATTGTCAAAAATTTTAATTTCACTGTTATCCATCATATTCCATCCTTTCTAAATTAAGCCGTCTGTTCAATCAGCGGCAGAATACCATCTTTTTTCAGCAGTTCATAAATGAATTTTCGACCTGCCTGTGTCCACTTGGTGTACGTTTTTGTTTGTAATACGCCACTGTTATCCTCATAAGTGGCGGTGTAGCTTTGTGTGTAACCTTTATTGCTGTACTTTTGATACAGCACCCATTGATCGCCGGATTTGAACTGGATCTTCCGCTCATGCAGCATTTCATTCATCTTCATTGCAGATTTCCCATAGTCCTTTGCGATCCGGGTAATGGTCAGTGCTTCATTCGATTGCAGAATCTTTTCCAGATAATCGGCTTTCGGTTGAAGTTCAGCCACTTTCTGATTTGCTTTTCGGAGTTCCTGCAAGGTTGTCTTAAAAACAAAAGACACGTTCTCCGGTAATCCCGGAAAATACGTGTCCAAAAACAAATCTTCATTTGCAACATATCCGCCCGTTTTGCGAATCATGGGAATGACCTCATGTGTGATCCAACGCTTAAACGCTTTAGCTTCGGGCTTTTTAGAACAGAGAACTAATTGATAAAGGCCATATTCGTTTACGGCATTCACTTCAATCGTTTTGTTAGCATTCTGAGGGTGGGGTACTTCAAGTAACCCACCTTCATCTGCATCCAATCTGGACATTGCGCGTGTAACCTGGCTTAGTCCAAGAGCATCACACACATCGGCTGCAATAAACCAAGGTTCGTCATTATGCATTACTGTTCTTACAGTGCCGAACTTATCATTTTGGAAAATTTTGATTTCATTATTTCCCATACCATTACTTCCTTTCTAAATCAAACTGCGACCATACAGATTTCTTTGGCCATGTCGATGGTCAGCTGAGCATCGCGTTTTTGTCTACCTGGAAGACCATCTGACCTATTACTCAAAAATGAGTAATAGTCCTGCCCCTCCGTAAATCCGTACTCGCACATCCGGGAAAACCAATCATTATATCTGGTTTCAACTCCTAAGAATTTGTGTAAGTCACTTGCCAACACGGTCGGTCTGTCGTTATCATATGATACTGGAATTAGAGTGTCACGCATAAACATTCATCCTTTCTGAATTCATTACCGCCGCAGCCGCAATGTCCGCAGCGATGTTTTTCACAATCCACATTTGACCAGTCGGTGTCACTTTTGTAGTGTGAACCAGCCGATATTTTCCTTCGCCGTCAACCCAAATCGAGCGTTCCTGAACAACAAAATACCCTTTATTGACATACTGCTGATACGGCTCGTTATTCTTCATCAGCACACCGCGATTACGCAGCCACTGATACAGCCGCTTCTCTCCGATCTCATACCCATTGTCACACAGCAATTTTGCCATCTGACGAATCAGGATGTTATCTGTGGACTTGGTAATTGTATCTGCAAAGTCGGCCTTTGGTTTCAGTTCTGCATTCTCTGCCGCCAGCCGCACACGTTCATCATGCTCAGCCTTCAACTGTTTGACGACTTTCAACAGAAAGTCCGGTGTACACATTGCCTGTTCCAACGCTTCCGGGGTCATATATACGCCATGTTTCCGAATGGTTGGAAGAACTTCGGATGTAACCCAATGCTTAAACTCTTGGGCTTTGGGGAGTTTGCTGCCGAAAATCAAAGCATAAATGCCGGATTCGTTGATAATCGTCACTGTTGTTTTGTAATTTGAACCAGTACCCTGAATCAGGGTAGTGGTTTTATCCTCTTGACAGACATGATTACCAATAGCGTTCTCAGGTTTTGAATATCCCAGTGCCGCAGCAATATCTCGGCCCACAAACCACGGCTCGTTATCAATCATTACAGTCCTGATTTCGCCAAACTGTTCATGTTTGAAAATTTGAATTTGATGATCTGGTTTCTTCGCCTCTTGTTCACGTTTGCGGACAGCCGGGAACACTTCGTCGAGCATCCAATGTTTGAACTCTTTGGCTTTTGGAGAGTCGCTGCGAAAAATCAGACTGTAAACGCCGGATTCGTTGATTGCGATCGGGCGCTGCTCACGTCCCGTAGAATCCTGAACGGCTACTTCTTCACCTTGATACTTATCTTCTTTGGCAACATGATCGTTCAATGCTTTTCTTGGGTTTGTATATCCCAAAGCCGAACACACATCTTTTCCGATAAACCATAATTCACCATTTCGCATTGCAGCTCTAATCGTACCAAATTGCTCATTTTGAAAAACTTCGATCTGCTTTGACATTGTGTTACATCCTTTCCATTTCCATAGCTTATTTAGAAGAAAACCACCGCGCGCACAAGTGTGTACGCTTGGATTTTTCAAAGAAGGGATGGGACGTTTTATCCCACCCTTCATATAATCAGATGACGTCAGTCAAATTTACCCCATCTTCCTTTCATAATAAAAAGAGCGCGCCGTATTTCCACAGCACGCTCCATCTACCTTGCGTATTTTCCAATTCCCGTTTACGCAATTTTTGCGTATTTTCCAATTCTACTTTACGCAATTTTACGAGAACAGATCATCAGCCCCTTCGTCAAACTCCGGATCCGGATCCGCCACCTTGGCTTCAACCGGTTTGGGTTCAGCTTTCGGAGTCTCTTTTTTCTTACCGGTATAGATTTTAATCGCAAACTCACTTTCTTTCATGCCCGTATCCACAACACCGTTCTTAAAGTCTCCGGTCGGATTCATTTTGTTCAGCCGAATATCCGTGATCCGCTCCCCGTACACGCCGCCAGACGGACGGAAATCTTCGATGGTATTCTCACCCATTTCAATCATTGCTTTCTGGAAATCCGTCAGCATTGATTCATCGAACGGTACGACCTCAGTGCCGTTCAGCACATCACTGATCCATGCCATATGGAATACTTTGTTGGCTGGAACTTTGAATGAATCACGCTTGGCGATGAAACGCTTCTTCACCAGTTCATCTTCAAAGTTCAGCCCCTGACCATTTAGGTTAAATTGCATGGGAATATACATCGTACCATTGTCCTTGTCAATGTACTGGGCAATGTATCCGCTCACATGAATTGTCTTCGTAGTTTTGAAGTCTGCGGTATCCAGAGAGTCATGGGTGAAGTAAATGTCATTGGAAATTACCAATTTGTCAGGCTCATCTTCGCGGGCCATTCGGACGCTCGTAATTGCGAATTGATTTGTCCACTTTTCATTGTAAAACCGTCTGGTCATCTGTCCCGACAACCGAACACGACCGCTGCATTTCGGGAACATTTCACCCAGATAAGCGGCAAAATCATAATCAGTCGCGAACTCTTTTCGACCGCCGTTTTCTTCACCGAAGTCCGCGTAATACTTGCGGCTGCTCGGCATCTGTTTCAGCGTTTCTTCCTTTTTACGATCTGCCCACGGAATCGTCACATCTTCTTTGTCCGCATTTTTGTATCGGATTTCATCCCGTGCAAAGCCAGAAACTTCAGCAAAAACCGTGTTTGTACCCGCCCGAACCCTACAACTAAACCGGTTCATATCCAGCGGATTTCCCGCCTTAGACTTGCTCAAATGCTCGAAATAGTCTTTGTCTTTGATCTTGCTAACCTCACCAATGAAAATAAATCTGTTTGCCATTGTAAAACACTCCTTAAAAATAAAAGTTTAATATTTGATATGACCCGTCTTCTGACTGGTCGGGGTAACGTAGCGCAATCAGTCTGCCACAGTACGGACAGGACAGTTCGTCAACGTACGAAGAAACAGGTTTCCATCTTGCCCGCTGAAAACAGATTTTCGGGAACAATTCATGGATGATTCTCATCGATTTCCTCCAATTCTGAGAGGTCCGGAGCGTCACCTTTATGGCAACAGAACCGTATTTTGTCACCTGATGTTTCAATGCGAATTTCGGGGTCTGCTATGTAGTAAAAAGCATCCCCGATAAACGCGCCGGTGATATTCTTCGGATCGACGTTCTGTAATCCCTCTGCGTAAAACCGCTTCTTCGTGGTCACAAACTCCAAATCGTTCAAAAAAGAAAAAACACCGGAGACGTTTTGTTTCTCCAGCGTTTCACGTTTTGGACGGTATTGGATTACTTTGGACAAATGCAGCTCGTGCAAATCGTCTGGCCCATTAAACGCCACTGTTTTGAAGTTCTCACACACAAATACCACGTCGTGTAAAATGATCCTTTTTTCTTCTTCCAATGAAAACCCTTCTTTCAAATTGAATTCAGTCGGCCTGATGCTGAAACCAAGGCCGAAAGTTTTTTGCGGGAAATAAAACACAGTCCGCCGCTGGTCAACAAGTCCGCAACGGCAATGCGTTCCAAATCCGCTGAATTCAGATCACAAATATAATCCTGAACCGCAGACTTCGGAATGGACTGTTTGCCCTCGCACACTGCCATACTTTTGATTCCACATACCGAAGTATATGTACCCAACACAACGTGTGTCGGCATATTCATCTTCTTCAATTTTGATGTCAGCGGAATCGCAATGATGTTGGGGCTACTTGCGTTTCCAACATTATTCTGCCAAACAATCCCCGGACGGCGACCCGCTTGCACGTGTTCACCGCCCGGAAAAAGCATCCAATAGACCTGTCCGATACGGACTTTATTGGACATGATGTAACCTCCTTTTTATTTCAATTTACACTGCGCGTTCCATTACCGGCAAAATATCGTGCTTCCGAAGAATCTCGTACAGGAACTTTCTGCCGGTTTGCGTCCACTTTGTGTATGTTTTGGTTTGCGTATCGCCTTGTTTATCTCTGTATGTGGCCGTATAACTCTGCGTGTACCCATTACCACAATATTTCTGATATAGCACCCACTGTCCGCCTACATTATATTGTATACCAAGCTCATGAAGCTGCTGATTGAACGCCGCCGGACCCATATCATAGTCCTTGGCAATCTGTGTAACTGTTAAGGCTTCGTCAGATTGCAAAATCTTCTCCAAATATTCGGCCTTTGGTTTCATTTCGGCATTTTCGGCTGCCAATCGTACGCGTTCATCATGTTCTGTTTTCAGCTGTTTGACTACCTTGAACAAAAAGTCCGGGGTACAAACTGCTTGCTCCAATGCTTCCGGGGTCATATAAACACCGTGTTTCCGAATTGTTGGAATGATCTCATCAGCCACTTTAGCTTGGAATCTTTCAGCAACCTCGTTCTTTGCTTTCATGGCAAGACGATAGAAGATGTTTTCGGGTACATAATCGTCTTTCGACCACTTGTGGTCGAAACCAAATTCTTCCAGATAATCAAAAACTCGTCTCCATCGAATGGTTACATATTCAGTCCCGTTCTTTGTTTCGGTTTGAACAAATCCAAGTCCTCTTGCTATTGCTTCAAGTTTGAGATAAACCGTGCCGTCTTTTTCATAGCAATCAACACCCTGTACGTTCATAATGTCTAATTTGTCGCTCATAATTTTACATCCTTTCATAATAAAAAGGAGGTTCCATTTCGGAACCCCCTTTACTTCAAATTTACGTTCAAGCAATTTCCATTCGCGGAATTACCTTGTCAATCAGCCACAGTTGACCAGCCGGAGTAACTTTCGTTGTGTGATACAGCCGCTGCTTATCGTCCGGCGTCGTATACGTCCCTTCCTGAACAACGAAGTATCCCTTGTCCACATACTGTTGGTACGGCTCATTGTTTTTCATCAAGATTTTCTGATCGCAAAGCAACTGGTATAACCGCTTTTCACCAATCGAATATCCCTTGTCACACAGTAACTTGGCCATCTGGCGCATGAGGATATTGTCGGCAGATTTGGTTACTCGGTCGGCAAATTCTGCTTTTGGCTTCATTTCTTCAATTTGCTTGTTCTGTTCCTCAACCGTTCGTTTGTAAATCATCATGGCACGACCCAGGATTTCAAGGTCACTCATTCCTTCCACATTGCCCAAATAACCGCCTGTTTTACGGATGGTTGGCAGAACATCAGATGTGACCCAATGCTTAAACTTTTTTGCATTAGGCATTTTGCTTGAGAGAATTAAACTGTAAAGACCAGATTCGTTAATAATGATAGTTTCCTTATCTTGATTACCATCAAAGACCATAACCTTGCATCTATCATCTTCATCTACATGACGATTAATATCTCGACTACCGTTTTGGTACCCGAGAATGTCGGCTACTTCCTTCCCAACAAACCATGGTTCTCCATTTTGCACGACGGTTCTGATCTTTCCAAAATTTGTGTTTTCAAAAACTTTAATTTCATTATTATCCATAACTTACATCCTTTCATTTCACTGCTCAGATTCAGTACTTCTTTCCAATTCGTTATTCCATCCATCTTGGACACATATTAGTCAACCAAATTTGACCAGTTGGAGTTACTTTAGTTGTATGTTTCAATTGACATCCATACGATGTTTCAATTGTCCGTTCAACCACGACAAAATAACCGCGATCAACATACTGCTGATACGGCTCGTTGTTCTGCATTAAAACCTTTTTCTCGCGAAGCAGCGCGAATAGTCGTTTTTCGCCGATATTTACGCCATTGTCACACAGTAGTTTCGCCATTTGCCGAATTAACACATTGTCTTTGGATTTCACAGCCATATCAGCAAACGCAACCTTTGGTTTCTGTTCTTCCAACTGGGCATTCAGCTTCTGATTCTTGTCCTGCTCTGCTTTGAGCGCGGTGCAGATCTGGATCATCACGTCTGGATTCAACACAGCCTTTGCAAGTGTTTCAGGTGTCATGTATGCACCATGTTTACGGATGGACGGGATAACATCATGAGTAACCCACCGTTTGAATTCTTTTGCCTCCGGTTTACGCGATCCCAGCACCAATGAATAAAGCCCTGATTCATTTACAACTGTAACATTCGGGTTTCCAGCAATAGTCTGCGTTAAACGCAGGGTATTCTTCTCGTCGTCATCGAGACGCCGTGTTGCAGTAGCATCAATTTCCAACGCTTTACACACGTCAGAAGCCACAAACCAAGGTTCATCGTTAATGCTTACCGTGCGTACTTCACCAAATCGCTCACTCTTAAATACTTTCATTTCGTTTGACATAGAATGTCACTCCTTAATATAATTGTAAAACACTCAAACCGAAAATTTGAAAATGTCTCCGTCTTGTCTCCTGAAAACGAGACATATATGTACACGGCGCAAAATTCGCTCACCGATTATATTCATATTAAATAAAAAGACGTCTGCAATTACCTGCAAACCGTCAATCATAATAGTATATTTTCTTCTTTTCTCAAATAATAACATTAAAACAAAAATCAGAGCCGCGAATGTATTTGTCCACGCGCGACTCTGATCGTTGATTTGTTCTTTTAGTTCCTGTTGTCTATGCTTCCAGTAAATTTTTACTTGCTGTCATCATGCATTTTCAACCATCTCTTGTCGATAATTCCATGCCTCGGCAACTTCTTCTTTTGTATCCCATCCATAAATACCAAGCAATTCACCATTTTGTGTTGCAATCGGACAACCTTCCTTTGCATCATCGTGATTTAGCCCTTACTGTAATCCACTCCACGGATCTTCCTCATAATCTTCTGGGTGAATATTAAATTCATCATCGAGTACAAGAAAATTCACGTTCCCGCCACAGAACGGGCAAGGCTTCAATCTGATTTTATCCATCCGCTTTCTCCTCCTTCCTTCCTGACAAGTTTACTCCGCACATTGGACAATAGTTCCATCCAATGCTTACATGAATGTCGGTACGCTTCATATACCCGCAGTTCGGACAGGTCCACCTAATCCAAGAATCAAAATCCTCGTCCATCTCGCATATCCAATATTTACAAGTCTGCTGATCCATGTAACCACTCCTTCATACCGTTATGTCCATAATAACACGTGACCGGGCATTGATCGCAGTGCTCTGCTGGAATAAACTCACATAACAATGTGCTCAGTTCATCATCGCTCATGTTCCGGATCTGATCCGCACGCGTCTGAACCTCCCGCCCATCCGCAACACAATACGAACACGGTTTGCCGACGTTGCTCGACGGGGGATAAAATCTACAATTGATACAAACATCTGTCTTTTGCATATATACCTCCAAAAAGAAAGGCGGCTCACGTGGAACCGCCCATTTTGATTATTTGTCCATGTATCGACCTGGATTTGCCTTGCGGATTCGACTCAACCGCGCGCTAATCCGGTTTGCCATTGACCACGGAATTTCTCCGGCCAACACCCAAATGAACTGTCCGAGCTGGAATCCGGCTGCATCCCGACTTAACTGTTCTGCGCGTTTCTCACGCTGTGATTTCTTTTCCATAATCAACACTCCTTAATCAATCCAAAATCGAATCAACGGAATTATGTCGTCCGGGACCATGCGAACTGTGTAATCCCAATCAGTCAGAATGGTTGTGAAAAACTCTTTGCACCCATTTATTGTGCCCCATCCATTCGGCGACTCATACTGCTTGTATTTCTCTGGATGCATCGTTAATTCCTGCAATCCATGACGAATTTTCGGAATAACATCCACACAGGCTCCATTATCAGCTTCATTGGTCCATTCCAATCCAGTTGATTGTACGATCATCTCACGAAGATTCCATGTGGTATTTGCCATACAATCTCCAACCGAAACTTGTTTATTACTTCCCTCAACTTTTACTTTGAACGAAATATCGTAACTCATATTTATCCCCTCACAATATAATGTGTTTCCGCCTCGCATAATGGGCACCAATCTGGTCGTGGCGGATAGCAATAATTTCGCTTCTGCTCATCAAATATCATGTCCGGAATTGCCATGTTGTTAATGGTCGCCCGACAATATTGCCTGTCTTCATTATATAAACACCTTTTGCACGTGCTGGGCAGCCGCTTCATATTTGTTTTGATGAAAATCATGCTCTCGCCCCCGTAATTTCTTCAAATGACACCGGCTCATAATTCCACAACATCGTTCCTACATTATACATATTGCACGGTTTACCAGTTTTCAGAAACTTTTCACGCATTTGCTCCAACAACGTCCATTCATAGCTGTTATGAACATGACCATAAAACATACACGCGCCGTGATGCTGGCCGTTGAAAAACATGATCGGATAGTGACACAGAATAATCCGGTTTCCGTTCATTTTAAGTTCCGCATATGGCCGAACATCAATGAACCGAGACAATACATCTTTGTTGAACCGATCATGATTGCCTTGAATCAGACACTTTTTACCTTTCATCTGATCCAGCAGCTCACAGGTTTTGGAATGATTATACCAGCTTACATCGCCCAGAATGTATACCAGATCTTCGTCTTTCACCTTGTTGTTCCACCGCCGAATCAGTTCAGCATCCATTTCCTGCACAGAGGAAAACGGACGATGATCGTAGCGGATGATATTCTTATGACCGAAATGCAGGTCGCTGGTAAAATATACGTTCACGTTATTGACTCCTTTACAAATAAATTGACAAAATTTTTAATAGTGGTATAATAAAGAAAAGGAAGTGCTTATAATGAAACTTTTTGGCTGGACTCTTAACCCTTCGGACGTTGTCTCATTTGCTTCTTTGATCTTATCGATAGTTGCCACAATCCTTCCAACAATTATTAACGCCGTAATCTCACACCATATACGAAAAGAAGAATTTTATCAAAAATATCACGCCCAAAGAATCGAAAAATACATCCAATCTGTAGGGATGGTCTTTGGCAGCACCGAAGATCAGAATTCATATGCTCAATATGGGCAGAGTTACGGTGAAATGTTATTATATGCCAATGAAGAATTAAGAATAGAATTGCGCGATTTAGACAATTTAATCAACGAATTACGACATTGTAATTTTTCAGACGAAAGACGTTCCGTGTTAGATAAAGCCCGAAAACAATTTGCGTCTATTTGTTTTATCTTAGCTAAGAAAGCACCCAGAAAACGCCATCAGAAAAACTACTACTAAAGCCGCCCCAAGAATAATCGTAGTGATAATCGTAAGGACGAGTATAGGCAGTTCATAATCTGCAACATAAGCAATAAACCAAACTCCCCACAACATCGCAAGGTCTGTAATCACTAACATTCCGAATAAAAGTATAATTTCACCCCCTACATAATAAAAAGCACCATCCTGACAGATAGTGCTTAATTTTATAGTGTTTGTAATTCTTACAAGTGTTCGATACCCTCAAACACAGTGGAAAACGTCACGCATTGTGAACACAGCCATTCATTTCTTGTATCCGAATCCTCAATATCTGGAAGTCCGTTCTGCAAAGACCGCACCGCTTTCAACTTTGATGTTTAATGATCCATTTGACCATATCCTCAAATTGCAATTTACCGGACGCAACATTCAGCACCATGTCCGATAATTCATCCTGCGTATATACAAGCTCGATCCCGTTCAATGATAAAAACAGAAGCATACTGTGTACGCCGATGCGTTTGTTTCCGTCAATAAAAGCATGGTTACAAATCAAGCCGTAGCCAAGACGGGCACCTTTTTGCTGAAGAGACGGAAAGTTGTCAACATCTCCGAACCCTTGAAATGTTGCATTCAAAGCCGAGTCCAGCAGTCCTTCATCACGCAATCCGTCAAAACCGCCCGTCTCACGGATCAGTTCACTATGAATCATGACGATCTGTTCTTTTGTCAGCTTCTTCATTTTGCAAGTACCTCGTATGCCTGCTTATTTTTTGCAATCAATCGTTTGGATATTAACATAACATCTTCATCTGAGGCAAACTGTTCTTTTTCTGCTTGCCCAAACTCGACTATGAGATAACGGGGAACATTGTTTTTCAAGATAACCGCAGAACCGTTTTCATCTACAAGTCGTACCACTTTGGAAAAGTTTTGATTCGCTTCCGTGATTGAAACAAGATTATTTGTATTGATATTCAATGATATCACCTCCACTTATAGTATACACCATCAGTAGGATAAATTCAACCTATTTCAAGTAAAAATCAAAATTTTTTGATTTGCAATATTCATTTTACGCATTGACAACGCTGGGTTCCAAACATTCAGAATTCTTCAACAAGTTCAAGATGAAGAACTGTCCTTTCGGCAGAATCAGCGTCGAGGCTTGATTGAAATTCACACCATTCCCGCCCTTCACGGATTCGATCACACGGAAATAATTCGCGTTGATAAATTTCTGATACGGGATATTGCCCTTGGTCAAAATCTTCTGGTCGCGCAGAAACGCCAACAGCTTATTCCGCCCCATATTCGGATATGTCGTATGAACGATCTTGGCAAAGTCACCCATGTTCAGCGCACCGCGAGAATCGGCAACGGTGTCGGCGAATTCGGCTTTGGGTTTCATCTCGGCAATCTGCTGTGTCATTACCTTAATTTGCTGATCGGCGACTTTAAGAGCACGCGCCATTACGAACGTCGGATCATTCCATTTCTTTTCCAATTCAATGAAATACTGTCGCGCTTTCTTGCCCTTTTCATTCCGTTGCAACATACAAATTTCCTTGGCCATTTCAATGGTCAGCTGTGCATCTGTTTGAATCTGTGGCATTTTTGCACCGTCTGCACGGAGGACATTTTTGTCCGCCGTTACATAATCCTGTCCCTCCGTAAATCCGTACTCACACATTCTGGGGAACCACTTGTGATATGGCGTTTCCACTGCCAGAAAATCGTGCAGATCCCTTGCTAATACAGTTGGTCGGTCATTCTCATAAGAAACTTTAATCATTTCCGTTGACATAGCTTACATCCTTTCAATAATAACAATTGCGAATCGAAGGAATCACTTCATGAGTTATCCAACGTTTGAATTCTTTCGCTTCTGGTTTGCGAGAACCAAGCACCAGACTGTACAGTCCCGCTTCAGACACCGCATTCACAGGAAGTCCGTTGCTGGCACCCTCAGTTGAAATGAGGGTGGATTCATCTTCATCCAAACGACGCAATGCTTCAGACGGATTACCGATGCCAACCGCCTTGCATACATCGGCGGCCACGAACCATGGATCTCCATCAATCACTGTACTCCGTACCTGACCAAATCTCTCGTTCTCAAACACTTTTAACTCGTTCATCTGTTTACATCCTTTCAAATAATAAATTTTGAACCACACACCTTTATGGCCTGCGGTAACTCACTGTGATTTTTACAAATTGAAAATCTTCAATTTGAACTTGCTCAATTTTGAGTAAGTTGAAATCTACATTTTCCGTGAATCCACGTTCACACATTCGTGAAACCCAAATTAAGGCACCATCTGCACGGAGGACAAATTTGTCCGTGACTGCATGATCTTAATTTTTAGCAAACCCATTGACATAGTTTAACATCCTTTCAGTAGTAAAAATAACGCCCTTCGGCGTTGGAAACCGGCTTTAACGCTGCCGGTCAGTGCGGTTCACGAAACATATTCAGATTCATCGTCCGATTCCAAATAACTGCCAATCATCAAACCAAGACGATATAAGTCCTGACTGTGTTCATCTTCAACGTCAGCGTTCTGACTCAGATACATATGTCGGTAATTTCCGACACTGAGCAAGATAAGCGTCAAATCACGGTCAGAGAAAATTAACGGCTGTTTGGGTTTTGTTTTACGTCTGTCATATTTCATGTTATTCCTCCAAACTTCCCCGGCACACCGGTTCAATACCGTCCGCTTTCAGTAAATCATAGATGAATTTGCGCCCGGCCTGCGTCCACTGTGTTGATACAACCGCTTTGTATCCGTTTCCGAACGGAACCAAATCCGTCACATCTTTGGTATAGCCTTTCTCTGTATACTTCTGATACAATACCCATTGTTTGTTCACCCGATACTGAACGTGTTTTTCATTCAGGTATTTGTTGAGCCACTGCGCAGATTTCCCGTAACATTTACTGATTTGAGTAATTCGCATGGTACCAGCAGCCGCCAAAATTGTGTCATAATAATCCACTTTTGGCTGCATTTCTTTGATTTGTTCGGCTTGAATTCGGATCCGTTCATCTCGGCTCTCGATAGTTTTCTGTGCCATAAGTAATGCGGCAGAAAGCAGTTCTTCTGGTGTCATATCATTCTGGCCGACGATGTATCCGCCGTTTTTACGAATGGAAGGGAGAACTTCAGATGTCACCCATCGTTTGAATTCTTTTGCGGTTGGGAGTTTACTTCTCAAAATTAGCGAATAAACTCCTGATTCATTGATAATGATAGCTTTTTGTTTTCCGCCAGGGGTCATCATTTCAGTGACCCCTTTGTCCTCATCATCAACGTATTTTGCAACTGCATTGGTCGCACTTTTACTATCAGTACCATATCCTAATGCACTTGCGATGTCTTTGCCAACAAACCAAGGTTCACCGTTGATAGTAGTTGTTCTGATTTGTCCAAATTTTTCATTTTCAAAAACTTTTAATACGTCGCTCATATCGAACTTCCTTTCTAAATTGACTTTTGTACTTCAACGTGATATACTATTTTTATCACATTATAAAGGTAGGATTTACTATGCAAATGACCATCGAATGTATCCGTGACGTTCTGGATTACATTGCCGAACACCAGCATTTCAAGAATGAAACCATAAACAAAGATAAAAATGTAAAATATAAGTTTGTCAGATTAGGGGAATACACACTTATTCAAGACCTTATAAAAACAAAAGGAACAAAAACATACACAGAAGAAGATATTGCGTATACAATAACTTGCTTAATTGACGGTGGATATCTTTTTACTCCTCATGATGATGCCAAAGAGTATAGGTGTTCATCCGATCATAGCATATTTTGTTTATCTTACCAAGGAGATGAGTTCTACAAGTCCATCGCTCCGCCTACTGTATGGAAGCAAATTGAAGAAAAATTTGCGAATCACATCAATCCGCCGTTGACATTGCTTCTCAATGTTGCCAAAATCATAATTTCTACAATTAAGTAATGTCCTCATCTTCTTTTAATGATTTAACAAGTTCTTGAATCAATTTTTCGATAGTTGATTTTCTTTCATGGTTCGGTTCATCCGACTGGTCCAAATTTTCCATTACTTCTTGCAAATTATTCAACAAACGTGCTTTGGATATTTTTTCCCAACTTCGGAATTCATCGATTGCCAGCGCAAAAGCATTCCAGCACTTCGGACAAATCGGATCAAGGAATTTAACATCATTGCCAAGTTCCCATACTGTGTATGATCGCTGAAACCATGGAATTTCACCCCCACAAATCGCACATTGGCGTTTCTGACGAGTTCGCCTTTGGAATAAGATCACATCAGAATTTGTATCATATTCTCCATCATAACGTCTGTCTCGTTCATCCATCTCAAATCATCCTTTCATTATAAAAGGCTCCGAGCCGAAGGCCGAAGCCGCCTATTTATTTACGCCACCTGTTCTGAAACCGGAACCATGCCGTTCTTTTTCAACAGATCATACAGGAACCGCCGGCCTTTCTGAGTCCACTGCGTATTCACATACGTGTTAATCACACCGTCCCGTTCCTTGGTGTATGTGTGATCTTTCGTGTACCCTTTGTCCGAATACTTCCGGTACAACACCCACTGATTGTTCACCTTGCGCTGCACTCTCAGTTCATGCAGAATCCGGTTCATCTCCTGCGCCGACTTGCCGTACTCCGTCGCAATCTGCGTGATCGTCAATGTTCCCGGGGCCGTCAGTACCTTGCAGCAATACTCGGCATTTGGTTTCAGTTCTTTGATCTGCTGGTTTGCATCTTTCAATGCTTCCAGCGTCAAGTGGAACAACCGCTTACTGTTCGGATCCAGATGAGACAAATACGTGTCCACGAATTGATCTTCATTGTTCACGTAACCGCCGGTCTTGCGGATTGTGGGAAGGACCTCATGTGTAATCCAACGTCTAAAATCTTTGGCTTCTGGTTTTCTGGAACTGAGAATCAACGAATATAATCCAGCCTCATTAACAGCGGTCATATGACGCTTTTGGCTACCGTCGGTTAAACCGACATCAGCTTTTTCGTCAGCCTCCAGGCGATTTACTGCGTCCCGGCTGTTTGCAATACTTAGTGCTCTACATACATCGGTCGCAACAAACCACGGATCTTCACCGATCATTGTGCTCCGTACTTTTCCAAATTTTTCGTTCTCAAAGATTTTTAATTCTGACTTCATAATTGACTTCCTTTCTTTAGTCGGAAATGTTTGGTTTTACGTTCCTGTTCAACCATCTTGTACCAACATTTTCAATAAATCATTACAGATCGCCATACCTTGTTTCAAATAATCACGAACATTAGTGACGGATCGTGACAATGAACTATTGCTGGATTCATCATAATCCATGTATTTGATTATTTCATAAAAATGATATAACACCGTTTGCAGTTCCACACATACCTTTTTAGTTTGTTTGTTCATCGGTAGAACATCAATCAAGTACGCCTTTTTGGTACCAGCTCGAAATCCGCGATTATATTCTTCGTGCTCATGATTCGCCCAATACTGCCACCAACCTTCAAATAAAAAGCTGCATATGCAGCTGGCCGCAATACGGTTTTCTTCTGGTATATCGTCTACCAAACTTAGGAATTTTGACATCCGAGACATTAATTCACCTTTTGTTACTGTTGGCTCTCTGTCCATATAATCATTTCCTTTCTAAACTATCTTTTTACTTGACTTTTACAAACTTCACTGGTATAATATAGTAAAGGAGTGATACCAATGAAATACGACAAACAATGTGCAAAGCAAATCCTGGAATACATCGAAGCACAAAACAATTTAACCGTTACTGGCGCAGGTTTTAAGTTTCAACCAATTTCTTTTACAAAATTAACTGAATCACTTTCTGATTTTTCTCCAGCCGAGATCATGCATAATTTGTTCTGTTTGCTTCAAGCGAACTATATTGACGCTGATGTTACGACAGAAAGACCTTTTCGTGTGGCAGCAATCAATTTGGTTACAATTCCCGGACATGAATATCTTGAAAAAATTTCCTGAATTGAATGGGATCCATCAAGGGTCCCATTTTTATTATTCAAATTTCTTCCACCAATTCTCATCCGCGTCTTTCATCAGGCTCCGCAGCACTTTTGGTTTCATGAGTGCTGTTGCAGAAACCACAGTATTACAGCAACGTATAATATATGGAGCATCTGCGGATTCCTCTGGTTTATCATGCGCTGCATAGTACAACAACTGAGATCCAGCTTCATAAAGCACTTTGTTCAGATAAGATTTCACCGCCTTACACCGTGCTCTTCGCTCATTTTTCTTTGCTACAAATTTTTTGATTGTGCTCACCATAATTCAAACCTCCAAACTTAAATTTATATCCAGCCCACCGGCTAAATACCATTGACGTATCCTCGCAACTGTGGTATAATATAACCAAACAGTTAAGGAGGAATTTTATGTTATACGTTATCGGATACTTTCTCGCACTCTTTGCCTTCGCCGCAATCTACGCCGCAATCGAGACATATGTTGTTTACTGGCGAAACCGAAGAAAATAATCTTTCATCTTGTCGTCTGAAAACATCATCCACACAACACAACGCGCTTATTTATAATGCAGTTTTTGTTCATTCAGCACTTAGCTTCCGCTGCGTCTCAGTGTCGAATTCATCAAACTGCACAATAAATAAGCGTGCTTTATTGCCAACTCACCAACGCTACCGTACTAATCATGGGTTTGGATTTGTCCACGCGGCACTTGACATTGATTTTTTTGTATGATATAATGGGGTTACTTCATTTTAAGGAGGGGTTACAATGGACTATGATGTTAACGTGTTGGTTCAAAACATCAAAACCCTATGCAAGCAACAAAATATTACGTTGGCCAAATTATGGAATGATGTATTTGGTGTACAAAAAATTATTTCTCATTTCAAATATTATCCTCCAAAATTTGATGAATTAAAAAAGATCGCGGATTATTTTCATGTTTCAGTTCCAACTCTTACTCAAAAAATAATAGAGCCACAAATTGATGTTGATGGAAGCCTATTCGTCGATAATTTTAAGTCTCTTTGTGAAAAAGAAAAACTAAGTCTCGGAGATGCTTGTCAACAGATTTTTAATGGACGCAAAAATATCTATCGATGGCGTTACACTCCACCGAGCATCTATACAATCCAGCAGATAGCTGATTATTTTCATGCACCAATAGAAGAATTGATTGGACAACCAGTTGAACCTCCAGCCCTTTCTTCGGATCCACAGAACAAACCCGCTGAACCGGAACAACAAGATAAGTCTGAGTCCTCAAATCTCAAAATTCTTTTCCGCAACGCTCCAGATTTGACCGAAGACAACCTCAACACCATCAACGATATGGTATCATTCCTACTCAACAAACAAAAGAAGCAAAACAATGACTAACGAATCCATTGAATACATCGCATACGACTTCATCCTTCATCATGATCTCGTTTATCCCATCGACATGAAAGAAATTCTCAGCCATTTTTCACCGTGCACTTTGCTGACTTTTGAAGAAGCAGCTGCGCAGTTTGGAATGCCTATGAGTAAATTTCGTTGCCTGATCGGGACAGCCGATGCATTCACCGTGAATCAGGGCGGACATTATCTCATACTTTACGATGAAAACAAACCCTATTCTCGTATCAACTTTTCATTGGCCCACGAACTCGGTCATATTCTGCTCGGTCACTTCGACGGCTCAACTCCGCATCGAATCGAAAGGGAGGCGGACAGGTTTGCAATTACGCTGATCTGTCCCCTCCCTGTTGTATATGTAAAGCAACTACGTTCCCAAATGGATGTCTACAATATTTTTAAGGTGTCAATAGAGTCATCAAATTATCGATGGTTTTCGTTTTATTATTGGAAACGAAGTCGCGGATTTTCATATATCGAAAAACTATGTATCAATACATACTCATAAATGTTGAACCAGTCTTAGGGCTGGCTCTTTTCTTTGCATAAAAAAAGAACTGATTGAGCATCATACCACCAAGGGGTGATATCATGAACATCAATCAGTTCCTTTACGTTGATTCTTTAATTGCGCTACTGGAATCCAAATCTACCGGTTTTCCAATCGATCTGAGACAGCTTCGTGTGACTTATGACTTACCGCCCATCACAGAAACAACTTATGAAGAAGCGGCGCTGGATATTGGTCGCGGCATTTTGAACTTCTTCGGCTTCGATCATATGCCGTTCATGACGGAACAATTCACATATCTTATGCTTTGTCCGCCCATCCTCACCCAGCAATTTCACGTTCCATCCGACCAATTCCGCGCTGTATATCACGTCGAAGAATCACCGGAATCCATCCGAAAGTATCTCGCGCCATTCTGGCAATACACTCATGCCAGTTTAGAATCAAAACTCGTCTGCCGATTCGCGGACTATTTCACGTCAATAGGGTTTCACGCGTAGCTTATTTGCACTGGGCCGAACCAAGGCCAGTTCATTCATTTCATCAATCACCGTGTCCAAATCATTGATGACGTCTGGAAACAAACTATCTGCGTCTGACCAATCCTGCCACCGATCCGGAAATTTTTCATCGTCCGGCTCCACCATTTCATCGTATTTGTCCTGCAATTTGTCTCGAATCATTGTCAAAAGCACTGTAATATCCATGTTTTAATCCTTTCCCGTGTCTCGGTAAATTTCTGCTCGTTTTTTACGATATTCATAAGTATGAGTATGATAATTCAATCGAGGTTCAATTTTAATGCAATGCTCTTTGGCTTCCTGATACTCTGCTTCCGTTATCATCCCACGCCGATGAAGTTCATCTGCCGTCATTTTCAAAACTTGTTCACGATATGCTGGCAGACAATCTCCAAGCCGTACGTGTGGTTTCGCAAAATCCGGCAACGGATCAATCACAATTTGTTTGAAATACTGCTGTTTCAGCTGTTCTTCAAATTCCGGATCATGCGGCATACAATAATATTTCACGCGCCATTTATTGTATTCATCCCAAATTGGCTGATATAGTTTTTTCGTGGCACTTGAAAGCATCTTTCCTTGCCAGTAACAAAACAGAATTATGAACAAGAATGCAATAATGTATTCACCGAACGACATCGATCCAAGTGGCATTATACACACCTACCTTTCTTAATTATAGATACCTTCCATTGCCCGTGCAAATTCTTCGGTTGGCTCATACTCTTCATCGTAGCGTTCGTAGTATTCTTCCAGCACTTTGTTAATTTCATCCATAGCTTCGAGCAGATCCCATTCCTTATTATCTTCATCTCCGGGATCAGTCAACTGCATACGATTTTCCAGATTAGTCCAAAAACACTGGTAATCGTCTTCTTCATCCTTTTCGTCGGACTCAACTTCCCAAAGTTTTACGCCAATCTTGCGATTCTCAAAGAAATCCGGCCATCCTTGAGGCATACGTCCGCGTTCATCCAACTCAAAAATGAAGTAGATATACATAAATGTCTTTGTGTATTCTTCTTGCAGCTCCCAGTCACAAAATTTATTCATCGGATTTACATGGTCGCGCGATCTCCAAAGATTTTTGACTTGTTCCAAAGTTATTTTTCTCATTCTCAACACTCCATTCTGTTAATTTCATTATACCAGTTTCATCTATTACTGTCAAGCAGATTCCGCATATTCTTCGGCGATTTTCGCCAGTTTCACTACATCCTCGCTCGAACAAATGTACCGGTTATCAACCAACAGATCGTACCCGCCGCGATTATTTGTTTGAATTTGTACTGTCAACTTCATCCTCCGTTCCCTCCTTATTCTTAGAGATGAACCATTCATATAGTTCATCTACCAGCCGCATTGCATCTGGCTGTGAAATACTGTCGCCTAAAATCACCAGAATCTGCTTCACAATAAACCGCCGCGCTTCAAAGTACGACATAGATCGCACCAGCTGCTCATTTGTCAGCCGCAACGGTACAAAACAGTTGTTGTGTGCCCCTCGATGATTCAAGCAAACCGTGTTCTTTGCACAGTCTGCACACTTCAATCCGGATCCCCAGCCCATCAGATATCCACCTCATTTACATACATCCAATATGCTTCATACGTCACGCCCGTCCACAGTGCCGCATATTTCATCGCTGCCAATTTCGTCCGGAAATTACACCGGAACGCGCGGTCACGCCGACCTTTTGGGTGTACAATCCATCGACCAATTTTGTCGCGATCCACTTCATAAAATGCATCTCCAATCATGTGATTCCTCATTTCAAATATTTGTTTACTCCTTCCGAACAGAAATCCGTTGCGCGTTTTGTACGTTTGTACAGTTCACATTGCCCCATCACAAAGCCAAATTCTTCATACGCGGCTTTGTTTTCATACCAGTAGCGACACATTCTGCACATACAGCCCTCACCGTAATTATAGCATTCAGTAATGCGTATGCCGGACAAATAATACTGACACACTGCTTTATGAAAACACCGACGACATTCAAAATTATTTTTCATACTTCCTCCGTAAATCCCAACAGTACATCTCCTACATCATCACGGATCTGGTCATACGATTCATCCAGAAATCCCGCATAATGCAATGTCACTTGCACCGACGAATGATTGAACATTTTTTGCAATGACAACAGAATCTGTGAATCATTGGGATGACTCATAATTGTCCAATATGCAAAGGTTTTTCGCATACTGTGTGATGACAAATTGTACGGTAGTTTCAAATCCCGCTGCATCTGATAAATGATCTGATTCACGCGGGACAGTGACATTGCATTACCCTTTGTCCCCTGAAAAATGTAATCTGTCGGATTCATCTTACCGCGCCATGCAAAGTACCGATCCAGCACCTCGCGCGTTTGTTCCGGGATCTTAAACCGCTGACTCTTGCCCGTCTTTTGCTCACAAATTCGCACATATTCATTGCATTTTCCGAACGGACATACATCCCGCGCTTGCAGATTCAAGATATCACCGCAACGCAGCCCGGAAGTGAATCCCAACATGAACAGCGCCGTGTCACGAAAGTCTGGCCCCTTTCTGGGATTCCAACCGCCCGCCATCAGATACTCATAAATACGCTGAATATCTTCTTTTTTGCGAATCGGATCGCCCCGCGTTGCTTTGCGGATCCCTCGCGAGGTATAATTATCGCCGCGCTGCTCTTTTGTAATTAATTTTTCTTCCTTTGGAAAGGAAATAATCCGACCAAATTCCAGCTTTTTTGCTTCACACGTCAAATGATATCACCTCATTATTCGTCCAAATTCGTTTCTTTTCTTACAGCATCATCCTTCGGACGAATAGCCATCAAATAACCAACGCCGTTGTCTGTTTCTGTATAAACACTACGCAAACCAAGATATAGATCCGACTCACCAACAACTTCAATCATGTCGATCAACAATTGAATATCTACCAATGGTTTGTCGGGTCCAAAATCATAAGTCAATTGTTCGCCCTTGACCACTTTATGACGCTTCTGATAAGATTTCAGTTTTGCCAATGACGGACAAGTAACCGATGGATATGTCGTTGCATCATTCGGGATAAATCTCCGGAATGTCATCAGCGCAGGATTTGGATTTTCATACGCTGACAATGGTTTACGCACACCAACCAAAACAAAACTATCACAAAAATATTGCAGTCCATCTTGCGTGTTGCCATATTTCAAGTCCTCTTTTAGAGTTTTTCCACCGCGCTTCATAATCCGCTTCAATGCTGCCAACTGAGACGGCTTCTTGTTCGATTCATTCTCAGTGATTTCGCGCTCTACCATCAATTTCAGTGCGGCCAACTGTCCAACGCCCGGATAATGCAGATTCTGGTCTTTTAACAACACCTGAATCATTTCCTGCTGATCTTTTTCCAGTGCCCCGATTACTTCATTTACTATATCCAAAACAAATTCCGCTTTCATGTGTGACATCCTTTCATTTATGTAATTTAATCTTCACAAACTACTCATCGATGTAATAAGTAGTCCACAATCCTGCGCCAAATCATTTGAATCATTCTGCAATATCCCTCCTAACTGCCAGTTGCCGGTTCACAGCAACTTCCATCATCGTTTTCCATGGCCGCTCTACACGCAGCCGCAAATCAAATTCTACACAAGCGGCGCGAAATTCCTTTTCCGTGAGCTGAATATCCTCACAATCGCAATATTCACGCACCTGTTGTTCGGCCCAGTCACGCTGGACCCATCGTAATAACCGTTTACACCATTTCATCTTTTCATAATCCTTTCACTTTCGCTAAAATATATTCCATGTATTCATTGATCTTTTCTTGTTCCATTGGCCGTGATTCCAGCCAATCACCGAGCATCATTTTCAGCGCCCGCACCTTTTCAACAATCGGCGGTTCATACGTGCAGCGCCGTAACAAGAGATCGTTGGTTTCCGGATCGTACCACACTTCATAATTGATGCCCGCGCCAATCGTTGCATCTGCCCGCACTGATCGCGGCAAACAGATCCGCCCTTGTGCGTCCACTGACTGGATACATCCGGAGTTAATCAAATTATCATAGTTTATCATCTTTTTCAGCCCTTCGGAGACATTCTTTCAATTCATGTATGACACTTTGATATGCCAAATATCTGTTTTTGTGTCCAGCAACTATGCTGGCCAAATCATCATTAACAACATACGCGACCATATGGCTTCCTTTTCGATAAAACCAATCCGGTTTATTTTTGATCTCCATCGTGATTTCACCGTGTTGAAGTAAAAACCGACGCATTTGCTTTAATTTTCTTTTCCGGTTCATCGTACCCCTCACTTTGTAATTTCAATACGTTTAATTGTCGTATCTTCATCAACGGCTTTCAACCGCCGGTTAATAGACGACAGGTTATCAGTTTGTAATTTAACCACACGTACCAAAGGGTCGTTGCCTACACTCTCCATGTACGTTTTGTTTGTATCAATCACATTTTCTACTATTCCAATTAACCATTTAATCTCCGTCCGCGTAAACTGAATCATACTCATTTCATCTCCATTTCATTGTAAATCACGCCGCGAATATAATCAGCGCCGTTCATAATCATACAACTCTCCAACGAAGATATGCCAGATGATGCCAGCAGATCATGCAATTTTTTGACATTTTCCGGCGTAGCGTCATACCCTTCATCTTCCAGATAATTTTTGAGATCATCGTCGTTCCACGAGACGGCGGCAAATTCATCGGTTCTTCTTGTAACCGGCTCCGAAGTAATATATACCTCACACAGATCAAACTGCCGCAAAAACTGCGCGCACCAATAGTCGTCATCGGAATCGGGAACACACTCCGATTCACCATGCGGTTCTTGAAGCAGATCATGATACCAGTCAGAATTCTTAATTTCCTCGATCAGACTTTGCATATATAACTTTGCATCAGAATACGATTCAAACAAAAAGATATCATGCTGCGTCTGGGCGTATTCGCTTTCTTTGTTTTTATGTACGACATACATTTTGATTCATCCTTTCTGAGCGGTTTTGCCGCCGCCCTCGGCATCACAGTTCTTCAACAATACACACATATCCATCCGCCAATGTAACTTCCGCCCACGATTTCCGATCAGAATGTGAGTACCAATGCGGATGATATGTGAAATTCCCGTCACGATCCACCAGTTTGAAAATGGCATCCTTCAAAGTTCTGGCATTCGTAACTAACGGCCAATCCTTCACACGAAATGTCTTCATGCGCTTACAATCTTGCACCGGGTCAGCTCTGTTTGTTTCACACCACGATATACCGAATGCTTTTTCACAGTGCCGCTCACGGTCAACTTCCCATCCGGTACCGAAACACCAGTCCGCCACATCAGCACATTCCCAGCCCGGTCAATCATCCGATACAAATGCGACGTGCCAAACTGTGTTTCATAACTGTACACGCATTGCGCTTCATCTGTGTTGAACTGGATCCGCTGTCCAACTTGTCCAACATACTGACTATCTGCGACACCAGCCAATCCATTGGCTTGTTTCTGCGCACATTCACAGTCTTTGCGATATGTCGCATACAGTGAAGCCAGCAGTGTGAAGTAGCTGGATCGAATGTATTCCATCCCACACACCGTTTGCAAGTTGTGAATGTACAGCCGCGCTGAATCCTGTTCTCTCAGCCACGCCAATGCTGCATCGGTTTCATGAACCACAACATCAGAATGTGCGTCGAAGTTCACCTTTTCCATTTCATTTTCCAAAGCCCGGCTCATCTTTGAATACATACCTGTTTCCTTCAAAAAGAAGTAAGACGAACCGCGCGTTGCCGTAGAAATTTCTTCCTGATTCGACTTCACATACCCAAACTTGCGAATCGTTTCAACAAAATATTGCAATACCGTTCGCATTTCATAATACGGTCGATAGGTTCCGTGCGGATCTGGCTTCTCGCCCTCAATCAATGTGTTAAACCAACTGATATACTGAGCGATATAGTCCGCGCTCATCCCATGAGTGAAATCGTTCAAACAGGATTTCCCGACTTGTTTCCATTCGCCGGTTTCATCGTTCGTTACCAGATACGTTTCATTTCTGGCGCGTTTCGTCCCGCAGTGTTCACAGACCGGCTCACAATAATAATAGCGCTCCGGAACTACTTCACCGGCACGAGCGCACTGAATCACATTGCCGGTTTCTTCATGCAGAATTCGTCCCACATAACGCCAGCCGTTCACTTTTGCAATACCGTCCGCTTCAACAAGAATGAATCGCGCCGTATACGGCTTGCCAGTTTCATCTTTCAGTTCGCGGAACTCGTCCCCTACTTCTTCAAAGTGAAATTCACATCCGTAGCGACGGCGCTTGGTTTCGATTGCCGCCAATTTCTTTTTCAATCTGTCCATGTTGCTGTCAAGAATTGCGTATTTCATTTCCGTCTTCCTCTCCAATAAAGAAAATATGTTTCAATTGCCGCATAAATAGCGGCCAATGCATAAATCACAAGGAAGTATCCGATTGCGTAGATCATCTTTTTTATCCTTTCATACTAAAAATTGCATCATGTCCAGACAATATTTCTGATACATATTGAACTGTAGCGGACCATTTTTCCACGGATTTGTTTCGTTTTTCACGATCTCATCCCAAAGTTCCTTTTCTAATGTATCATAGGAAAAAGTATCAGGAATCAAACCATAATGCAAACAAAATGCAGTCCATAGTGCTATCAACTGATTGTACTGGCACAAATCATCGAAATCCGCTCCTTTCACAAAGTCCAAAATGTACCTGAACTCATCCGCCCGTTTAGGACGATTATCGTTATGTTTACAGCTATCAGTCAGTGAACAATAATCACATTTCCCGACATTATATTCGCCGTCCGGATGCAAACAGTCATCGCACAGCATCAGCCGTCCACCGCAATGTGGGCAATACGCTTTGTAGCCAGAGACTTTCACATCCCAGTTCATCTCGACCTCAGTCTCACAGTTGGGACAAAACTCAACAACGGTCATTGTTCATTCCTCACTTTCCACGATCAGATCATGCCCAATGGAATCAAAAATCCCATTTTCTTGCAAGTCGTCGCCGTAAAATCCACAACACGATTCAATTTCTTCCCAATCATCGCGCTCATTGATCTTAATTGTTTCACCGCAACATGGGCACTTGACTTCATCATAAATGTGAGTCTGTTCTTCCAGTGTGTAGGAATACACGTCGCCACGCAAGAATGTGTCATGCATTTCCACGTCAGACTCAATCCATTTACTGACCTCAGTCCTCCAATCAGGAATCCGATGTTCGGGATCGACCTCATCACGTATTACATAACAATAACCAATTTGACCACTGTCCCATCGATCGCCAAAATCTCTGGTCGAAATTGACTGAGTACCATGATCCATCAGATATACTGGTTTCACAACCACTTCATCGCGGTTTTCACGCAGCCAGTCTTGTAGTTCAGACAAGTCCCAATTATGGTTCTCTCCGATCTGATAGCGCCGATGAAAACAAACCAAATGTGATGCCATCATCTCGGTCGGATCATCAGGCTCATTGTCCCGTTCAACGGTCAACAGATATTTTTTACCGTTTGCATCTTTCATATGTAACGTGCACGGTGCGCAATATTTTTCATTCATTGTCAAATCGTCCTTTCATTTTATGGTCCCAGTATGGTATGTACTGGAATGCAATATCATACATCGGCTTTCCTGTGATCTGGTCAGTAAACACTTTCATAAACAGCTCTTTCGCATACCCATTATCCTCGCACCATTTATTCGCGACACGCCGTGTCAATGGTGTCACGAACACATACAAGTCGGAGCAGTGGTTGAACATCTGCTCTCGCGGGTATCCAGCATCAAGTAATTGCTGCATCAGAGATTGATTGACAACATTCAAGTCTACGATGTTCTTTACCCTTGCTCGTTTAACGGCCTGTGTATTTGTTTCCGCGTTCACATATTTGACTTTATATGTGCTGCCAACAACATAATCGACCCGCCATTTTAACATTTTTTCATTCACACTCAAGCACCTCCTCAACCACACGATCTCCGTCCATCCAGTATTGCTTCATACCAAGGTTCCCGATTTCATAACCCTTATTTTCCATCTGGTACTTCTGCTCCGCCGCCGGATCATGCCAGTTCAGCCCACGTGCTTTGTAGAGCGGTTCCCAGAAAGCCTCGTAAAAGTCGAATCCGGCACCATCAATGCCGAAGAAATATCCAAATTCATCCGATTCATACACACGGAATCCACACTCAGACAAAATTCTGATTCCATCATCTTCTTCAAGCCAATGTTGGTCACAAATATCATTCATCTGCCACATTGTTCCCCACATAGGCAACCCGGCATCACAGACAATATAGAATTCATCTTCATTCAGCTCCACATCTTCTCCGTTGTCCATGTGGATTCTGAACAAACCATCAGACAAAACTTCCGTGATTTCACCGTCCCACTCGCCACATACCGGATCATTGACTTTCACTCTGTCATAACGTGCCGGTGTGGTCACTTCGCGCCATTCATCCGGCTGCGCGTTCATGCAGATTTCGACCATGTCACGCGGAATCGCGCCCATATCACGGTTCACCCATAACTCGGTCGCTTCATGGATTGTCATTTTGTCGTACATATGTATCACCTTTCCGCTCATTTTTGAGCATAAAAATAACCGCTTTGTGCGGCTGGAAGCGGGCTTTCAGATTAACCCGCCAGAACTGTCATGCTTTATATTGCTTATCTTCCGTATACTTCCAGATAATAGTACCGCCCTGACGCATATCGCGGACACAGTTAGCCGCTTCATCAATAAACCAGCCGCCGCACTGCTCATATATTTTATTCCATAAATCATCTGAAATAAATCCCAGACACATCATTTCACGAAATGCGAACCAGAGTTCGTCCAGGATGCATTGCTCACCGGTATAATTCACCAGCGTTTCTTTGATATTTTTCAATGTCAAAGTTTTCTGTTTCACATCGGCCATTACGATCTCTCCTTAGAAAAATTCCTGCGTAATTTCATTCAACAACCGTTCCAAATCTGTTTGTTCTTCTTCATTCAGATCTTTCAACGACGTTTGCAAAAGCCTCATGTATGGCCGTGTCACATCATCCACTGTTACCAGCTCGAATTGACCGTCCTCATACTTTTGTACCGCATCGGACATGGTTGTTGCCAAACACAACATGGTCGCAATTCCACCATCAGCAGTTCTCACATACATATTGAATACTTTCATGGTTTCCCTCCTATTAATTCATAATGATCGTTCCGCGCCGCACACCAGCTCGAAATGCATCAACCGTCACTTTGCCCGCTGATTCATAACCACCGAATTTACTTGCCCGGTAAACCCACGTCGTGCGCGGGCCGTGATTCCGGTCATCTGTCACACCGCGCAGCACGCGGCCATCCTCAACATACACATCATACCCGCAGAGTTTGTGCCATCCATCAGAAATTGTTCTGTTCATCATAATCGTTCCTTTCAAAATAACGTTTCGTTGATTGTACGAATAAACTGTGCCATCATACGACGCTCGGTGTCAGTCCACGCGACTGGATCATTCTCCATCAACCGGCGATACTGGTCAGTCACTTCACGAATGGCCAGGATTTCATATTGTCCATCGGATTCATACTTCTCTGCCGCTTCGGCATAGCTGCGTCCGATAGTCAGTACAGCATCCGGTTCATCATCTTGCTTCAAAACAATGGAAAACACACGCAGTTTCAAGTTTTCATCATGAAGCTGTTCGTACGCCTCCAAACACGCGCCATACAGCACATCATATTCATCTTTGTTCAGTGCAAAGTAGTTCGCGGCATCGCTTATCGTACACATTCCGCGGCTTGTAAGGCGCTTTGCTTCTTCAAGTCGCATGGACAGCGGCTGCAATTTTTCAACATCTGTCATTATATTCACCCCCTCATCATAGCCAGCGGCACAATAATGCACGCATATAAGATCACAAACAGCAATACACCGCCCGCGATATAGCCAACCGCCGATTTCACTGCGCGCTTCACGCCGCGCTTTATCATGGTACTCATTTTCATTTTCCTTTCTTCATATCAGAAATCAAAATACTTCAAATCCAAAATCCTAAAATCAAAATCCTAAAATGAAATGCGCTTCTGTTCTATACAGCTGCGCCGCTCCGGTAATACATCAGATCATCACATCACCATCCAGCTTCACCCGCCACGCGTCCGCCTCTGCTTCCTCTGCGTCTGAAATAATACTGCAAATCAGCTCATGCGCCCCGGCGATTTGGCAGTGGTCGCAGTCACAAAAATGCAGCCCTCGTTCACAACATAGCTTGCAGGATAGCGCAAAATTGCGCCGCGCCTCAATGATTGTTTCGCAATCCATCTGCCGTTGAATTCCAAGATTCTCAAATTTGGTCATAATACGTTCCTTTCCGCCCATTTCAGGGCATAAAAATTGCCCTCATGTACTTGACAAAAGGGCAAATGTGTGATATAATACGGATGCTTAGAATATCAACCCTCTAAGCGTGCACATGGGTTAGGCGGGCATATAGGGCGCTCTGGATTGCGCGTATTCACCTAAAGTCCGCCCGATTCCATCAGGCCGTGGATGGCTCCGGCAGCTGTTTTTCGGGCCGAAATGCATCCCGATGTTGCGCGCATGAAGCGGATTTCGCGCCGCGATTTCATGGAACGGATGCTCATATGTATACGCCTCGACCGCCATTGCCGCCGGTGTGTTCAGCTCCGCCCGGCTCGACCATTCCCCGCGTTCATTACGCCGGAAAATCACCGTGCCACGCCCATATTTGTCCCTCACGGCAAAGGACACAAACAGCCCGTGTGAATCGGTGCCAAAGAAAACGCCCGGATGAAGCGTGAATTTCTGCCACTGTTCACGCGCCGTCGCGATGTGCATAGTACAGCCGGGAATTGTTGATACGTTCATTGTCTTTTTCATTATGTTCACTCACTTTCATTTTCATCAGAGGACAACGCCTCTATAGATCGCGCGTTCAAACCCGGCTCATATGCCCGTTCAAAGGCGCGCTCTATACAAGCGCTGTGCAAATTTGGTCAAAAAATACCGGATTCACTCCGGCGATTTGAGGCCAAAAAATACAGGCCAGCGATTGCCAGCCTGTACCATTCTGGATTGGGTTATTTTGCCGCGCTTTCCCCGGTTTTCACCGGGGATTTTGCCGCTTTTTTATCCGCTCGTTTTTCAGCCGCCGCAGCCGCTTTCGCTTCTGCTTTTGCCGCCGCTTCCACCGCTTGCGCGAGGGATTCATCAGAAATGCGCGTTAGCTTCTTGTTTTGGAAACGCAATGACGCAATCAAACACAATGCACGATACGCCGCGCCCGCCTTAATGGAACGCGCTTCAATTTCGCCCGTCGTGCGGTTCACGTTGACGTTCAACGCCGCAAAGATGGACGCCGCAATGGATGCTTCAGATTCTGATGGTTCGGATTGCCGTTCTTGAAGCTTATCATTGCTGAACATCCGCAACGCGGATCCCAGCGCAATTTTCGCCTCTGCAAGAGACGAGCGCGCAAAAACTCCGACCAGCTGCGCCGCCGCTTTTTTCGCGTTAGCCGCGCAAACCGGATTTGTCCAGCAATCCGCGTCCGGAGCCTTAAAGCGGTATCCGGTATACTGATATCCGGCTATAGCTCCATCTTCTGCAAGGACGGTTTTCCAGCCGTGAACGGCAGGATTGACAAGCGCGTTATAAAGCGCGGAATGGCTATTCTTTGCTTCCCGCGCGGTAAAAATGCCCACGTTGGACGCGTTTTTTTCTTCTTGCGTGTAGATTTTACCAATAACAAAGTTTTCCATGAGAAAAGCTCCCTTCTGCCGGATTTTCCCGGCGATAAAATAATATATGTAACCCGGCCATTTGCCGGTAGTTACCATGGTTTAGGTATAATTTCCCTATGGAATTTCCCTTCAATTTCGGGTTTACCATGGGAATATGCAAGTCTTTTCGCGTCCGCTTTCGCGCGGTTTGACCCGGCACGACGGTATGACCCGCCTACAGCGCTAATCAGTATCAAGATTTGT